>VOFB01004494.1_pt1 | contig 153337 bp, 202 predicted proteins | sample 5384141 | NCBI WGS metagenome assembly VOFB01 (sample SAMN12384721, study PRJNA508395) | human gut metagenome | isolation source: healthy gut A | host: Homo sapiens
TCTGACATCTTCCAGATTAATTTTATTTGCCACCTGTAATCCTAGATAAGAGGTCACCCTATAGAAAGCTCCTGACTGTAACACTGCATTGCAGTCGGAATAGGTTTTCTTTGCCTTTGAATCACTAATGATATCCATCGGATAAGGATCTGCAATATTCCAGTTACGCGTTCCATCCTTGTAAATCAAAGAGGTTTTTCCAAGATCCTCTCCCACACTTTCCTGATTCTTTCCCCATCTCTCTAATCCAAATGACCATTCAGCATTTTCTGCATTTTTCTATAATACTCTGTAGTTGTTCCATAAATTACAGCACTCAATGGTGTTATCCGCATCCGCTTTGGCTCATAATACTTCGGGCTGATCTGCTCTTGATTTTTTGCTTTCAACGTATATTCATAAACAGGAACATTACAACTCGCGTCAAGTGTCGCAGTATTATTCGTTTTTGTAGGCAAATCATAACACAATGTCAAATTCATTGACGATGGGACCCATTGTCGAAAATCCATGTCCATTTCAAAATACTGCACATTCTTATCACTTTGTGTTCTGAGAAAAATAGATGAAGATTCAAAATGCTCTTCATACACGTTCTGCTTAAGACGCAACTGTCTTGTCGAACGAAGATTTCCATTCTCATCATAGCTTTCCGATCCCGCCGGTCCTTTGGTTGCCAGCCATTTTTCGCCGGTTTCATCCTTTGCCTCATAGCGCACAACTGCACTTACAACAACTTCATCCGAAAGGATTTCCTCTACCGAAAAAATCATATGTTCATCCTGGTCACTGAATACTCCTCTTGTAACGTAATCGGACAATTCACTTCGCTGTCCCCAATACCCCTGAAACATCTTTTTTAGCTGCTCCGCAAAAGATGTCTGTGGAACAATGCAGGCAAGTGCCAGTGCAGCCGCCACGGTACCTGCAATACCGGCCATTTTCATTCGTTTTTCTCATCATTTTTTTCCTCCTTTCGTCTCTTTTTGAGTACAATTTCCTCCTCTTTGATCTCCCGCTGCGGTGTAGGCCTTTTTAAAATCTTATCTAATTGCTCATCGTTCATATCCGATAACCTCCAGTTTTTCCTTTAAAAGTGATTTTGCTTTGCGCAGACGGGTTTTTAACAGTATTGACGGAAAGATGCAGACACTCCGCAATTTCTGTCAGTTTCATATCCGCCGAATAATACAGATACACCACCAGCCGGTATTTTTCGGGAAGCTGCTGCACCAGTTTCTGCACTTCATGTATTGTTTCCTCCTGCAATACCTGTACTTCCGGATCTGCATTCCGGGTTTCCGATGCTTCCCCGCCGTTTTGTATATGTACTTCGTAGCTCTCCTGTGGTGCAATCCGCATCCGCCATGCAAATTTTCGTCTGCGATTTTTCCAGAGCCGGATTGCCACAGAAAGTGCATAACTTTTACTGTTATTTTTTTCTCATCTAGCCGGTCTAAATGTTCCAGCAGCGTAAGCATGGTATCCTGATACAGTTCATCACCCTCATGGGCATTTCCTGCAGTCATCCGGCAAAACCACAGGATATCTCTCCCGTGCGCAAGCACAAACTCATCAAACTTTTGTTTTGTCACGTGTAATTCCTTTCTATTCCCCAAAGACGTCCATGAGATTTCTCTCTTACATAATGATATTGTAATAAATTTTCAAAAAGTTTTCCGGATTTATTGGCACTTGAACAAATACGTTGAATACTCTATAATAAGTAGAAAACCTGTGCCCTGCGGTACATTTTTGATGTATCCCAATCGCATCTGGCTTTTTATTACACATTACGAGGAAATTTTATGAAAAAAAAATACCCTGCGGCATTCCCTTCTGCTGCTTCTGACTGCAGCTATCTGGGGATTTGCCTTTGTTGCACAGAGTGTGGGAATGGACTATGTGCAGCCTTTTACCTTTACTGCTGCCCGCTCACTGATCGGGGGGATCGTACTGCTTCCGTTTATTTTTATCCGGGCGCAGAAAACCGGCCGGACTTCTGCGGAAAAATCCGCTTCCTGGAAACAGGCACTGCCCGGAGGCATCATCTGCGGTGTTCTGCTGTGTATCGCATCGAATCTGCAGCAGATCGGCATACAATATACGACCGTTGGAAAAAGCGGGTTTATCACAGCAATGTACATCGTGCTTGTTCCGGTACTCGGTATACTTTTTCACAAGAAAACCGGTATCCGCGTGTGGATCTCTGTGGCACTTGCTGTATGCGGACTGTATCTTTTATGTATGACCGGAGGTTCCTTTCGTCTGCAGCGCGGAGATCTGTATACACTCTGCTGTGCGCTCATATTTTCCCTGCAGATTCTTGCCGTGGATCACTATGCACCGATCGCGGATAATGCCATACTGGCATGCATCGAATTTTTTACCTGCGGCATCTGTTCCCTGATCCCGATGTTTTTACTGGAACAGCCACGGATGCACCTGATTCTTGCCGCATGGCTGCCGATCCTGTATGCAGGCATACTCTCCAACGGTGTGGCCTACACTCTGCAGTTTTTGCACAGCGGGGACTTCCTGCCTCTACAGCCTCTCTGCTAATGAGCACGGAATCCGTGTTCTCGCTTCTGGCGGGTTTTCTCATCCTGCACCAGATGCTGAACGGTCGTGAGCTTGCCGGATGTGCACTGATGTTTGCCGCCATTATTCTTGTACAAATAAAAGGAAAAGAAAAGGAGTCGATTAATTCATGAAAAATATCATTGAAAACGAAGTCGGGGCCATCCTGACAGATATCCTTGACGATTATAAAAAAGGACGCGCAGTTGATAAGATGGATATCTACAACCAGCCGGATAAAACCGAAATTATGGACATTCTTGACAGTCTGTTTTCCATTGTTTATCCGGGATTTTTCCGCGATAAAACCCACAAAATCTACAATATTGAACACAGTGTGTCTACCATGATTGAAGATGTAATGTTCCACCTGAACAAACAGATCTGTGTTGTCTTAAAATATACGAAAGAATTCGGTGACAATGAGGAAGAAAAACTGGAACAGTTTGCACAGAAAGCAACCGTTTCTTTCATGCGGCGGATTCCAAAGGTCCGTGAATACTTAGAGACCGATCTGCAGGCCGCTTACGATGGCGATCCTGCTGCACGCAGCAAAGACGAGATCGTATTTTCTTATCCGGGACTTTATGCCATCACGGTATACCGTCTGGCGCATGAGCTGTTTCTGCTTGGTGTTCCGCTTATCCCGCGTATGATGACGGAACAGGCACACAGCAAAACCGGTATCGACATCCATCCGGGTGCAACCATCGGCAAATATTTCTTTATTGACCACGGTACCGGCATCGTAATCGGTGAAACAACCATCATCGGCTGCCATGTCAAACTGTATCAGGGTGTTACACTTTGGTGCCCTTTCCACCAAAGGCGGTCAGAAACTGCGCGATGTGCGTCGTCATCCGACCATCGGTGACAATGTAACGATTTACTCTGGTGCTTCCATCCTCGGTGGGGAAACTGTCATTGAGGAGGGGGGTTGTAATAGGTGGTAACTCATTTATTACCCAGTCCATTAAAAAAGGCACCAAGGTCAGTGTCCGCAACCAGGAACTGATCTACCACAGTGATGATGAATCACTTCACCGCAAAGAACAGGATGAATCCTGGTTTTACATTATCTGATAGTTACAAAAGGGGATTTTATGGATACAAAAGCTTTCCGGGAAGGATTTCGCGATGGCATTCCCATCGGACTTGGATACCTCGCTGTTTCTTTCTCTTTAGGTATTTCTGCAAAACAGGCTGGTCTGACTCCGCTTCAGGGGTTCGTGACCAGCTTTCTGAGAAAATGCATCGGCCGGCGAATACATCGCATTTACTCTGATCGGTGCCGGTGCCACATATATTGAACTGTGTCTGATGACAATCATCGCCAATGCACGCTATCTTCTGATGAGCTGTGCCATGAGCCAGCGGTTTTCACCGGATACCCCTATGATCCATCGGTTTCTTGTCGCATTTGACCTGACGGACGAGCTGTTCGGCATTGCTATCGGGCGTCCCGGATATCTCAATCCCTACTACAGTTACGGTGCGTTTCTTGTCGCACTTCCGGGCTGGTCTATCGGAACCGCCGCCGGTGTCATCGCCGGCAATCTGTTGCCGGGTGATATGGTAAAAGCACTCAGCGTTTCTTTGTTTGGTATGTTTCTTGCAATCATCATCCCGCCTGCCAGAAAGGACAAAGTCGTGCTGGTGTTGATCATCATCAGTTTTGCAGCAAGTTACCTGTGCAGCCGTCTCCCGGTCATCCGTGACATTTCCAGCGGAACGCGCACGATCATCCTGACACTGATCATCGCTGGAATCGCCGCATGGCGTTTCCCTCCGCAGACGGAGATCACTCCGGAAAATGCTGACGCACAAAAAGAACAGGGGGCGGACGTATGAGTGGAAACATTTATATCTACATTGCAATCGTAGCGATCACCAGTTATCTGATCCGCGTGCTTCCGCTGACGCTGATCCGCAAGCCGATCAAAAACCGGTTTATCCGTTCCTTCCTGTATTATGTACCCTATGTCACACTTGCGGTTATGACCTTTCCGGCAATCATCGATGCCACCGCCACACCGCTTGCAGGAGCACTTGCTCTAATTGCCGGCATCTTTATGGCATGGAAAGGACTCGGACTTTTCCCGGTTGCGATCGCCTGCTGCATCATTGCTTACCTTGGTGGACTGATTTTTTAATAAAAAAGTGCCTGCATCATTTTTTGATCCAGGCATTTCTTCTATCCCCAAAGTGAAAATAAAAATACTACGATTCCAAGAATAACAAGAATCACACCCGTCACACGGTTCAGCGTTTTCGGTGTGGCTTTATTTGCAAATACCGCAGCAATTCTCGCCCAGATCAGGGTAAAAATCACACACAGCGTAAACACCAGTCCGTCCGGTTTCCCGCCAATAACAAAATGGGAAGCAGCCCCTGTAAACGCAGTAAATGCCATAATAAATACACTGGTTCCGACTGCTGTCTTCAGTTCATACCCAAGTACAGAAGTCAGGATAAGAAGCATCATCATGCCGCCGCCAGCACCGACAAATCCACAGATAAATCCGATACAGATACCGCTTATGACCGACTGGATGGCACGCTTTTGTGCGGATACCCCCTGCATGGTCTCTTTGGTTGTCATAACCGGGCGAACAATAAATTTGATACCAAAGCAAAAATGTCATAAAGACAGAAAAATTTCCCATTGTGGCAGATGGTACAAGGCTTGAAACATAGCTTCCCACCACGGTAAATGCAAGGACACTAACCATCATGATCAGACCATTTTTCACATCAAGATTCTTATTTTTTCCATAGGTATACGCAGATACTGCACTGGCAAGTACATCAGAAGACAGCGCAATCCCGACCGCCATATACGGATCCATGCCAAGAAATGTGATAAGCATCGGACTGATAACCGCTGCCGCACTCATCCCTGCAAAGCCGGTTCCAAGTCCGGCTCCCATTCCTGCAAAAAATGTTACTAGAATCGTAAATAATACTTTCATTCTCCTGTATCTCTCCTTTGTTCCAGATAACAAGTAATTTTAGCACATTTTTTTTCAAAACAAATCCAGCATGTTATCCAGATAAATTTCTTCCCGGACATGCAGCTGGTATTCTGGCTTTGTCATATAGTAAAGCAGAAACTCCAAAATCAGTGCACTTCCAAGTCCCCGTCCCTCGATCTTAAAATTAGAAAATCCCATTGGAAAGTAAACATTTTGGATTGCCTCTATTCCAATAAATCCCGGATTTTGCATGGCTTTGGAAAAGCAATATCCCTGCTCAGATTCCGGTGCCGTACAGTGATGTTCCCTATTTTCTCCAAGATTTTTGCGGCTGACAGCTTCATAACAGATTTTCCTGTCCCCGCAGCCAAACCAGCAGCATTCATTGCACAAAAACTCCACCTTGTCTTTTTCTTGCCAAGACAGTGTCTTCCATCGGTCATAGGCTTTATTTAAGCGAAAATCAGGAACAACATACCGGAAATCTTCACGTCGTATTTCCTCTACCAGCTGCTTAAAATCCGTGATTACTTTTGTGGTGGACGAAACAAAATAAAGGTGCGGATAATGTTTTTTCAGATATTCCAACAGCAGATCCGAATGGACAATCACACCGTTTTGCACATCTTTATTTTCTTCCAGTAAAGCACAGAGCGCATTGCATTTCCGGTCAGAAAGATGCTTCTCTTTTAAAAGAGAGTTGCTGAAGGTCAGCCGCGCGGATATTCCATACTCCTGCATCAGTGCCAGAACTTCTTTCGGATCATTCTCTCCAAAACCGGCACGTCCGCCGCCCCAGATACAGTCTGCCGGAGCTCCATAGATCGAACCGATTTCACACCAGTCATAAAACCAGTCCCTGTGCTCCCGATATAACGGAAGAAACACGCGGTATAGTTCATAAAATTCAAACAAGCCCGGAAGGTGATAATACGCTTTTACCATTCTGTACATTCCTCTCATTTTTTATCATAACGGTTCAGACCACCTCAGAATAGTTACTTTATTAAATACAAAATCAACCCGGACATCACCCCGATTCCAATAATACAGATAATCATACCTCCAATGACCGTCACAGTTCTTCCTTCATCCGATAATTCCGCATTCTGAAACTGCCATCTGCGCAGAAAAAAGTATACCTTATCCGGATAATAAATCTGTACGATTCCAAGCACATAAATAAGGACTCCCAATACCGTAAATCCCCAAAATGAAATCGACTCCAGATTGCCGTAAAGGATGTGTCCCAATGCATTGCTGTATGTTTCATCACTGATGACAGGCTTTTCATTCCCTGCTATAATCTGCATTTCATCCCAGCCCACAGGGCTTCCATCTGCCGCGAGCAACTGATCCCCCGTCCATGTGCCGTTTATCGTATCATCCGCAAATGAAAACGTGACCTGATCCCCTTTCATGGTATAGGAAACATTCTGTTTTTTTTCCATCTGCCACAAGTAAAAAAGTATCATCTTTTGTTCGTTCAACATAGTTGACTGTGTTGTGCACAAACTTATCTGCACGGACTTTGTAATAAAAATCATCCCCAATAAAAACGCCTTTTCGCAGCGTAAAATATCCACCGATTGCAACTGCAAAAATGGCAATTATAATCAAAAAAACAAGTCCCAAATGCTCTTGGATTTTCTTCATTTCCGTCCTCCTTCTCTTTAAAAAAAAGCCATTCTCTCCTGCGAAAATGGCTTCTGAAATACTACTACTTATTTTCAAAATTAACACTGCGGATCATGTTACGGTTGATAAACTGTGTTCCCTTTTTCGGTGTCTCGATCTTCACCCACTGCGCATCCACGTCCATCAGTTTTCCTTTGATACCACCCATATCATTAAATAAACTTACCGCACAATCTTTTCCTATATAAGTATCTAAAATTGAACCACTCATCATTTCGTCTTCCTTCCCATTTTCTGTCACTGTAAACAGCTCAGTATCCTGCATTGCCAGCATATTCCATGTATTTACCATATTGAAATAATTGACTGCTGCCATTGTTGTTGCGATATCCATACCTTCATCACCTCATAGATATCAGTGTAGCATTCTTTGTGCACACTTGCAATTACTTTCTCCCTCTTTCCCTCTCCGACATCGGAACTTCATTTTTCATGTAAGTATCCCACACCTGCATCCGATCCTGCTCATCCAGTTTGCGCAAAACTTTTGCCGGAACACCTGCCACAATACAGTTATCCGGAACATCGCGGGTTACGACTGCCCCTGCCGCCACAATACAGTTCTTTCCGATGGTCACTCCGCCACAGATCGTTGCACTCGAACAAATCCAGCTTCCGCTTCCGATATGGATGGGCTTTGCATACCCAGGTCATGAAAACCATCCGGATACTGCTGCGGCAGCCGCTCATCGGAAAGAAACGGATGACACGGGGTTGCAATCGTCACGTTTGCGCCTACCCACACACCATCCTCCAGCGTAATCGGCGCACAGTCCAGAAATGTACATTTATAGTTGACAAAACAGCCTTTTCCAAAATGGATATTGACACCATATTCACAGTAAAATGGGGCAAAAATGGCTGCTCCTCCATCCTTTGCAGATGGAATCAGTTTTTCTAACAAACGCTGTTTTTCTTTTTTTTCTCCACAGCGGAGTGCGGTTGAATTTATCACAGGTTTCCATGCCAAATTTATGATATTGTTCCAGATCTTTGCTGTCGGCATTGTAAAGTCTGCCGGCTTTCATTCGTTCCCAGTTATTCATGTTTATCTCCCTCTTTTTTATTTCCTTTAGTATAACAAACTTTTGCAATACAGGAAACTGAAGAACAGCTGCACCGGCATACTTCCCGTTTAAAGCATTTGCAGAACAACCAGACCAAATTTACTGCGATACCGGACAGTTCCTCCGATGAATTTGGTGACTATCTGGTTCTCTTAGGTGCTATTATGCGCGAGGAAATGATGATTGACTGGCTAAAAAAATGTATCAAACTGCTCGGTTAACATGCTCCCTCTCCCTTCAAATAGGCGATCACTTCGAATAGATCCGGTAACACCACCTCTGCTTTTTCCTGCATTTCTTCATTTGCAGGCAGCAGATCCGGAACCATGATCGGAAGCAAATGTCCTGCATGTGCCGCACGAATCCCATTGTAGGAATCCTCAATCGCATACGCGCGCTCCGGTGCAACCCCAAGTTCTGCACAGGCCTTTAAGAAAATGTCCGGTGCCGGTTTGCTGTGCTCCACCATATCCCCGCAGATCACATTGTCAAAAAAAATTCAAAATTCCAGCATCCTTTAATTGGTTTGTCACGGTCTGTCTGCGTGTCGAAGATGCCAGCGCAATTTTCTTTCCATCTTCTTTTAAAAAGGTGAGCAGTTCCACAACCCCCGGCTTCATCGGGAGCCTGCCGCCATCGTATCTGCTGTGATAGATAGCAGAGGACTCTTTCGCATAAATATCATACGGAAAATCCTCCCCATAAATTTCCAGCATAATCTCCCGCGTCCGTTTCATCGTCGTCCCCGTACAGGAAAGCACCGCTTTCTCAATATCTGGAATCTGGTATTTATCTGCAAGCTCCTTCCAGCACTGCATCACAGCCCGCTCAGAATCAAAAATCACACCGTCCATATCAAATACAACTGCATCGTAACCGGTTTTCTTTTCCATAGAATAATTTCCTTTCTGTCTTACGTGACAATTTTATTCTAACACGATTTATCCAATTAGTGCATGATAGATTCTCAGATCATCGTCCTTGAATACGTTAAATATGACTTTTTTTATTCTGCTGTCCTCATTGATATAATTCTTTACCGTCTCGGTAGCGATTTCTGCCGCCCTTTGCTGTGGAAAACGAAACACCCCCGTTGACAGACAACAAAAAGCTACGGACTCTGCTCCCGTGTCCGCCGCCAGCTTGAGACATTCTCTGTAGCAGCTTGCCAGCAATTCTTCCTCTTTTCCTGTAACCTCCCACTGTATGATCGGTCCTACGGTGTGAAGAATATATGTTGCCGGAAGATTATAACCGGACGTAATCTTTGTCTTTCCGGTTTCTTCTTCATGTCCCTGCTTTTTCATAATTTCATACATTTTCAGGCGAAGTTCCATCCCTGCATATGTGTGGATAACCCCCCTCGATAAAACTTTCTAATATTGCTCCTCGTTCTATCAGTCTGTGGGTTCGCTTTTTCTTTCTTCAAGGCTTGCCATTTTCTTTAATTTCTTCTCTTGATTTTTAAGCTGAGATAATTGCTTTTCATATTTTTCTTTTTCTTCTTTCTTGCTTTCAATCTCTGCTTTTACCTTTTCTAATTCTGTTTTATTGTTCATAAAAATCATCTCCTTTCATATTTTGGGCAAAGAAAAAGGCTAAATACCTTTTCAGATAAATAGCCTTTTCATTTCAATTTTCAGTTATATATTCTATTTATTTATTAGTTAATTTAGAGAGTAATTCTGAAACCATTTCTGTAAATTCAAAAGGCTCAACATTGATGCCATCCATTACATAAGTATGTTTGTTAAGCTTAAAAACAGCTCTTGTTATTATCTTGTCATCAACATTTAAATTTTCAGACTTAGATAATTTCACATTAACACCACATAATGTCGACATTTTTAAATCCTTTAACCCATAATCAATGCCGGTTTCGTTCTTGTCAGCGATAATAACATCAAGAATCTTATCGTTATTATCTTCATTTACTAAATGGACTTTTATATATGCACGCTCTGTATAATCGTCTTTATTATTTGGTTTTACTAAAATTTCATACACAGAAACTGGATTATATTTTTCAAATATTGACAAGGATGCTAAAATTTCTTTCCCTTCATCTCCATCTAATGCTACTTCTTTAGCATCTATTTTAGGCATCGACATTTGATTATCATTAAATACTAAACAATCTTTTTATACTTATCATATAGCTTTAAGTATTCAATTTTCGATTCCTTTCTCTTTTCCTTGACCCATAACCCAAATGCATAATCTTTTATCTCTTTGTTCATCCGTTTCATTAGCTCAGAGTCTGAATATTTGTCTAATTCTCCATGAAGCTCTTTCTGGCTTTTAAAAGATTCGATAAGATTGGCGTCTATTTTCACTTCTTGTTCTAACACTTTGTTTTTTGTACTTACAAACAACAATCTATCTTTTAATTTTTGTTTCAGAGTCGTTTCCCCATAGATTTTAAGAGCTTTATCATAGGCTTCTTTGTTAATGGCTTCATACTCGCAAATAGCATTATCAATTTCGGATTCAGAAACAAAAACTCCTAATTTTTCTGCATATGATGTTGCCACTATTTCATCTATGCTATTTTCAACAATATCCGAATATGATACACCTACTTTTCCAAACTGTTGCAGAAAAAATTTCATTAATTTCATCGTGATAAATGTATTTATCATTTACTTTCACAATGGCACCGTTAATGTTCTCATTCTTTACACTTAAATTATTATCTGCATAAGCACTTTTATAAGAAACATTTTCATTCAAAGTGCATCCATGTAGCAAAGCAGAAAATATAATTAGTAGTAAGGGCATCACGAATCTATTAAATTTCATTAGATTTCTCATAGCTGGTCTCCAATTCAATTTTCTCACTATTTATTTTAGCACGCACAATTCTTATATTCCACTTATGTTTTTCTAAAGATTTTATGGGTGGACTGCCATACATAGCAATCCACCCATAAAATTACCATACTTCTAGATTATCTTCCGCATTCACCCAATCTTGCATCTCACCCGTCAAAGCCAACCTGGCATACTCAATAGGGTTGTCAATGGCAAGAGCATTTAATGCACACTGAGAATTAGGTGTGGTCATCAATCCCTGCCTGCGCAATACTCTGTACGCGCATTGCAAGATCCATCCACGAATTCCTGATCTACTTCTCCCGCTTTCCCGCTCCGACAACGGCACTTCGTTTTTCATGTAAGTATCCCACACATGTATCCGGTCCTGCTCATCCAGCTTTCGCAGTACCTTTGCCGGAACCCCCGCCACGATGCAGTCATCCGGCACATCACGGTTTACGACCGCTCCTGCCGCAACGATACAGTTTTTCCCGATGGTCACTCCGCCACAGATCGTCGCGCTCGAACAGATCCAGCTTCCGCTTCCGATGTGGATCGGCTTTGCATACTCAAGATCATGGAAACCGTCCGGATACTGCTGCGGCAGACGCTCATCGGAGAGGAACGGATGGAATCATTTTTTCCAGAAGACGCTGCTTTCTTTTCTTCATCCACAGCGGTGTGCGGTTGAATTTATCACAGGTTTCCATCCCAAACGAATGGTATTTTTCCAGATCTTTGCTGTCGGCATTGTAGAGTCTGCCGGCTTTCATTCTTTCCCAGTTATTCATGTCTGTTTCTCCTTTTTGGGATCGCGTACCTTATTCTTCTTTCTCCAGAAATGTCTGCACATTTTCTTTTGTAACTTTCTGATATGCGCGATATATATATTTATAATTTTTAAACGGATTTGGATTATTTTCATCCTCTGTAGCAATCGAAAATGCAAGATTTGCCATTGCTGCTGCCTGCCCTGCTTTATCGCTATATACGGTTGCTGCAAGTGTTCCGTCTTTTACCGCTTCAAGCCCTTCTTTTGTCCCATCTATTCCAAAAAATACCGGCCGGTTTGTTTCCGTATACCCGAGCTTTTCATAAGCATCCATAGCACCGAGTGCCATTGCATCATTATTGGCAAGAACAACTTCCATCCGGTTGTTATATTGTCCGATCAGCTGTATCATACTGTTCTGTGCCTGTGCACGGTTCCAGTTTGCAATCTGATAACTTAGTTTTTCCAGTGCAATCCCCTGTTCTTTCAGGCTCTCCGCAACGCTTTCCGTTCTAATAATGGCATCCTGATGCCCCATTTCCCCCTCAAGTATCACATACTGGATCTTTCCATCATGATTACGGTCCACATCCGGATGTTCTTTGATATAATCTGCTGCAAGCTGTCCCTGCATCTGTCCGGATTGTTTTGCTTCTGCTCCGACATAATATAACTGATCCCACTGCATCAGGTCTTCTTCCACAGGTTCCCTGTTAAAAAATATAATGGGAATATCGTGTTCCTGCGCGGCTGTAATGATCTGCGACGGATCCGTCCGGTCTGCCAGATTGACGCACAAAATATCACAGCCATTGCCGATCATTTCCTGCACCTGATCGTCCTGCGTTCTTTGCGAATTTGCAGCATCCATAATAGTCAGACTGATATCATATCCCCTTTTTTCCAGTGTCCTGCATTCCTTTTAAAATTTTCCAGAAGTTCCCCAGGAAGGTATCTCTCTGGTCATAACATGCGACACCAATATAAATCTGTTTCGGTATTTCCTTTTTTTCGTTTCCACATGCACCATACAAAAGAATTCCCATCAGACCAATTAATGCCATAGCGTTTTTTATTTTTCTTTTATCCATGATAACCCCTGATTTTACCGGCTGATTGTAAACAGCAGATTCCGGTTCTCCTCCGAAAAAAAGATTCTCCCGTGTGAGAACGGTATACGTAATCTGCCGGTCTTTCATTTTATAGAAAAAAATTACGTCGTTTTTTAATAAGTTCTGCAACACTTTCATAGCCTGCGTCAAACTCATCCGGAGCAACCAGACATTGTGCCCATCCTGCATCCAGATAATAAACTGCCTCCGTTGAATTTCCAATTCCATAGAGTACCGCCCCATACAGGTCATTATCCTTTGCCGCCTCCCCGGCTTCCACAAAGCTTGCATTATCCAAAGCCATCACGATATCCACCCTTCTTTGTGTCTGTAAATTGATTTTCTCTTTCGAATCATTTTCTTTTTGATACAGACCATAAAATTTCTGCGCCACTCCCCTTTAATGTATCACAAATCCCCTTCTTTCTTTTTATCACTGCTTCTGAAGTGGCATACTGCGAATAGATCCCAATCTTCTTCCCGATCAGATTTCCACGGTAATTTTCCAGAAGCTTTTGGGCAAGATCCGCACCCATATGGTAATGATCAGGTTCTATTGTATGCAATCCGGACGGTTCTTCGGGAAATGTATCTCCCACGGCCATTATAGGAACACTTTTTTCCAGCTGTTTTAGCTTTTGCTGCCCATCCCGGTTTGCAATCGGTTTTACGATCACCGCATCTGCTCCTTTTGCAATTTCCTGATTCATAATCTCAATCTCCTCATTGGCGGTTTCCATATTGTCCTTACTGATGATCACAACATCTGTATCATATTCCCGTGCTGCCATTTTCAGTCCGTATTTAAACGCTGACCACTCGCTCTCATCCACATCCGGTATGATCACCGCAATTGTTTCCGGTTCATGGCCGTTTTGCTTATAGATGATAAAGCCGAGAACCAGAATCACGAGAATTCCCAGAACTGCCTCTATTATCACAAATGTTTTTTTCCCATGTTTCATTTTAAGAATCCTCCGGCATATGGTGTTCCTCAAATTTCCTGCAGTTTTCCTCACTGTAAACAATCTCTGGGATGATAACTGTCACTGTCGTTCCCTCATCCAGTTCACTTTCTATCTGAAGTCCGTATGGTTCTCCAAACAATAACCGGAGCCGGTTATTTACATTTACAAGCCCGACTCCGGAGCCCTTTTTATGTACACGGTTTGTATCCTTTAATAACAGGTCAATCTCCTCTTCCGGAATCCCCATTCCGTTATCCGATACCTGCATAAAGATATTTTCTTGCTCTTTCCATCCGCGAATGAGGATTTTTCCGCAGTCATCCATCTCCCTTACGCCGTAATTGATCGCATTTTCAAGGATCGGCTGCAGCACAAGTTTCACGATACAATCATCCAGAATATCCGGACGGATATCAAATACAACTTCAAACTTGTTTTTATACCGCACTTTTTGTATATTAACATAACTTTGCGCGTGCTGCAGTTCATCCCTTATGCGGATAACCGTATGTCCTTTTGAAAGGCTGATCCGGAAAAGCTTTGCCAGCTGCGTGATCATAAAGGCAGCTTCCTCATTTTTACCGCTCTCTATCATCCAGGTGATGGAGTCTAATGTATTGTATAAAAAATGCGGGTTGATCTGGCTTTGCAGCACATCAAATTCGCTTTTTTCTTCTTTCATTCTGTTCCCATATGACTTTTTTCATCAGTTCGAATTCTGCCGGTAGGATTCCTGAATGGATTGTCCCAGATGCCGGATCTCTGTTGAGCCTCCGATTGCAATCTTTTCTTCTTTTCCTTCCTGATATTCACGCACCGAGTGATCCAGTTTCATAATCGGCCGCGATATCCGCACGGAAATGATGCGGTTTACAAATACAAGCATCATTGCCATAAGCAGTAAAATAAGCAGGACAAACTGCTTTACATCGGCCATCTTATTTGTGAATATTTCATACGGCATAACACAGACCAGGCGCCATCCTGTATAACTGATTGCACCCACCATAACTTTTCTGTGGTTTTTTCCCAAATATTCATCGTAAATTTTTTCTTTGGACGAAGCTGCCTTTACGCTGCTTTCTGTATTCATGCCATTGTCAATTCTTGCCTGATGCGGATGATAAATAATATTTCCCTCACCATCACACAGATAAAAATACTGTCCTTTTCCTGACGTATTGATCCGTTCCATCATACGTGAAATCCCGGAATAGTCCATATCCACAAGCAGCACTCCCAACTGTGTATCTGTCCCATTCGTAAGTTCCACGACACGGCTGGAAGAAATCACCCAGTAATACCGACAGGTACCGTCATCAAATAAATTCTGGACATGGGGTGTGGAAAAATGGATATTCTCCATACGTGTTTTTGCCTGCATAAACCATCCCTGTCTGGTCACATCCGGTTCTTCTTTCTGGGCAACAACCGGCTCTGCTGCCATAAGGCTTCCGTATCCATTATATATAGCAATGCTCCTTAAGTTCTCTTTATTTGCCTCATATAAAAGATTTAACCCTTTGTGGATGGATTCGTTCTGTTCCCGGATATCGTTTTCCTTTATAACATCATAATATGCGGCATCCGATATCTGCCTCATATTCACAAGATAATTTTCTATGGAATCCACCGTCTGATCCATCATCTTTCGGTTATTATCCACAATATTCTGCTGTGTGATCCCCGAAAATCTCCAATATACCATCATGCCCATACAAATCATAATTAAGGTTGATATTACAGAAAATGCAACCATGATGGTTGACTGGATATCTCCCGGTTTATTTTTCATTTTTTCATATGCTGTCCTGTATTTTGAAGGGGATACCCCAAACTGTCTTTTAAACACATAACTGAAGTAATTTGGATCGGAATATCCCACACTCTTTGCAATCATATAACTTTTTTCCGCGGTTTCCACAAGCATGCGTGCCGCCTTATCCATACGGTATTCCGTCAGGTATCCGACAAAAGAATTCCCTGTTTCTTTTTTGAACATGCTTGAAAAAATAAGAATTTGACACGCCCAGTTCTTTACAGATATCGTCAAGCCCTAAATCTTCCTGCTGATAATTGTCGTGCACATATTCTTTTGCCCTCCCGATCAGGGATTTCTTGGAATGATACCGGGCATCTGCCATGTCATCATGCAGCATACAGCAGAATTTTAAAAGCCATTTCTGCAAAACCTGCGGTGCTAAATTACACAGTTCATTATACAAAGAACCGATACCTCCCGGTATTTTTGTGGTATCCATTTCATTGTTGACCATAAAATGATACAGTTCGCCAATGAGTTCCATAACTGCCACATGATATTTTTCCAATGATTTCAGGTCAAGGAAATTATGCTGCATGTAAACTTCTATGGCATTTGCAATATCTTCATTTTCTCCAAGGCAGATCTTTTTGAACACATTGGACAGTTCTGTTTTCTCTCCGGCATCCCTTTGGATTTTTCTCTGTGGAACAATCTCTTTTAAATTTATCGCCCGGTTGCTTCCATATAAAACACGATAGGAAACCGCTTCCCTGGCGCTTTGATACGATGCTGCAATCTTTGCAATGTGCCCACATACCTGACCGATCCCTATGGTTACTTTTGCCCCATAATATGATGGATATATTTACAGAAACGGTCACAGGCATCCGTCAGTTCTGAAATTTCTTCCTCACTTTTTAACTGCATAATCATAATGGTATCCCCAAGATAGCGAAAACGCTTCGCGTTCCATTTTTCCCCGAGGTTCTCCCCTGCCTGCCGGTCTACCGATACCGAAAGCAGCCGTATATCCATACCCTCCGGAACCTGACTTGCCGATGTGTGTATGATCAGGCAGCAATACCACGGGCCTGTAAAAGCAATCTGGTAATCCTTAAAATAATGCGGCATCTCCTCTTCCGGAATACGTCCTTCAATAAGCGTTGTATACAAATTCGCCTGCAGCATCGGAAGGGAATCCGCATAATATTTTTTCAAAAGATCCGTATTTCTTTTTTCAGATCTCATAGTCCAGTTTCTCTTTCAGACGCTCAAACACTTCTGTTATTTCCACAGCATTGAGCGGCTTTAAAATATATTCCTCAATTTCAAGATGCACGGCTTCTTTTGCATATTCAAAATCATCAAACCCGGTAAAAAGCAGAATTTTTGTTGCCGGATACTTTGCTTTTATATGTGCACACAATTCCAGTCCGTCCATATATGGCATCCGGATGTCCGTCATAACAACATCCGGCTGCATTTCTTCAAGCATGTCCATTGCTTTAAATCCGTTGTTTGCATGCCCGGCAACCTGAAAGCCGAGTTCCTCCCATTTAACTTTTTTTAACAATGGCTTCAATGACTTCTTCTTCATCATCCACCAGCAATAATGTATACATACCTCTTCCCCCATGTTATTTTATTTATTATAGCAATTTGTCCAGATAAAGTAAAACCTTTCCAACATAAAACAGAGATGCCCTGCATGTTTCATGCATCACCGGCATCCCTGCTTTTCATTATAGAGGAGAGTATATGTTTTTTTTTTCTGAACGTATTTCAGACAATCCAATGTTACTGCAACAAGGATGATAATACCCGAGAATACGAACTGGAGGTTGGTATCAATACCCAGGATTGTGAGGGAGTATGTTAATGCTGTAAAGATACATACACCAGTAACTACACCGGAAATCTTACCAATACCACCAGTAAAGGATACACCACCAACAACGCAGGCTGCAATGGCATCCATATCCCAGCCCTGTCCATAAGCTGCAGAACCGGATCCTACCATTCGGGTACATTCAAGCCAGGAACCAAATCCGTAAAGGATACCTGCCATAATAAATGCACCAAGTGTTACTGCAAAGACAGAAATTCCTGAAACAGCTGCTGCCTCCGGATTTCCTCCGACTGCATAAAGATTTTTACCAAAGGTTGTTTTGTTCCAGATAAACCATACAATGGCAACTGCTGCAACTGCCCACAGAATGATGGTCGGGAATCCATTGACTTTTGGAATTACCATATTTGGAATGGTCGGCTCGATCGCTCCGAAGGAAACACCTTTTGTCGCATAGGTTACCAGTCCAAAAATGACAAGCATGTTTGCCATGGTCGATATAAACGGATGCATCTTGAATTTCGCTGTAAAAAATCCGGCTATACTTGTAAAGAACGTACATAATACAATACATGCTACCAGTGCAAGAACGACTCTTGCCGGTGTCGGTACTTTCGTAAAATCAAAGATGTGTCCGAACACACCACCTGTATTTACACCCTGATGCATGATAATGGTTGCGGTTGTCATTCCCATACCAACCATTCGTCCAACGGAAAGATCCGTTCCTGTAAGAAGGATCAGACCTGCAACTCCAAGTGCTAAAAACATTCTAGGCGATGCCTGCTGGAGAATATTTAAAATATTATTATACGTAAGAAGCGGCGTTCCTTTTTTGATTGGAGTTATGATACATAACGCAACAAAAATAAGAATGATCGCGATGTAGAGTCCATTCTGTAAAAGGAATGTTCTCCGGTTAAATGTATACTTATAATTTTCCCATTTCTGTGCCTGATTTTCTGCAAATGTAAATTTGGACAACCGGAGCAGATCAATCAGATGATACTTGTAACTGTACGCATCATGCTTCCGGTCTTTAATCCTCTGATACTCTTTTTTCCAGTTCAATCTTTTCATTGGAAACACGGTTCTTATATACATAATTTTCTTCTTTGACCTCGGCCTGGGCGGAAGTCTTTGCCAGAGTTTCTTTGTGTTCCTTTTCAATCTTTGCAAGTCTCTGCTGATGCTCCTGCAGTGCCTGTTCCTTTTCCGCTATACAACTTGCCTTAACTGCATTATAATATTTGGCAAAATTATTTTTGAGATAATTTTCTGCTTTCCCGATCAGTTTTGCGATCTGGTCTTTGTTCTGTGCCTCTACCGCTTTTGCCTGTTCAAGCTCCTTCTGGCAGGATGCAATCTCAGAATCTTTTTTCCCCTTTGGAAAGTGTTTTATCTCTTTTTACGTTTTCGATCCTGCCCTGGTACATAATGACTTTTGCCGTACCATCTTTTCTGAGTTCATCAATCTCTTTTTGTATTTTTCCGACATATTCCTCAATCGGCTGACGCAGTGTTTTTTCCTGCTCCGCTGTAAGAATCTTGCTATTTGCCATATCTGTCCCCCCTGCCTATAAATATTTCGCGCTGAGGCGAAGTAATTCTTCCTGATTCGTTTCCTTTGTATTGACAATGCCCGCAAGCCGTCCGTTCGACATGACACCGATCCGGTTTGTAATACCAAGGATCTCTGGCATCTCTGAAGAAACCACGATAATGGTCTTTCCCTGTTTTGCCATCTGGATAATCAACTCATAAATTTCATATTTTGCGCCGACATCAATTCCTCTTGTCGGTTCATCCATCATAAACACCTTCGGTTCACGCTCGAGCCACTTTCCAAAAATAACCTTCTGCTGGTTTCCTCCGGAAAGACTTGAAATCATATCGTTTGGTCCCAGACATTTGGTATGCATGACTTTAATTTCATTTGCGGTAGCCTTTGTCATTTTCGGTTCTGAAAGTGCCGCGCCTTTTTATATGCATTAAGATTTGCAATGGTTGTATTAAATGTAAGATTCCCTTTCAGGAATAATCCATTCGCCTTTCGTTCCTCCGTAATAAGCGCGAATCCATAATCCATTGCCTCTTTTGCACAGCTGAAATTCATAAGCTTATGGTTCAGATAAACACGGCCTGCGGCTCTTGTGCGGATACCGAATATGGTTTCCAGCAATTCTGTCCGTCCGGCTCCCACAAGGCCATATAAGCCAAAAATCTCCCTTCACGGACATCAAATGTAACATCCTGTAAATACGGCTCATATTTTGTGGACAAATGCTGGATTGATAAAATAACATCTTTCGGCTGATTATCCACCGGTGGAAAACGGTTTTCCAACACACGGCCTACCATTGCAGTAATCAGTTCATTCATGTTTGTCTCTTTTGCACTTTTTGTCATGACCAGATTTCCATCCCGGAGTACGGAAATATCATCACAGATCTCAAATATTTCATCCATTTTATGTGAAATGTAAATAAGGGAGATTCCCTGATCACGCAGCATTCTCATCATTTCAAAAAGTTTATCTACTTCCTGTACTGTAAGAGATGATGTTGGCTCATCTAATACAATTACTTTGGAATTATATGAGATCGCCTTTGCAATTTCACACATCTGCCGCTGGGAAACGGACATATTTCTCATCGGCTGATCCAGATTCACCGTCATTCCCAGTTTCCGGAATAATTCCGAGGCTTCATTTTTCATTCTTCCCTCATCGATCATCCCAAGGGAATTTACCGGGTATCTGCCAAGAAAGAGATTATCCACAACATTTCTTTCCAGACACTGATTCAACTCCTGATGAACCATTGCAATCCCATTTTCAAGTGCATCCTTCGGACGGAAAAATTCACTTCTTTTCCGTCAAGGTATATAGTTCCTTCGTCTTTCTGATAAGTTCCAAAAGACATTTCATCATTGTTGACTTACCGGCACCATTTTCTCCCATAAGTCCCATAACTGTTCCTTTTCTCACATCAAGGTTGATATGATCAAGTACTCTGTTGCGGCCAAATGATTTACTCATGCCACGTATCGATAAGATAATATCTTTGCTCTGATCCCCCATACTATCCGCTCCTATCCTTTTGTTTTCGGGGAGAGAACCGCATTTCTCCCCCCGAAGTTAAGTTGTTTTACTGATTTAAAAGAGCTGTGTAAGAAGCTGCATTATCTGTTTTCACCATGTTGATGGCAAAAGCATCGTACTGTCCCGGATTGCCCAGACGGTTTGTGATATTAGACTCTGTCTGTCCGTCACCACCAATGTACTCAACATCCAGATTTAAAAGGTCATCATACTTCTGTAACAGCGGCTGATAAGTAGAACTCAGGAAGTTATCAGAAGCATTGTAAATATTCAGCCATACCTTCTTTGTCGGATGGGCAGATGCATCTAACTGTTTGGATACCGGTTCCCATACAACGGTAGAATCTGTAAAATCTTTGTAGTTATCAGAGGTTACTGCCACGTTCAGGGAGTAGTAAGATCTCTCATCTTCTTTGTATACATAAACATCATTGCTTAATACATTTCCTGCATCGTCTGCGGTTCCGATACCCGTGTCAACATCTACACCGTCCAGTGCATTTCTTAAAACACGCAATGTCAAGTATGCCTGTACGTCTGCATGCTGGGAGATCGTTCCGCCGTAGCCTTCTGCAATTGCTGCAACTGCATCGCTGTTTGCATCATATCCGAATGTTGGTACGCCGTTATCCTTTGACCATGCATTAAACATTGACATTCCCATTCCATCATTGTTGGATACAACGACATCAATGGAATCCCCGAAAGAAGATGACCATGTACCAATCGCATTGCCGGCTGTTGCTGCATCCCATGTAGCACCTGCTGAGTTTTTCATTTCCTGGGAAGCAAGTTCACGGATCACATAGGTTTTTCCACCTACTTCAATGCTTCCGTCCTGAACCTGTGATGCTTTTCCATCGGTATTGGTTCCTGCCGGTGCACTGTCTGCCTCGCCGTTTTTATCCACTGCTGTTCCAAGTGCTTTTCTGACACCTCTTGTACGGGCAATGGAATCATTATGTCCGATATCACCGATTGCTAAAACGTATCCGATAACACCATCACCGTTACGGTCAATCTTATCAATATTTTTTCTCGATATAATCTTTAACCATCTGACCCTGAACTTCAGCACCCTGATTTGCATCAAAGCCTACATAATAGGTATCTTTGTTGTAATTTAATGCATCCATGTCAAGTTCTCCTGTGGAGCTGTTGGATGGCTGACGGTTAAACCATACCAAAGGTTTATCCTTGTTTGCGACAGTTGAGGTAGAAGTGCCTCCCCCTGTATTGCCTGCCTGTGTGCCACCGCCGTTGTTTCCCCCATCGGCTCCGCATGCTGCGGTTGAAAGTGCAAGTACCGCCATCATCATAATTGCAACAATTTTCTTTTTTCATAAGAATTTCCCCCTTCTTGTTTTGTTTGTAATGCTAGTATACGGGATTTTTATCTCATAAACTATAGAATATTTTTTGGTTCACATTAAAAATTTTCATATTTTTCCGTTATTTGTTCAATTTTTTCATATTTTTTCTTTGCCATTTCGTCACTTTGCCGTTGATTTGTACTAAAAAAAAGCCATCTTTCTTTACAAAGATGGCTTTTTAAATCTTTTTATAAAAGGCTCTGTTATCCTTGTTCCAGAATCACACGCCACGCCTCACACAGCCGATCCAGCGACCACGCGGCATTTGCCGGACTTGTGGATGGAAGCACCATCGCTTCGATCCCCGTGACCGGAAACTGGTATCTTTTATAAAGCTGTCCTGCCTTGTTTCCGTTTGCATAAATACGTGTTATGTTCGTTTTTTCCAGAATCATGCCAATATCCGTCGGCTGTACATTTTTAATACTGCTGTCGCTTGAGCCTTTGATGTCACAGCTTTGGATCACATCCCACAGGGCAATCCGGTGGGCAAGCAGCATGGCTTTTTTCTCCTCAATTGTATGCGGAACCGGCTCCTTTAAAAAGTGTTGCAAGCACTTTCCAGAAACGGTTCTGTTTGTGCCCGTAATAAAAATTGTTTTCTCTTGATTTGACGGACGGCAGGGTTCCTAATATGAGGATTTCGGAAGCTTTGTCGTACACCGGCTCAAACGAATGGACAATGTGTTCATATTCCATGGGATTCTCCTTTTAAAGTTACCACCCTATCCGTATCCATCTTACTGCTTATCCTTCTCTAAGATCTGGTCAATCGCAGCTGTCACCTTTTTGTAAACTTCATCACTCGTGATTCCGCCCATGATTGGATCTCCGACAATGTTGCCATTACGGTCAACGAGAACTGTCGTTGGAAATGCCATAATATTTGTTGCGTATTTACCGGCCTCACTGTCCGAATCAAGGGAAAGGTTGGTATAGTCTGCCCCCTGTTTTTTCAGGATGCTTTTTGCTTCCGCAATTCCCTCTTTGTTACCATCGAGTGAATCCGTGTTTACGCCAATGACCTGACCGCCCTTTGCCTTCAGTTCTTCATTTAATTTGTTGAGTGCCGGAAGTTCCTCCACACATGGCGTGCATCCATTAAACCAGAAATTAACAACCGTTACCGCATTCTGTGAAAAAATGCTGCTATCCACCTTATTTCCATCCAGATCCTTCGCCTGAAAAGACGGAAAGACGGATGTTTCTGCATTCGCGCTTTGGGCGCCGGAATTTTCTGTTCCCATCTGCGCGGTAAGTTCCGTTACCTGATCCTCGATTTTCTTAATCTCTTCGATATCCTTATCCAGCTTTTTCAGGTCTGCCTCCGAAAACTGGTCCTTCACATGATCCAGCTGTGTCTCCAGAAACGTTCCATAATTTTGTTCTCCTGCGTCTGCAGCTTTGTTTTTGTCAATGTTATTAAAAACCGTATTCCACAATTCCTGATGTTTCGCAATAATGGCATTTTCCTTTTCGTACAGTTTGTTGAGTTCTGCATTACCAGCCCCTGTATCTTCCGCAGACTGTGCCTGCGTTTCCGTCACAGTGCTGCCTTTTTTCCGAGGCATTGCCACAAGCGGCAAGTCCAAATACCAGAGTCATAACCAGTAACATTACTGTAAGTTTTTTTCATTTTAATTAGTCTCCTTCTTCTTTTTTTGATTTTTCTGCAAATCCATACTTATAACTGATTGCCTCTACCGGACATTCCTTCACACATGCTCCGCAGCGTATACATTCCGTATGATTTGGATGCCGGACCACATCCACATCCATTTTACAGACACCGGCACATTTGCCGCAAGATACACATTTACCGGTATCTATATGCATCTGTAAAAGAGATACTTTATTAAAAAGCGCATAGACTGCGCCAAGCGGACAGATCCATTTGCAGAACGGGCGATAAAACATAAGGCTTAACAACACGACCGCAACCAGTATTCCGGCCTTCCATGTAAACAGCTTTCCCAATGCCGCACGGATGCCTGCATTTGCAATCGAAAGTGGAAGTGCCCCCTCTAATACTCCCTGTGGACAGAGGTATTTGCAAAAAAAATGGGTCCCCCATTCCCAGCTGGTTCGTCACCAATATAGGAAGCAGAATAACGAAAACCAAAAGAATTCCATATTTGATAAACCGATTACACTTTCCTGCCGGGATAAAGATTTGTGTCTTCTGGCGGATACGCTCAACCAGTCCCTGGAACAGCTCCGTGCCATGCAGCATTGTTTTAAACAGGGAAACACCCAGCTGCAGGCTGCCATCACGAGCATTTCCCACGATCTGCGCACACCGCTGACTGCCATCTGCGGCTATCTGGAACTTTTAGAAAAAGAACCGTTATCTGCTGCCTCCCTCCAGTATGTTGCCATCATCCGGGAACGCACGGATGTGATGACACAGCTGACGGAAGAACTGTTCTGGTATTCGGTTGTCCTGTCTGTGCCTTTGGCACAGCCCCTGCAGGAAGTGTCGGTAAACCGCATTTTAGAGGGAAGCATTGCCGCAATGTATGCGGTGCTCAAAAGACGCCGGATCACACCGGACATTACCATGACCGACCGGACTTGGGCTTTCATTGCACGGACACTGGTGGAGCAGATGCACGGGCAGATGAATGCGGCTTATAAAGCGGGGAGGCTTGTCATCCGGATGCAGATTTAGTTTATTTTTTTATAAAACAGACCTAAAATAAAGCAACTACAACAACTCCTGTGCCTATGATGATACACCTCTTTGCTGTGGTAACTTCTTTTTGATATAAGCGAAATAATTCTCCGGAATGATTCTTTCTATTATGAAGACCAATCATTGCATAGATCAAAAAAGAATGCAACTCCGAATATTAAAATTACACTCAGTCGTCCCCAAGCAGAAGGAATGGTATATTGACCGATTATGATACATAGCAGGATCATAAAATACACGATTTTATTTTTGCCCATATCCTAAAGGAAGTTCTTTTTGATAATTTCTATACATCATTTTTCCATAATAAACGATCATGCATATTAAAAATAATAGATAGATTATCATAACCATCATCCTCATTGTATACCTCCTTAATTTTGTCTCATACGAGAAAATGTCACATCCGCCTCCGGATCGGTAAGCTCTATATTGATCCGACTGTTGCGCCGCTCATGAAGCAATAATTGTTTTGCTGTCTCTGTGCTGATTCCCTTTTCTTTCTTCTCATTGGTCTGAACATACTGTTTCCCCGATAGTATCACTGTTCTTTTCGAATCGTATCTCATATAGTTACAAAAATATAATTTTTTAGTCCGGCATAATAATCCGGATCAGATGTTTATCCAACATGATTGTCCGGTTCCAGGGATTGATAATAATCCCTGCGATCTCCGGCACAGTAAGTGCTGCTTCAAACATCCTGCCGATCTCTGACAAAAATGTCGACTTCACCTGATCTGCACCTTTTAATTCTTCCTCAAAGCTGGTAAATGCCGACCACCAGATTTTACCGTCCGGAGTCCTCACTGTCTGTAACTTCATTTGTGCCTGTGCCGGATCCGGTTCCACAGCAACGATCAGTTGTCCTCCCTCTTTCATCCGCCGCCGGATCACCGTCAACGTATGTGCAAGCTGCTCCTGTGTGGCTTCTTTCTGAAGCGCAAAAATTGCATCTTCTATTCTTTCATTGCCCTTTAATCCCTCATCCTGATATTCATTTTTCTTATTCATATTTCATATCCTCTCTTGTCTGCTTCTTTCTATTATAAAATGAGAGGTTTCTTTTTGAAAGCTATTTCTTTCAGATTCTCCTTTGGGGAGAATTCTTTTAACGGAACCGTCCTTCTCTTTTTCTGAGACTGCGAACCTCCAACTCTCCAACTCATAGATTGTATTCTCTGCACGTTTCTTCTATACTGAAAGCAGACAGACACTGCAGCAACTGTCTCTTACGAAATGGAGGTTCCACTATGTCACAAAATAATATTGGCGAATTTATACAACAATCCAGAAAAGCCAGAGGATTTACACAGAAAGATCTCGGTGACCGGATCGGCGTCAGTGATAAAACCATATCCAAATGGGAAAACGGAAACAGTATTCCTGACACTTCGATTCTGAACGAACTTTGTGCTACTCTCGATATCAATGTCAATGAACTTCTCTCCGGTGAAAAATTAACACCGGAAATTTATTCTATGAAAGCGGAGGAAAATATGATGAACCTTTTGGAAGACAATCAAAAACAACAGTGCTTTACACTCTTTCCCTGTGCAGTGGGTATCGTTTTATTGATTCTTACCGGACTGTTTGCAATATTTACGCATGTGTTTTTACCGGATATGCTGGATCTTTGGGATTTTCCAACACTCCTCATTTACATCGGAATCTGTTGTTCCCTTGTTTTATTGAGCGGAAAGCGACATAAACAGGAAATCATTCACTTTCTCCGGAAAATTGTGGTACCTGTCGGATGTATCTGTCCTCTGTTGGGGATAAACCAGTTTATTCATCAGTTCCGTGATCCGGCTGATATTGGTTCTTTCGTAAACCAATGTGTCTTATTTGTTCTCTATTCCCTGATTTCCTATGTGATTCTGGTTCTTATCGAACAGCATCTGGACAAATAAAATTTTATATGTAAAAAACAGCCCCTGTACCTATTGGTAAGGGACTGTTTTTATTTTATCTTACATATTCTTAACCGTTGCAATATCCACTGGAGTAAGCTCCCCGTGAGCGGTCTCTAAAGAACGTGCCAGCGCATTTGCGGTATCCATAGCGGTGATACAGTACACACCGGTCTCAATCGCATTACGGCGGATTAAGAATCCGTCTCTTGTCTTATCACCGTTACCCTGTGTCGGTGTATCGATGACAAGGTCGATCTTGTGGCCAAGGATCAGATCCATTACATTTGGTGACTCCTGCGAGATCTTGTTGACACGAAGTGCATTGACGCCGTGCTCCTGTAAATATTTTGCGGTACTTCTGGTTGCGTAAATCTTGTAGCCAAGTGCCTCAAAACGCTTTGCCACACCGACAGCCTCCGGCTTATCGGCATCCTTTACCGTCATAATCATCTGCTTGTATTTCGGAAGCTGTACACCTGCTCCAAGGAATGCTTTGTACAGTGCCTCATTGAATGTCTTTGCGATACCCAGACACTCACCGGTAGACTTCATCTCCGGTCCAAGGCTGATTTCTGCTCCACGCAGTTTCTCGAAGGAGAATACCGGCATCTTGATTGCGATATAATCGGCAATCGGTGCAAGTCCCGGCTCATAGCCCAGTCCGCGGATTGTGTTTCCGATGATGACCTTCGTTGCGAGATCGACAATCGGAATACCGGTCACCTTGCTGATGTACGGCACGGTTCTTGAAGAACGCGGGTTTACCTCGATGACATATACCTCCTCATTCATAGCGATGAACTGGATATTGATCAGACCGACCACATGCAGTGCCTGTGCCAGACGCTTTGTATACTCTACGATGGTATCCTTTACCTTATCACTGATCGTTGGAGCCGGATATACGGAAATACTGTCTCCTGAGTGGATACCTGTTCGTTCGATATGTTCCATAATACCAGGAATGAGAATGTCGGTTCCGTCACATACTGCATCGACCTCGATCTCCTTACCCTGTAAATACTTGTCTACGAGAATTGGATGATCCTGTGCAATACGGTTGATGATTCCGATGAACTCCTCGATTTCCTCATCGTTAAACGCAATCTTCATTCCCTGTCCGCCAAGTACATAGGAAGGACGGACAAGAACCGGATAACCAAGACGGTTTGCAACTTCTTTGGCTTCCTCTGCGGTGAATACGGTTCCACCGGCTGCTCTCGGAATATGAGTCTTCTCCAGAATCTCATCAAAAAGCTCACGATCCTCTGCGGCATCGACATCCTCTGCCTTGGTTCCAAGAATCGGAACGCCCATCTTCATAAGCGCCTCTGTCAGTTTGATCGCTGTCTGTCCACCGAACTGTACGACAGCTCCGTCCGGTTTCTCAATATTTACGATGGACTCGACATCCTCCGCGGTCAACGGCTCAAAATACAACTTGTCTGCAATATCAAAGTCGGTGGAAACTGTCTCCGGGTTGTTGTTGATAATGACGGTCTCCCAGCCTTCCTTGGCAAATGCCCAGGTACAGTGTACGGAACAGAAATCAAACTCGATACCCTGACCGATACGGATCGGACCGGAACCAAGAACCAGAACCTTTTTCTGCGGTGTGGTCTCTGCAGCCTCGTTCTCACTTCCGTAAACACTGTAGTAATACGGTGTCTCTGCGGCGAACTCTGCGGCACAGGTATCCACCATCTTATATGCTGCAACGATACCGTTTGCATAACGCATCTGTTTGATCTCTTCCTCGGTCTTTCCGGTAAGCTCTGCGATGACGTTGTCCGGGAACTCGATTCTCTTTGCTTCTTTTAACAGATCTACCGTCAGTTCTTCGCTCTTTAAGTGCTGCTCCATCTCTACCAGAATTGCCAGCTTATCGATAAACCAGCGGTCGATCTTGGTAATTTCATAAATATGATCATAGGAAACGCCGCGGCGCAGTGCCTCTGCAATCCCCAGATTCTGCGGTCATCGACCACATGAAGCTGTGCCTCTAACTCTTCATCGGACAGTCCGGTAAAATCATAGGACATAAGGCTGTCTACATGCTGTTCCAGAGAACGGATTGCTTTCATCAGTGCGCCCTCGAAGTTATCACAGATACTCATAACCTCTCCGGTTGCTTTCATCTGTGTACTTAACGTTCTCTTTGCAGTAAGGAATTTATCAAACGGAAGTCTCGGGATCTTAACTACACAGTAGTCAAGCATTGGCTCGAAACTTGCATAGGTCTTCTGTGTGATTGCATTCTTGATCTCATCAAGTGTGTAGCCTAATGCAATCTCTTTGCGGTAACCTTTGCGATCGGGTATCCGGTTGCCTTGGAGGCAAGAGCAGAAGAACGGGATACACGAGGGTTTACCTCGATGACACAGTACTCAAAAGAATCCGGATTCAATGCATACTGCACGTTACATCCACCGGTGATCTTTAACTCATTGATGATGTTTAATGCAGAACTACGAAGCATCTGGTACTCTTTATCCCCGAGTGTCTGGGAAGGTGCCACTACAATGGAATCTCCGGTATGCACACCAACCGGATCGATATTCTCCATGTTACATACGGTGATGCAGTTTCCGTTCGCATCACGCATCACTTCGTACTCGACTTCCTTCCATCCTGCGATACAGCGCTCAACCAGTACCTCACCGACACGGCTTAAACGGAGTCCGTTGCTTAAGATATCGACCAGCTCCTGCTCATTGTGGGCGATACCGCCGCCACTTCCGCCGAGGGTGAATGCCGGACGGAGCACAACCGGGTATCCGATCGTATTAGTAAACTTGATACCGTCTTCTACGGTATTTACAACCTGGGAAGCTGCACAAGGCTCACCAATCTTTTCCATGGTATCCTTAAATGCCTGACGGTCCTCTGCCTTAAAGATGGTTTCTGCGGTCGTACCGATCAGTTTTACTCCGTGCTCTTCTAAGAATCCGGACTCTGCCAGTTCCATACCCAGATTTAATCCAGCCTGTCCACCTAATGTCGGCAGTACGCTGTCCGGTTTTTCCTTTAAAATAATTTTTTCAAGAACCGGAAGTGTCAGAGGCTCAATGTAAACCTGATCCGCAATCTCTTTGTCCGTCATGATGGTGGCAGGGTTGGAGTTTACCAGACACACCTCCACGCCTTCTTCTTTTAAGGAACGGCATGCCTGTGTTCCTGCGTAGTCAAACTCGGCTGCCTGTCCGATGACGATTGGTCCCGAACCGATTACTAATACTTTTTTGATATCTTTATTTCTTGGCATTACTGATTCCCTCCCATCATCTGAATAAAGCGGTCAAACAGGTACGAAGAGTCCTGCGGTCCCGGGCATGCTTCCGGATGGAACTGTACGGTGAAAATATTCTTTCCGACATACTCTAAGCCCTCGTTGGTTCCGTCATTGACATTGACGAATGCAGGCTTTGCAACCTTCGGATCAAGGGTATCGGTATCTACCACATAGCCATGGTTCTGGGAAGAAATGTAAACACGACCGGTTGACAAATCTTTCACTGGATGGTTTCCACCACGGTGTCCGTATTTCATCTTGTGTGTATCCGCTCCGTTGGCCAGTGCCATGAGCTGATGACCGAGACAGATGGCAAAGATCGGTACGTCACTTGCATACAGTTTCTTTAATTCCTCGATGATCGCTGTGCACTCTTTCGGATCTCCAGGTCCGTTGCTGAGCATAATGCCATCCGGATTGGCTCCGAGAATTTCCTCCGCCGATGTGTGTGCCGGATAAATCGTCACCTCACAGCCACGGGCATTTAACGATTTTGCGATGTTGTTCTTCGCACCGAAATCCATCAGTGCAACTTTCTTTCCGCTTCCCTTTAATACGTTCTTCTCGCTGCAGGTAACTTTATCCACAACATTTCCGGTTGTATATTCTTTCAGTTTTGGAAGAATTTCATCCAGATTATAATTTTCGTTTGTCGTGATCATTCCGTTCATGGTTCCCTTTTCGCGGAGAATCTTGGTAAGCGCACGGGTATCAATTCCTGCAATTCCCGGAATATCATGCTTTGTCAGGAAATCCTGAATGCTTCCCTGACAGCGGAAATTGCTCGGCATACGTGAAAGCTCTCTTACAATATATCCGTCCGGCCACGGTCTGGCGGATTCCATATCCGGTGTAATTCCGTAGTTACCGATCAGCGGATACGTCATCACAACCGCCTGTCCTGCATAGGACGGATCTGTAAGTACCTCTAAATATCCGGTCATTGAGGTATTAAATACGATCTCACTGATGATTTCGCGTGTAGAACCAATGCTTGTACCTGTAAACACGGTTCCGTCTTCCAGTATCAAAAAAGCTTTCATTCTTTGCCCTGCCTTTCTTGCATCTTGGCAAAAAAAAAGAGAGAATCTCTTTTTTTACCTTGAGTTAGCTTTACCTAAATTGTAAAAATTTTATCACAAATCGTCACTTTTTTCAACCTTTTTGCAAGAGAAAAAAGTGACATATTTTATGAATAAATATACATATTATACAATTCCATGCATCCACAATACCATGAACCCGACAGCAACTGCCGCACAGACTGCCAGACCGCCAATGCTGGTTCCGAGGATCACGCCGGATGGAATTTCTTTCTTTTCATATATCGCGCGTGCCACGGTTTTTGCCTGCATCGGAACAAATGAACACGGCTGTGTTACCTCCATTGGATGAAACCGGCGTTTTGTGAAATAATCCGCTGTCCATGCCGGCATTGCCGATAACGTCACCCTCTGTAACTGATATTGATTTGCCGCATATGCCTTCATTTCTTCCAACAGACATCTGCCACATCCTCTGCGCTGGAATACCGGAAGCACATACAGCATGGTAATATGTCCCTCTTTCTGCATTCCTGACATGGCGATCATATGCCCCTGTTCAAAAATTCCCCACATGGTGAGAGTTCCTTCTGCAATCATGTTCCGGATGTTTGTGTTTTCCGTATATTGCAGAAATATATGAATCATTTCCAGATCCGTGATCCGCGCACGCAGACAGTAATCAAAGACACCCCTTGCAATACTGAGCGCTTCCGGAATCTGATCTTCCGTTAAAATCTGTGCTTTCATTTACGCTTCCTCCTTGTTTTCCAACAGCCGAGTCCTTCAGACCGCTGTAACGTCTCTGTTGGGAATTATTCTCAATCATTTGTTCAAATGTTGTATCATCTCCTACTATCGTAACACATTTCTTTGCTCTTGTAACCGCTGTGTACAATAAATTCCGGTTCATAAGCATGCGGGGCCGGAAAGAAGCGGAATGACAACGGCCGGATACTCCGATCCCTGTGATTTATGGATCGTCACAGCATACGCAAGTTCCAGCTCATCCAGCAGTTTGTACGAATATTCCACCATACGCCCTTCATCAAAATTTACCGTGATGGTCTCTGCAAAATCATTGATCTCTTCAATAATTCCGGTATCTCCGTTAAACACCCCGGTTCCTTTGTCTATGCAGAGTCCATATTTGCTGCGGATCTCCCATTCCAGCTGATAATTATTTTTGATCTGCATGACTTTATCGCCTTCCCGGAAAACGATCGCCCCATGCTCTTTCTCCTTTTTTCTGTCCGATGGCGGATTCAGATACATCTGCAGAATCGTATTGAGACGTTCTACTCCGAGCAGCCCTTTCCGCATAGGCGTAAGCACCTGGATATCGTATTCGCTTGCCCCCACAAATTTCGGAAGTTTCTGCTTGATCAGCTGCAGCGTAACGTTGATAATTTTATCTGCCTCATAACGCTTCAGGAAAAAGAAATCCATGCTCTTGTTATCCAGGCTGACTTTTTCTCCCCGGTTAATCTTATGCGCATTGACAATAATATCACTGGTGCTTGCCTGTCGGAAAATTTTTGTCAGCATTACCGTAGGAAACATCTTCGAATCAATAATGTCCTTCAGCACACTTCCCGCCCCTACACTCGGCAGCTGGTTCACATCGCCCACCAGGATCAGACGCGTGCCCGGCAAAATTGCTTTCAGCAGGGAATTCATCAGGGAAATATCCACCATCGACATCTCATCAATAATGATGAGATTGGTCTCCAGCGGATTTTGTTCATTGCGCTCAAATCCGGCATTTCCTTCCATTCCGCCATTCAGTTCGAGCATCCGGTGAATCGTCCGTGCCTCATACCCGGTGGTTTCGCTCATGCGCTTTGCTGCCCGTCCGGTCGGTGCCGCCAGCATAATATCTTCTCCGGATAATTCAAAATACCGGATGATCGTATTGATCGTCGTTGTTTTTCCCGTTCCGGGACCTCCGGTAATCACGAGAACACCGTTTCTTACGGCTTCCTTTACCGCTTCTACCTGATGCTCATCAAGATCCATTCCCGTCTTCTTTTCAATCTTTCGGATTCTGTCCTCAATTTCGATATCCGGAACATCAAACACAGCATTCAGCTGTGTCAGACGGGTAGCGGTATTTGCCTCCATATAAAAATAGGTTGCCGCATAGATCTGCGTACTGTCTTCCACCTGGCGCATAATGATCTTGCGATCCATCGCCAGATTCATGTAATGCTGCTCGATGTGCTCCGGGTCTACCTCAAGAAGCCGGCTTGCCCGCTGCGTCAGTTCCTGCATCGGCAGATAGGTATGCCCCTCTCCGGCAGCCTGCAGCAGCACATACTGGATACCGCTTCGAATCCGGAAATCGGAATCGGTGCGGATTCCCACACGGGATGCGATCTCATCTGCCGTGCGGAATCCGACCCCTTCCACATCATCTGCCATACGATATGGATTTTCTTTCAGTATTCCGTATATTTCCTGCCCGTATGTTTTATATATTTTCACTGCAAGTGTGGTATTGATCCCGTATTGCTGCAAAAAAATCATTGCCTGCCGAAGATCTTTTTTCTGATTCACCTGATCCGCGATTTCCATCGCCTTTCTCTCACTGATGCCCTTGATCTCCGCCAGCCGCTCCGGTTCTTCTTCAATGATACGGAAGGTATCTGCCTTGAATCTTCGCACAATCCTTGCCGCTAAGGCAATTCCGATCCCTTTGATCGCCCCTGATCCCAGATACCGCTCAATTGCCACCTCATCCTGTGGTGCCTTTTCTTCGAAACTCTTTACCTGAAACTGTCTGCCGTAAGTCGGATGTTCTGTATAACTTCCCTTTGCCTTAATGTTTTCTCCCTCGGCAATATCCGAAAATACCCCCACACAAGTCTCTTCTTCTTCGTTACACACCAGAACAAGTACGGTATATCCGTTGTCTGCATTTCGATAGATGATGTGATCTACATATCCTTCAATGCTCTCAAGATTCTCTTCCAAAATATTGTTCCCCATTCTCTAAAAAAGAGACTGTTGTAAACAGTCTCTCCTCTTTTCTTTGTGCTGATGTTACTACTGGCCAATATTACGTTTCATCTGCTCATACAGTGTCTGTGTATAGCTTTCTCCGATCTGATCCACCATTTCATCTGCCACCGTCTCGATTGCCTGATCCATATACAGATCTTTGTACTGTGACATCGTAGAATCCTCGTCATCATCCGAGGTAAATGTATCTTTCATCTGTTTGATGACCTGCTCCACAAAATAAGATTCAAAATCTTTGATGACACCTTTTAATTGTTCCTCTGAAGAGTCCGATGAAATATTCTTTAATGAACTCTGAAGAGAATTGCTCTGCTCTGCACTTTTGTCTGCATTTGCAACCGTATAATTTGTACTGATTGATGAAATATCCATAGTATATCCCTCTTATGTAAGTAATTCCGAATCGCTGCCTATCGTTTCAGGTTATTTGCCGTCTCCAGCATGGAATCCGAGGTCGTGATTGCCTTGGAATTTAATTCATATGCGCGCTGTGCAATGATCATATTTACCATCTCATCAGCAACCTGTACATTTGAAGCTTCGATGTAGCCCTGATATACACCGGTCTTCGTCAATCCTGCATTTTGTCCCTCCAGCATCGGATTTCCCGAAGCTGCAGTCGCTGCAAGTTTGCTTCCTGACATTTTCTCCAGTCCTGCCGGATTGTTAAACTGATAGATTCCAAAAGACTGGTTTAATGACACTACATTGCCGGTTGCATCTTTATAGCCAATCGTTCCATTGCTCGAAAATACCATGCTTTCCGAAGATACGCCTCTCGGCACACGAATGGTATTTCCTCTGGAATCCAATACCGGAAGCCCCTCTGAGGTTGCCAGAATTGTGTTTCCATTCGAATCCTGACTCCAGGAGAAGTTACCGTTTCTGGTGTAATATGTCTGTCCATCCACACCCCGCACTGCAAAGAATCCCTTTCCTTCCAGTGCAAAATCGGTCGGAATCTCTGTCTCTTCACGCGCCCCCTGCGTATAGTTGGACATGGTCGCTGCCACTCTGGTTCCGAGTCCTACCTGTGCACCTACCGGTTTATTGGCACCATTTGCCGTCGTTGTCTTTGTCTGCAGTGTCTGGTACAGTAAAGATTTAAACTCGGTACGTTCCGTCTTATAACCTGTCGTATTCACATTGGACAGGTTATTTGAAATTGTATCCAGATTTGTCTGCTGCGCAATCATACCGGTTGCCGCAGTATAAAGAGATCTTATCATACGCTTCTATTTCCTCCTTGCGGTCTTTCAGCGGCTATTATACTTTACCGACATTGTTAACTGCCCGGTCAAGTGTTCCATCTATGGAAGTGATTACCTTCTGTCCTGCCTCATAGGCTCTCTGAATTGTAATCATATTTACCATCTCATTTACAACATTTACATTGGAGGTCTCCAGTGTGCCCTGCTCTATATTGGCATCTGTTGCAATCCGGTTTCCTCCCGGAAGAAGGTTATACAGATTCTCACCGTATTTTTCAAGATAGTCATAATTATCCACATCCACCATGCCGATCGTTCCGACAATCTGGTTATTCTGCATGACGTATCCCAGTTTATTCACGGTAATCGCAGCATTTGGATCCAGACGTATATAATTATTCTGACCCGGATCGCCATTCATTGCACCAGTGGCATTTAAAACATAATCGCCATCCTTCGTCACCAGATACCCCTCTTTATTTACGGTAAAGGCTCCATCCCGCGTATACTTCACGGAAGTATTTCCCTGCTTGTCCGTGAATGCCACGGCAAAAAAAGCCGTTTCCTTCAATCGCAAAATCTGTGGTGTTATCTGTCACCTTGAAATTTCCCGTGGAATAATCGGTATATACCTGTCCAAGGTGAACCCCATATGTAATATCTCCAAGCTTTTTCGGAATCCCCATGTTAGAAGAATCCTTAATGCGCAAAGACATCTCATCGGCAAAAGTACGACTCGTCGTTCCTTCTTTTTTATATGCTGTTGTGTCTGCGTTTGCCAGATTATTTGCCAGAATATCCAGACGCTTCATTTCGTTTACCATTCCCGTATGGGCGGTATACAATCCTTTTACCATTTATGACACCTCAATTTTCACAGTTTTAATTTATATCGGCCAATGCCCTCACGAGCTTTATAGACATGCGATAAAAAGTGCGCATAAACGCGCACTTTATGCATTAATCCTCGTCTCTTTTTCCTGCAAGGAATTCTACATATTTTCCGGTTCCGATTGCTACACAGGTCATAGGATGCTCTGCCGTCATCGTGTTGATTCCGGTACGTTCTTCAATCAGTTCCTCCAGACCGCGAAGCAAGGAGCCGCCACCTGTCAGGACAATTCCCCTGTCTGCAACGTCTGCTGCCAGTTCCGGTGGAGTTTTCTCCAGTACGGAATGTACAGCTTCCACAATCTGTAATGTTGCCTCACGCAGAGCTTCCTCTGTCTCCTCAGAGCTTACCGTAATGGTTCTTGGCAGACCGGTTACCAGATTACGGCCACGGACATCCATCGTCTCATTCTGTGCCAGTGGGTAGCATGTACCAATTTTGATCTTGATATCTTCTGCGGTACGCTCACCGATCAAAAGATTATGTTTCTTTCTCATATAGCGGACATGGGGCTTCGTCAAAATCATCTCCTGCAATTTTCACGGAAGTGCTCACAACAGAACCACCCAGAGAAATGACTGCGATATCCGAAGTACCTCCTCCGATATCTACGATCATGTTTCCGCATGGTCTGGAAATATCAATACCGGCACCGATTGCTGCTGCAATTGGTTCCTCAATAATCTCTACTTCGCGGGCTCCTGCCTGATAAGTTGCATCCTCTACGGCTTTCTTTTCAACCTCTGTAACACCACTCGGTACGCAGACGCTGATGCGCGGCTTACGAAAGCTCTTCTTTCAAGTGCCTTCTGGATGAAATACTTGATCATCTTCTCGGTGACAGTATAATCAGAAATAACACCCTGACGCAGCGGACGGACTGCTACGATGTTGCCGGGCGTTCTGCCAAGCATCAGTCTTGCTTCCTCACCGATTGCTTTGATCTTGTTGGTATCGCGGTCAAATGCCACAACGGAAGGCTCTTTTAATACAACACCTTTTCCTTTAATATATACTAATATACTGGCAGTACCTAAATCAATTCCGATATCTGATCCGATCATCCCGAATGCCCCTTCCTATTTTCTTTTTATCTTTCTTTATCAAAATCTGATCTGCGTTTATGACGCAAATCCGCAGTTAATCATATTTTTATGCATACAGTAACATTATATACAATTCATCCCATTTTTCAAACATTTTTTTATAGGTTAAAAAGCATTTTAATTAAATTTTAAGGAATCTCTCTGTTCCCGGGACAAAAAATCTGTGCATTTTCGCTATTTTATACGTTCTTCGATTCCAGATACGGTTTTAAAAACTGACCGGTATACGATTCCGGAACTTTGCAGATTTCCTCCGGAGTCCCCTGTGCAATCACGGTTCCACCACCGTCACCACCTTCCGGTCCCATATCAATGATATAGTCAGCCGTCTTGATGACATCAGATTATGCTCGATGACGACAACGGTATTTCCGCCGTCCGAAAGCTTTCTGAGAATCTCCACCAGCTTGTGTACGTCCGCAAAATGCAGTCCGGTGGTTGGCTCATCCAGTACATAAATAGTTTTTCCCGTTCCGCGTTTGCTCAGTTCTGTGGCAAGTTTGATACGCTGCGCTTCTCCTCCGGATAATTCTGTGGAAGGCTGTCCCAGTTTTACATAGGAAAGTCCGACATCGTACAGTGTCTGAATCTTTCGGTGGATCGTTGGTACATTTTTGAAAAAATTCCAATGCCTCTTCCACCGTCATATCCAGCACGTCATAGATCGTCTTTCCTTTATAGCGCACTTCGAGTGTTTCGCGGTTATAGCGCCTGCCACCGCAGACTTCACATGGTACATACACATCTGCAAGGAAATGCATCTCGATCTTTATGATACCATCTCCGCTGCAGGCCTCGCAGCGTCCGCCTTTGACGTTGAAACTGAAACGTCCCTTCTTATATCCACGTGCCTTTGCATCCGGAGTTGCCGCAAACAGATCACGGATCATGTCAAACACACCGGTATAGGTTGCCGGATTCGAACGCGGTGTGCGTCCGATCGGTGACTGATCAATATCGATAATCTTATCCAGTTGTTCCACACCCAGAATATCATCGTGATCTCCGGGGATGCAGCGTGCCCGGTTTAAAGTTCGCGCCAGATGCTTATACAGAATTTCATTGGCAAGGGAACTCTTTCCCGATCCCGATACTCCGGTGATACAGGTCATGATACCAAGCGGAACCTGCACATCAATATTTTTCAGATTATTTTCCCGCGCTCCTTTGATGGTAAGAAATCCGGTCGGTCTGCGCCGTTCGGATGGTACCGGAATCTTCATCCGGCCGCTCAGATAAGCGCCGGTAATGGATTTTTGCATTTCATGATATCCGCCGCAGTACCGGCCGCAACGACTTCTCCACCATGGACGCCGGCTGCCGGACCAATATCCACAATGTAGTCGGCCGCACGCATGGTATCCTCATCATGTTCCACGACAATCAGCGTATTTCCCAGATTCTTAAGATTCATCAGTGCATGCAGCAGCTTGTCATTGTCCCGCTGATGCAGTCCGATACTCGGCTCATCCAGGATATAGGCTACGCCCACCAGTCCGGAACCAATCTGGGTAGCCAGGCGGATGCGCTGCGCCTCTCCTCCGGACAAGGTTCCGGTCGCACGTGTCAATGTCAGATAATCCAGACCTACCTCCTGCAAAAAGCCCACACGGGCACGGATTTCCTTTAAAATCTGATTGCCGATGAACTGCTGCTGTTCCGTCAGCTGCATTTCCGCCAGATATTTCACGAGATCCTTTACCGACATATCGGTCATCTCATATATATTTTTGTCTGCAACCGTAACCGCAAAGAGAACTCTGCTTCAGACGCTGTCCATGGCAGGCAGCACACGGTGTAATACGCATAAACTGCTCATATTCCTGCTTCATCGTGTCCGATCCCGTCTCCCGGTAACGGCGCTCGACATTTTTAATAAGGCCTTCCCAGTTCAGATCATAGACGCCTTCTCCACGCTGTCCTTTATAATGCACCTTTAATATCCGGCCATCTCCGCCATGAATGAGCATATGCCGGATTTCTTTTTGGCAGATCTTTATATGGTGTATCGAGAGAAAATCCATATCCTTCCGACAACGCTTTTAGGGTGGCATAGGTATAGCTGGACGGATCTGTGCAGGACTGCCAGCCCATGACCTGAATTGCCCCCTCGGAAATAGACAGTGTCTTATCCGGAATCATGAGATTTTCATCAAACTCCATCTTGTAACCGAGTCCGTAGCAGACCGGACAGGCACCAAACGGATTATTAAACGAAAAGCTTCGCGGTTCCACCTCATCCACACTGATTCCGCAATCCGGGCACGCAAAATTCTGGGAAAAATTCATTGGTTCCCCGTCCACCACATCTACAATCGCATTTCCCTCAGTCAACTCAAAAACATTTTCCAGGGAATCGGTCAGACGCTTTTCAATTCCGGGTTTTACCACCAGACGGTCTACCACAATATCAATATTGTGTTTGATGTTTTTATCCATCGGAATTTCTTCTGAAAGTTCATACATATTTCCGTCCACGATCACACGCACATAACCGCCTTTTTTTGCTTTCTCGAATAATTTCTGATGTTCGCCCTTACGCCCGCGCACAACCGGCGCAAGGATCTGGATGCGTGTGCGTTCCGGCAGTTTCATCACGGCATCTACCATCTGATCGATCGTCTGTTTCTCGATGGCACGTCCACACTTCGGACAATGTGGAATTCCTATGCGGGCATACAGCAGTCGAAAATAATCATAAATTTCCGTCACGGTTCCGACGGTGGAACGCGGGTTTCGGTTCGTCGATTTCTGGTCAATGGAGATTGCCGGCGGAAGTCCCTCAATTGACTCTACATCCGGTTTTTCCATCTGTCCTAAGAACTGTCTTGCATAGGAAGACAAAGACTCCATATAGCGCCGCTGTCCCTCCGCATAGATCGTATCAAACGCAAGCGAAGACTTTCCGGAACCTGACAGTCCGGTCAGAACAACAAACTCATCTCTCGGAATGTCCACATCGATGCATTTTTAAGTTGTGTTCGTTGGCGCCTCGTATTTTAATATATTTTCTCTGTTTTTTCGGCATTTTGTTTCCTCTCTTTTATCTATTCCTCAATATCCCGAAGCATATTTTTCAGTTTTACCATCTTGTCACGATACTCTGCCGCCGCCTCAAAATTGAGTTCTGCGGCAGCTTTCTTCATCTTCTTCTGGATGTCCCCGATCAGTTTTCTAATTCCCTGCGGCTCATGGATTCCGGATCTTTATCAAATTCCATCTCCTCTGCTGCCACTTTTTGGAGATTGCAATCAGATCACGCACAGATTTCTGGATGGTCTTCGGTGTGATTCCATGTTCCTCATTGTATGCCTGCTGAAGCTTGCGGCGGCGCTCCGTCTCATCAATGGCCACACGCATGGAATCCGTGATCTTATCCGCATACATGATTACATGTCCCTCACTGTTTCTTGCCGCACGTCCGATGGTCTGGATCAGTGAAGTCTCGGAACGAAGGAATCCTTCCTTATGCGCATCCAGAATCGCCACAAGCGTAATCTCCGGAATATCCAATCCCTCCCGCAGCAGGTTGATACCGACAAGTACATCAAACACGTCCAGACGCAGGTCACGGATAATCTCTGCACGCTCTAAGGTATCAATATCCGAGTGCAGATATTTTACACGGATGCCAAGTTCGCTCATATACTGTGTCAGATCCTCCGCCATACGCTTGGTCAGTGTCGTGATCAGCACTTTATGGTGATTTTTCGTCTCTTTGTTAACTTCCCCGATCAGATCATCGATCTGCCCCTCAACCGGTCGCACGGAAATCTCCGGGTCCAGAAGTCCGGTCGGACGGATAATCTGCTCCACACGCAGCAATTCATGCTCGTTCTCATAGACATTCGGCGTAGCTGATACAAACAGCATCTGATCAATCTTGCTCTCAAACTCTTCAAAATTAAGCGGGCGGTTATCGAGTGCGGACGGCAGACGGAATCCATAGTCCACCAGTGTCTGCTTCCGTGAGCGATCCCCCGCATACATTCCACGCACCTGCGGAATCGTAATGTGGGACTCATCCACAATAATAAGAAAGTCGTCCGGAAAATAATCCATCAGTGTCTCCGGCATTTCTCCCTCGGCACGTCCTGCCAGATGGCGGGAATAGTTTTCGATGCCACTACACAAAATCCGGTTTCCTTCATCATTTCAATATCAAAATTCGTGCGCTCCGAGATACGCTGCGCTTCCAGCAGCTTATCTTCACCCTTAAAATACCTGACCCTCTCTTCCAGTTCTGCCTCGATACGGTCACACGCTGCGTTCATTTTTTCCTGTGGCACCACATAATGGGACGCCGGAAACACAGCCGCATGCTTTAATATACATTTGATCTCTCCGGTAAGCACATCCACCTCCGTAATCCGGTCGATCTCATCTCCGAAAAACTCCACTCGGATCGCCGTGTCGGTATTATTCGCCGGAAAAATCTCCAGTACATCGCCATGCACACGAAACGTACCACGCTTAAAATCCATCTCGTTGCGCGTGTACTGCATGTCAATGAGTCCCTTGATCACAGCATCACGGTCAATCTCCATTCCGGGACGCAGGGAAACCATCATGTTCATATAGTCATCCGGACTACCAATGCCATAGATACAGGAGACAGATGCCACGATGATGACATCTTTTCGCTCCGCCAGTGCTGCCGTGGCAGAAAGGCGCAGCTTATCAATTTCATCATTGACCGCAGAATCTTTCGCAATATAAGTGTCCGACTGTGGCACATACGCTTCCGGCTGATAATAATCATAGTATGAGACAAAATACTCGACGGCATTCTCCGGGAAAAATTCTTTCATTTCTCCGTACAGCTGCCCCGCCAGTGTCTTGTTGTGGGAAATAATCAGCGTTGGCTTATTCAGTGCCTGAATGACATTTGCCATCGTAAAGGTCTTTCCCGAACCGGTCACACCCAGCAGCGTTTCAAACTGGTTGCCTTCTTTGAATCCTTTGACTAATTTTTCAATTGCCTTCGGCTGGTCACCGGTTGGCTCATATGGGGCATGTAATTTGAACTCCATAATGCCCTCTCCCTTCTAAAATTTATCGTAAAATTAACTTTATTCCATGAAAAAAGATAAAATCCATATCTTTATAGTCTGCACATATATGCTAATTTTACTACAAAGATCTGACTTTGTCTATCTTGATCAGAACATTTGTTCTCATCTTTCTTTTGCCTGTAAAGTGTGTATGATAACAGCAAATACATGTCACAAAAAGATAAGGAGATTTTGTATGAAAAGAAGAAAAGAATTTCATTTATTTCCCCTTGGAATATTGTTATTTGCCCTGACATTAACCATAGTTTCAGGCCGGATTGCTATCCATGCGGCAGATCTGAATACAGAACTGCCCGCAAATGACTCCACGGAAATTTCTTCCGAAATTCCAACGGAAACACCGGTGGTTCCTTCCACGGAAAATCCCAAACCGGTATTGCAGGGACTTATCCATGATAAAAACGGACATTTCTATTTTTATCAGAATGGAAAAAAGCTGAAAAACCGGTGGAAAAAGGTTGGCAAAAACAAATACTATTTCGGGAAAACGGACAGGCAGTTACCGGGAAAAAGAATATTTCCCATTACTTATGTTACTTTAATAAAAAAGGGGTTCTGACACGGAAAATCGATAAAAACAAAAAGATGGTTGCCCTCACTTACGACGACGGACCATCGGTTTATACCCCAACTATTTTAAAAACCCTGAAGAAAAAATGATTCCGTTGCCACATTTTTTGTGGTGGGCAGCCGCGTATCGACTTACTCCAAAACCGTACAGAAGGCTTATGACAACGGGTGTCAGATTGGCAATCACACTTATGATCACAAAATTCTGACCCGGGTTGGGGAAAAAGGAAGTTCAAAAACAGGTTTCCAAAACCAATCGTGCCGTCAAAAAAGTAATCGGTATAAATCCGGTTGTGATGCGCCCACCGGGAGGTGCCACCAGTTCCAACATCAAATCATGGGTGAGAATGCCTTCCATCATCTGGTCCATCGATACCTTAGATTGGAAAACGCGGGATTCCGCAAGTACCCAGAAAGCCGTATTGAACCATGTAAAGGATGGAGATATCGTACTGATGCACGATCTGTATAAAGCGACCGCCACTGCCTCCCAGACAATCATTCCGGAACTTACCAGACGCGGATATCAGCTCGTCACTGTCAGCGAACTTGCAGAGTGCCGGGGCGGCATGAAACAGAACAAATCTTATTCTAAATTTCCAAAGAAACAAAAATAGTGTCAGGCAGTGAACGATTTTACAAAAAAACGCGGAAACCATGATGGTTTCCACGTTTTTGTTATCTGCTTCGATTTTATACAACCTTACGTCCGCAGCACTGCTTATATTTCTTACCGCTGCCGCATGGACACGGATCATTTGGATATACCTTGGCATGTTCACGCTTCTTCGGTGCCTTTGCCGCACTCTCGTCCTTATTGGTTCCGGTTACTTTTGCCACCTGCTCACGCTCTACCTTCTGCTCTACCTGTACATGATAGAGAAGACGAATGGTATCCTCCTGAATACCCGCGATCATTTCATCGAACATATCAAATCCGGCCATCTTATACTCAACCAGCGGATCTCTCTGTCCGTATGCCTGTAATCCGATACCCTGACGGAGCTGATCCATATCGTCGATATGATCCATCCACTTGCGGTCGATCACCTTCAGCAATACGACACGCTCCAGCTCACGGAACTGCTCGATCTCCGGGAATTCGGTCTCTTTAGCTTCATATAAAAGCACTGCCTGTTCTTTCAGATGCTGCTTTAATTCTTTGACATCCTTGATATCTTCGATATTTTCTCTGTAACAGGTTCAAGAGGAATCACCGGCAGAAGAATTTCATTTAATTCATTTAAATTCCACTCTTCGCGTGGAATCTCATTCGAAATACAGGTATCGACTGATTTCTCCACCTGTTCCTGAATCATCTTAAAGATCGCATCACGCATGCTGTCTCCATTTAATACGGACATACGCTCTTTGTAAATGATCTCTCTCTGATCGTTGTTTACCTGATCATACTCTAACAGATTCTTACGAATACCATAGTTGTTGTACTCGATCTTTTCCTGTGCCTTCTCGATGGCAGAAGTAAGCATCTTGTGCTGAATCTGCTCACCTTCCGGAACACCAAGTGCGTTAAATACTGACATCAGACGCTCGGAACCGAACAGTCTCATCAGATCATCTTCCAGTGATAAATAGAACTGAGATTCACCCGGATCTCCCTGACGTCCAGCACGACCACGCAGCTGATTATCGATACGGCGGGATTCATGACGCTCCGTACCGATGATCTTCAGACCACCGGCTGCTCTTGCTTCCTCGTCCAGTTTGATATCGGTACCACGACCTGCCATATTGGTCGCGATAGTAACCGCTCCGTGCTGTCCTGCCTGTGCTACGATCTCGGCCTCCTGCTCATGGAATTTTGCATTCAATACGGTATGCGGAATTCCCTCACGCTTTAACATTCCGCTGATCAGCTCGGAAGTCTCAATCGTGATGGTACCAACCAGAACCGGCTGTCCCTTCTCATGTGCTTCCTTGACTTCCTCAACAACTGCTTTGAATTTTTCTTTCTTCGTCTTATAAACAGCATCCTGATGATCAATACGTGCAATCGGACGGTTGGTAGGAATCTCAATAACGTCCATGCCGTAAATATCACGGAACTCCTGTTCCTCTGTCAGAGCCGTACCGGTCATACCTGCTTTTTTCGCATATTTGTTAAAGAAGTTCTGGAATGTAATGGTGGCCAGTGTTTTGCTCTCTCTCTTAACCTTTACATGCTCCTTTGCCTCAATTGCCTGATGCAGACCATCGGAATAACGACGGCCCGGCATGATACGTCCAGTAAACTCGTCAACGATCATAACCTGATCATCTTTTACCACGTAATCCTGATCGCGGAACATCAGATAATGTGCACGGAGCGCAAGGATCACATTATGCTGGATCTCCAGGTTCTCCGGATCTGCCAGGTTATCAATATGGAAAAATTTCTCAACCTTTTCCACACCCTGCTGTGTCAGATTCACCAGTTTGTCCTTTTCATTTACGATAAAGTCTCCGGTTTCTTCCTGCTCAATTCCCATGATGGCATCCATCTTGGAATACTCCGGTACATCATCACCACGTGTCAGCTGCTGCGCTAAAATATCACATGCTTCATATAATTTGGTGGACTTTCCACTCTCACCGGAAATAATCAGTGGTGTTCTTGCCTCATCAATCAGTACGGAATCGACCTCATCGACGATCGCATAGTGAAGATCTCTCTGTACGAGCTGCTCTTTGTAGATCACCATGTTGTCACGCAGGTAATCAAATCCAAGTTCGTTATTTGTAATATATGTAATATCGCAATTGTAAGCGTCACGGCGCTCATCGTTGCTCATATCATTCAATACAACACCAACGGTCAGTCCGAGGAATTCATGAACTTTTCCCATCCACTCGGAATCTCGTTTTGCCAGATAATCATTGACCGTGACGATATATACCCCTTTGCCCTCCAGCGCATTCAGATAAGCCGGAAGTGTAGATACCAGTGTCTTACCTTCACCTGTCTTCATCTCTGCAATACGTCCCTGATGCAGGATAATACCGCCGATCAGCTGTACTCTGTAGTGCTCCATCCCAAGCACACGGCTTGCTGCCTCACGTACGGTCGCATACGCTTCCGGAAGCAGATCGTCAAGTGTCTCTCCTTTTTCCAGACGCTCCTTATATTCTTTTGTCTTTCCCCGTAATTCTTCATCCGAAAGTGCCTTCATCTCGTCACGATAAGATTCCACTTTATCTACGAGGGGCGTAATTCGTTTCAACTCCCTGTCACTGTGTGTACCAAAAATTTTAGTCAATGCACTCATAATATATTTTGCTCCTAACTCGCATAGAATATAGGTATTGTACCACTTTCTCCACATTTACACAACTCAAAGGCCATGAATGTTTTATAAACTTTTTATGAACGAACGGGATTCTGCTATTGAAAATTTGTAAACAGCTTGCTATGATAAGAAGACAATTATTGTATTCCAAACACAGGGAAGAAACAGAAAGGAAGGGAAAAACCCATGTCTTATATTTACAAAACAAAAGGCACCTGTTCCACACAGATCGAAGTGGAGCTGGACGGAAATATTGTTAAAAATGTGAAATTCACCGGCGGCTGTCAGGGAAATCTTCAGGCAATTCCCCGTCTGGTTGAGGGCATGACTGTTGAAGAAGTGGAACGCCGTATTTCCGGTATTCACTGTGGCATGAAAAACACCTCCTGTGGTGATCAGCTTGCCAAGGCATTGCGCGAAGCCTATGATGCACAAAAAATGCATAGTACCATTCCGGAATTATGTAAAAGCCTCCCAGACAGATCTGTCTGGAGGCTTTTTTATCCCGTACCACCGGCTGCAGCTGTCTCCCTTCGTGAGCTGCCGAAATCGTCTCCGGCAAAAGTTCCATTTTTGCCACCATCGAATTTGGCTTTTTTTCATAATTATCCTGTGCGAATGGCACAAAATAAATATGTTTCGTATTCATCAGCATCCCGATATTTTTAAAACTGGCTCCCAGTGCATCGTTGGTGGATATGGCAATTACCAGTGGTTTGCCATTGCGCATATGCGCTTTGGCAGCCATAAGAACCGGAGTATCGGTGATTGCATTCGCCAGCTTCGCCGCAGAATTTCCTGTACACGGTGCAATCACCATCACATCCAGATATCCCTTCGGTCCGATCGGTTCTGCCTCCTGAAGTGTGCGGATTCCAGGGTTCCCCGTTATGTCACAGACTTCTTCCATAAACTCTTTTGCCGTTCCAAACCGTGTATCACAATGCTGCGTCTGATAAGAAAAGATGGGAATCACATGTGCTCCCATCTCCGTCAGTCTCTGAATCTCTTTCCTGGTTTTGCGAATGTACAGAAAGAACCGGTAATCCCATACCCTATATTGCAATTTGATAAATCCATGTCTTTGCCTCTTTCCTGTCCTGCCTGATTTTACTGTGTTCAAGAATTGCATCTGCCAGCACTTTGGCACTGCTCTTTGTCGTATACAGCCCCGGAAGTCCCAATGCCGCCACAACTTTGATCCCATATGCCTCCGCTGCCATCAGATCCGTACCGCCGGGTCTTGATGCAATATCAATGATCACGGCATCCGAATGCATTTCACGGATCATCGGCTCACGGATCACAAGTGCCGGAACCGTGTTTACAACCGTGCGTGCCCCATATGCTTCCTCCGGTCCGTATGAAAAATCGACTGCCTCATGTCCTTCCGTTCGTGCCAGCCGGCGTGCCTCTGCACTCCTTGCCAGCACTGTCACTTTCGCTCCCATCGCAGACAAAACCCTGGCGATCTCCCTGCCGCATCTTCCATACCCGCTGACAATAATTTTCTGCTCCCGAATAGAATAATCACTGTATTTTAGAATTTCAGCAACCGTTGCTTCTGCCGTAATACATGCGTTGCGGTGCACAACCACCGCATCTGTCATCATATCATAATATTCCGTTCCCGCATCCTCACAGCGCTGCCTCCATTCCGGTCCGAAAATTCCTCCAAACAGCATCCAGTCCCTTTCTTTTTCCCTCGTCAGTTCCTCCTTTAATATAAGGTTTACATCATGGTTTCTCTCAATCTTTGTAACAGGAACCGGCAGCACAAGATATTTGCTGTTATCCAGCACTTTCAGCGCCTCTTCCTTTTCCACTCCCCGTCTCCAGTCCAGTCGGTGTATCTTTCCCGGAAGACATGCGGCAAGATTGCTTTGTCGCTGATCCGTAACAAAAATCACGATATTTCCGGTCATATAAAAACGCTCCCTTCCATATAACATATGAAAGAGAGCGTCATAAGGTGCAAGATCGTTCTTACTAAAGTCTGGTCTCTACAAAGATATCGTAGATTGCCTTGATGGCAGCCTCGAAATCGTCATTGCTGACACCAATAATAATATTTAACTCGGAAGATCCCTGGTCAATCATCTTGACATTGATGTTCGCATGGGCCAGTGCAGAAAAGATTCTGCCTGCCGTACCGCGGGTAGATTTCATTCCACGTCCCACGACAGCGATCAGACCCAGATCCGCTTCCAGATCAATCACATCCGGATGGGTCAGACGGCGGATGGAGCTGATCACCTGCTGCTCCTTGCCTTCAAACTCTTCCTGATGCACAAATACAGTCATGGTGTCAATACCGGATGGCATATGCTCGATCGAAATTCCGTTTTCCTCAAATGCCTGTAATGCTTTACGACAGAAGCCAACTTCGGAATTCATCATATCTTTGTCAATGCTTACTGCGACAAATCCTTTTTACCGGCAATACCGGTAATCGTGTATTCCGGTTTCTGGCAGGTACTCTCTACGATCAGGGTTCCCTCTGCCTCCGGATCATTGGTATTGCGGATATTGATCGGGATGCCGGCCTTTCGTACCGGGAATACGGCGTCCTCATGAAGTACGGAAGCTCCCATATAAGAAAGCTCTCTTAATTCGCGGTATGTGATCACATGGATCGGCTGCGGATTGTCAATGATACGCGGATCTGCTACGAGACATCCGGATACATCTGTCCAGTTCTCATATAAACTTGCATGACATGCTTTTGCAACAATCGATCCGGTAATATCCGAACCGCCGCGGGAGAATGTTTTCACCTTTCCATCCGCACCAATTCCGTAAAATCCAGGAATTACAGCTTTCTCACACTCTGCAAGTTTCTTTGACAGTACCTTATCCGTCTTGTCTGCATCGAGATTTCCTTCTTCATCAAAAAAGATTACGGTTGCAGAATCAATAAACTCATATCCAAGATAATCTGCCATAAGAATACCATTCAGATACTCTCCGCGGGAAGCCGCATAATCCACACCGGCTTTTTCCTTAAAATTTTTGGAAATTGTCTTAAACTCCTCATCCAGCGTTACTTTCAGTCCAAGTCCGTTGATAATGGAATCATAACGCTCTTTGATCTTCATGAGAGGAACACGGAACTCCTCGCCTGCCTCTGCTTTCGCGTAGCATGCATATAACATATCCGTAACCTTGGTATCTCTGGAATTACGCTTTCCAGGAGCACTCGGCACTACATATTTTCTGGATTCATCCGCACGGATAATATCGCCAACCTTGGCAAACTGCTCGGCACTCGCCAGCGAGCTGCCACCAAATTTTACAACCTTAACCATTTTTAACTTTTCTCCTTCAAGAATAATAACTTCTGCTATTATACTTCTACCGTCTGGCTTTCGTCAATTATTTTCTTCCAGATAGATCACATCCGTTGCGATCGTATTGCTTGATCCGTCCACCTGCAGAATCCCATATGATGGCGGTATTCCGTAAGGCGGCTGTCCGATGCTTCCCGGATTCATATAGGCGATCCGGTTGTGTTTGTCATAAAAAACCCGGTGGGTATGCCCGAACAGCGCGGCATCGACCTTCCGCTCCTCTGCCGCATATTCCAGATTCAGATATCCGGCTTTTACATTAAATGTATGTCCATGACAGATCAGTATTTTTTCCCTTCGATCAGAAGAATCCGTTCCTGAACTTCCTGACGGCAATCACAGTTTCCCGGCACCTGTTCCATCACAGTCATAGGAAATTTCCGGTGCAGCTGTTCTGCATCTGCCCAGCAGTCTCCCAGATGAATGATCATATCCGGATGTAATCGGCCGACTGCCGTAACCATATTATTTACATTTCCGTGCGAATCACTGAGCACCAGAATTCTCTTCATATAAAACATACTCCTTTTCGTTTAAAAAGCAAAAGACCTTTGCTCCGGCATCCTCGCCAAGGCAAAAGTCTTATCTCCTTCTCATTTCAGCGATGACTATCCCAGTCGCTTCCACTGCTTACTACATTTGTAGTAGGAATAAAACATGCAGTGTTCCGCCTGCTCGCAGCGCTTTGGTGCAGTCTCAATGCTGCACTGGCAATTTACAATTGCATCTGCCTTCCCCTTACAATTTCCCTTTAACATGACATCGTCTAAAACTTCATCTGACATACTTTTTTTTTGCTCCTTATTACTACCAAGTTTTGTTCACGACGATCTTCATTATACAATATATGGTAGGTAAAGACCATAGGTCAAATCTCACAAATAGACCTGCCTGTTTTATAAAAATTTTCACTTGACGAAACAGGAAAAATGCGCTAGAGCTCCAGCTTATTTATTAAGTTCAAATTATACTTTTCCACCAATTCCATGCATTTTCTGTAAGAATCCATATCCTGAATATGTCTCACACAATGGGCATCCAATCCGAGAATCGCTTTATTTCCGACTTCCCCGGCAATCTTCCAGAAACGCTCTGCCGGATAATGCCTTGCCCCTTCTCCCATGCCGAGCATGTTGATCTCCAACGGGATGTCCAGTTCCTTCATTTCTTTGCACAACCGGGTCATCTCCCAGTCGTATACCGAATCCATTCCCTGATAATTCATCAGATCCGGATGGGCAAGATACGCATAGCTTCCGGTCTGCATCCCTTCGATTACGAGATCCACATATCTGCGGATACGGCTTTCATCCTCCGTCTCTGTCCCTGTATACGGTCCGTTTTCTTCCGATCCCAGAAAATGCTGCCCCATGATCATATAATCACATCCGAGGTTGCGAAACATCCGCATCTGTTCTTCGTAAAATTCCGGAACATACTCTGCCTCAAATCCTACATATATTTTTATCTGATCCCGGTACTCCGCCTCGAGCCTTCGGATCGTCTCCACATATTCCGGTGCCTGTTTCATGGTCATCCGGATATTGGATACATATCCGTCCTGATAGGGGCACGGCACATGATCGGAAAATCCAAAAATTTCAATTCCCATGGAAATCGCTGCCTCAATATATTCTCTCTCCGTATCATAGGCATGCTGGCACCGCCATGTATGTGCATGATAATTTGCTTTTTAAAAATTCTATTCTGTTGTCCTTCATCCGTTTATTCGCCTATCATTTTAACATGGAATACGTTTTATGACAACAAAATACCGTGTGCATCCTCTCATGCCCACACGGTCTTTTATTATTTCAAATACTCAAATAAATTACTCCCTATTGTTTAAATGAACAATATTTCTATTTTTTTTTCGACAAAGAACATATATAAGCGCAACGAAAGCAAAAAAGAGCAGTTGCCATTATATGTCTGCTATTTGATTGTGGAATTTTTATGAACATACAAAAAAAGTGTTACAATCAGTGTTGGGATTTCTATGATTGATAAAATAATAATAGATGGTAAAAATCTTTTTCTCCTCCCTTTTTCATATCAATTCTAACACAGCTACAATACAAAGAGGAATTATTTCTGACATTAATTCAAAACCATAATTCATATGCAATCTCCTTATTTTTCTTAATGTCCCCACCGCCTAGACCAAGAAACATTTTTTTTCAAAAGAACTTTTTCAGAAGAATCAGAATAAAAATCGCCTCTGTATCTATAATATATTTTTCCACTTGAATGACTAACACATCTTTCACCGTCAAAATAAATGCTATCCGGTATGTTTGAAATTTCTTTTTTATCCTTATCTTCTTCTACACTGATAGTATCTAACACAAAATTATTTTTTTTCACATCATTTTAGTCTGCGCAATCTTTTTGTAAGTTGCAACTAACATCAGTTTACTACTATTATCAAATATGTCAATGAATTCTTCAAATTTCATCAAATATTAATTAAATATTAAATAAAGTTTTATATTATTTTCTATTACAAATTCGCATCATATATTGTATTACTTTAATCATGGAACATCTGCTGTCCCATGACAATGTTCTCCTGATTTTTCGTACTTTCCGATCCACTGTGCGCTGTTTTCATAAAAAACAGTGCTCCCGCAAGGAAGAGAAATACGATTGCGGATATCCCGATGTTTATACTCCCAAAAGCCTGGGAAGCCAGTCCGACCACCGTCGTTCCCATAAAGGATGCTCCTTTTCCACAGATATCCATCAGACCAAAATACTCTCCGGAACGCTCCGGCGGAACAATTTTTGCAAAATAAGACCGGGACAGTGCCTGAATGCCCCCTGGAACATTCCCACAAAATTGCCAGCACCCAGAACTGCCACTGTGCCTTCATAAACACGGCAAAAACGGTAATCCCCGTATACGCAGTAATACAGGTTAAAATCAGCTTTCCGGTATCGTATTTTTCCGCAAGCCTGCCAAACAGAATGGAAAACGGAAATGCAACAAACTGTGTCACAAGCAATGCAAGAAGCAGTCCTGTGGAATCCAGCCCCAGGGCAGAACCATACGCCGTTGCCATATCTATAATCGTATAGACTCCATCAATGAAAAAGAAGAATGCTATGAGAAACAGAAAGATTTTCTTTTGTTTCCGTACACTGCGCAGCGTTTCTATGATACGTCCAACGCTTTCCCTCATGGCATGCGGTTTCCGCTCTACATAATGAACCTGGCGATACTGCTTCATTAAAGGAAGCGACATCACAAGCCACCACACCGCAACCACTGCAAACGCAATCATCATTCCTGTTTCAAAAGAAAATCCCATTTTCTGATACCCAAGTACAAAAACAAGACTTACGATGAAAGGAATACAGCTTCCTGCATATCCCCAGGCATATCCGGAAGAAGAAACCCGATCCATCCGCTCCGGGGCTGTCACATCCGAAAGCATGGAGTCATAAAAAACCAGACTGGAATTAAATCCAACCTTTGCAATGATAAAAATTACCAGAAACGAAATCCACCATGTGGTCAGTCCCATCAGCAGACAGCTGGCGCACCCGACCAGAATACACGATAAAAAGAGCGGCTTTTTGAATCCCCTAGTGTCTGCCAGCGTTCCCATAACCGGTCCTAAAACTGCAACAATCAGTGTGGAAATGGATGCCGCATACCCCCAGTATGCCAGATAATCCACATCCGAAACTCCCGCATTTTGCGCAAGATAATTAAAGTAAACAGGAAGTATTGTGGAAACCATCAAAACAAATGCCGAATTTCCCACATCATAAAAGATCCAGCTTTTCTCCTTTTTTGTCAATTTAAACTGCATGTTTTACCTCTTTTCCATTTTGTACAACCTCTTTTCCAACCAGCTGTGATCCAAAACTATAATCAAAGATAGGTTCCAATCCCCTGCTCCCATCCAGATAAGTGCCAAACTGGCTGATCATCCGCAGGGCACTGAGTTTTGCCTGACGGTAATACTGCATCAGCTGCCGGTTGCTGTCTTCACACTGTGGATTTTTTACGGTAATTTACAAGCAGACCGTGCATTTCTTTGTAATTCCCGGAAACATACAAAAGTGCATAAATAAAGAACCGCCTGATTCTGGATGGCGCAATCAGCATGTTATTATAGGTGATCATTCCTTTTAATGCTTCCCGGACATTTGCCGGTGTCGTTTTCGGATAAAACCAGCGGATCACTTCCGCATTTTCCATACACGGAACAATATGTTCCGTCAGATTCTGCCGCAACGGATCTTTCCCATCCATAAGCATAAGCATACGGTCAAACTCTACTTCAATTTCCGTATGGGAAATACCACTTGCTGCAATTTTCTCATCAATATACCCATGGCAGCTTACATCAAGCGCAAAATGGTTAAGCACTCCATAGGTGTATGCCAGAAATGGTTCTTTTTCCTTCTGGCTATTAATTATATTTTGGCTCTTTCAAAAATTCTTTTCCGGAATGTCCATGCAAATCATATCCGATCTGGTTGACCGGATTCGGTCTTAATGGCTTATAGTAAAACAAAATATCCGTCCGTGAAGTCCGATCAGATACAGCTGTGGATATTTTTCAATGATTTTTCTCTCATTCCCTTCGAGTTCCCTGCGAACCTGCTGTCCAAGCCGGTAATGTGCATAAGTTGACGGCATGATTGTTTCTCCCCTTTCCCTGTCATTTTTATATCCAATTATATGCCGGCTCTGTAAATTTTGGGATGGTGCATGTATAAAATGCAGGTAAAATTTATATAATTTGACCTTTTCCCAAACGTAGCATATAATAGGAAAAACCAATGGAACATGTATGATTCTTGGGGGGATATCCATGATTACAATGTTAGCGAAAATCTTTATCAAAAACCGTCCGGCAAAAGAACAACGGCAGGCATATGGCACCCTGTGCAGTATCGTTGGAATCTGCTTAAATGTCTGCCTGTTTGCCGGAAAATATTTTGCCGGAATGTTAAGCGGTTCCGTTGCCATCACAGCGGATGCGTTCAACAACCTGTCCGATGCCGGTTCCTCTTTTATTACACTTGCCGGATTTCTTTATGCCGGGAAAACTCCGGATTCGGAGCACCCGTTCGGACATGGGAGGTTTGAATATGTGTCGGGATTTGTTGTAGCGATTGCTATCCTGATGATGGGATTTGAGCTTTTAAAAACTTCCTTTTCCAAAATTCTGCATCCGGAAGCCGTAGACACAAGTCTGCTTGCCATGGGAATTCTGGTATGCTCCATTCTGGTAAAAATCTACATGTACTGTTACAACCATTATATTGGGAAAAAACTCGATTCGGATGCCATGCAGGCGACCGCCATGGATTCGCTTTCCGACACCATTGCCACCTCTGTGGTTCTGGCAGCCATGATTATTATGCGCCTGACATCCATCAATGTCGATGGATTTGGCGGTCTGCTGGTAGCCATTTTCATCCTCTATGCCGGAATAAAAGCGGTCAAAGACACCATGGATCCGCTTCTCGGAAAAGCTCCGGACCAGACATTTGTCCGGGAAATCCGTGCCATTGTCATGTCCCATCCCAAAGTACACGGTATCCATGATCTGATCGTACATGACTACGGTCCCGGCCGCCGCATGATCACCCTGCATCTGGAAGTTCCGGGGGACGAAGATGTCTTTCAGCTCCATGACATGATCGATCACATTGAACGGGAGCTGGATCAGAAACTCGGATGTGAAGCCGTCATCCACATGGATCCGATTGAAACCAATAATGCCGCAATTGCCCAGATGCAGCAGCAGGTAGAACAAAAGGTTCTTGAAATTGACCGCCGTATTACCATCCACGATTTCCGCCTGATCAACTGCGATACCTACACCAGCATTGCCTTTGACGCGGTCATCCCCTATGGTATGCGAATCCGTCCGGAAGACCTGAAGAAAAAAATTGAAAACAAGCTTCAGGAAATCGAAGGAAACTACCAGTTTATGATTCATGTGGATCAGAGTTATGTACCTGTATAAAAATAACGGTTCGCAGATTTCCGCGAACCGTTATCCTGACAGCTTCATTTATTTATTACATGCATCGTAAGCATCCTGAAAGAAAATCTCCTGTGAGTTTACCGGCTCCTCATTGATATGACGATCCTCATAAATACCTTCGGCATTCTGCTCTTTTCCCTTCTCATCATCTTTCATGATGGTATCAAAGATATACCGGATGCGCTCCCGGATTGCAGGATCATAAACCGGAGCTGCCACTTCCACGCGGCGCACCGTATTTCTCGTCATAAAATCGGCAGATGCAATGTACATCTTTTCTTCATCCCCCACACCAAAACGATAAATTCTGGAATGTTCGAGATAACGTCCAACGACGGAAATCACCCGGATATTTTCCGTCACGCCCGGAATCTGTGGCTTCAGGCAGCAGATGCCCCTCACAATCAGATCAATCTTTACACCGGTCTGGGAAGCCTCAATCATCTTATCAATCAGGACTTTATCCGTCAGGGAATTAATCTTGACCCCGATATAAGCCTCTTTTCCGGCTTTTTTATTTGCAATCTGCTCCTCCATCATCTCAAGGACTTTGTTCTGCAGACATTTCGGTGCAACCAGAAGTTCCGAAACCTCATCCACCGTTTCTCCCTGCTGTAATGCAAGAAACACTTTTGCTGCATCGGCACCGATTGCCTGATTTGCGGTAATCAATGACAGGTCCGTGTACAGTCTTGAAGTTTTCTCGTTGTAATTTCCGGTTCCAATCTGCGTGATGTACGCATAACTGTCCCCTTTTTTCTGTGTGATCAGGCAAAGCTTCGAATGTACTTTGTAATCGCCCAGTCCATACAGTATCTGGCAGCCGGCATCTTCGAGCCGGTGCGACATCTCAATGTTATTTGCCTCGTCAAACCGTGCCCGCAGTTCCACAAGTACCACCACTTCTTTTCCGTTTTCCGCTGCCTCAATCAACGCATCAATGATCTTGCTCCGGTCTGCGACACGATACAATGTCATTTTGATGGATACCACATCCGGGTCTTCCGCTGCATCATTCAACATTTTGATAAACGGTTTCATGCTCTCAAACGGATAGGAAAGCAGAACATCCTTTTTTTCCACCTGTGACAGGATACTTTCATGCATGGATAATGCCGGCGTCTCCCGTGGGCTTCTCTTTTCATAGAACAGTTCTTTCTGGTCACGCAGATAATTCTGCAACGTAAAACAAACGAAAGATCAAGCGGTGTCTTTACATTAATAATATGACTGGTTCCAATTTCCAGAAAATTAGACAGTTCCTGCTTTGCTTCATCATTGATCTTACGGCTCAGTTCCACCCGGACGGGATCCAGACGGACACGTTTTTTGATAAGCTGCTCCATCATATCCCGGTAATCCATATCTTCGTCATACAGATCATGTGCATCAATATCTGCATTCCGTGTCACACGCATAATGGATTTCTCGCGAATGGTATATTTCGGATACAATTTTGAAATAAAATGCAGAATCAATTCCTCAGACAGCATAAAACATCCCGGTCTGGTCGGTATCTCAATCAGACGTTTGAACACACTGTTGGAACACGGAACAATTCCGGTCTTTTTCTTTCCTTTCTGTGATGTCAGGAGCACAATTGCATACAGCTGCTTATTTGCAAGGAACGGAAACGGCTGCTGTTTTCCAATGACCATCGGAGATAAAAACGGTGCAATCTGTGCATCAAAATATTGTTCAAGAAGTCTTCCTTCTTCATTGGAAAGACGGTTAAAATTGATAATCCGGATTCCCTTTGGCTCAAGTTCTCCCATGAGCTGTTCATAAATTTTTGCCTTTTTCTTTTCCAGCAGACAGACACGGGCTAAAATTTCTTTTACCTGTTCCTCACTGGTCATTCCGGTCTTGTTTTCAATTACCTTTTCTTTTGCATTCATCTGCATCATGAGTGTACCCACGCGCACCATGAAAAATTCATCCAGATTCGTCTGGTAAATGGATGCAAAAAAGTCATGCGTTCTGCCAGCGGTACCCGCGGATTTCCCGCTTCATTTAAAACTCTCTCGTTAAATTGCAGCCATGACAATTCTCTGTTTGTATAACATTTTTCGTTCTTCTTCATTTGATTGGTCTCCTGTCTTTTTATCCTCTGCCGGATTATATTTTCTGCCCGTTTCAGCTGCCCTGCCAGCTGATGCCAAAACCGATTCCATATGTACATGCCCTAATCCTCTGCAAAAAATGCCTGCATAGTTACATTTTCCTTTGCTACCTCCACAAGATTTACACAACTGTTCCCGATCCGGTCAATATTATGGAGCACATCATTAAACGGAATAGTAAGTTTGGAATCGCACTTTCCCTTTCCCACTCTGGCAATATGGTTTTTGCGCATTTTTTTCATCCAGCTGCATGATGTCTTCTTTTTTGCCGCATCAGTTCTTTGATATCCATATCCACATCCCCAGAAATCGCACGGATGCAGCTTCCGTAAATCATCTGGATCTGTTCCATTGCCTTTTTCAGTTCCTTTAAGGCTTCTTTGGAATACTTATGTTTTCCTTTATTCTGTTTTGCCACGGTTTCCATGATTTCCCTCGTCAGTTGCCCGATCCGGTCAATATCACAGAGAATAGACTGCATACCGGCACTTTGTGATGCCTGTTCCTCGGTCAGCACACCTCCGGAATACAGTGCTGCAAAATAATCATTAATGGACGCATACAGTTTCTGCAGTATTTTCGCCTTTTCTTCTACAATTCCTGCATTTTCTTTATCAATCTTTCCGTTTCCGGACTGCAGTTTTCCGATCAGTTCATCTACAATTTTTGCGCAGTACATTACTTCTTTTGCCACCAGCTGCAATGCTGCTGCCGGCTGTGCAATCAGCTTGTTATCCAAATAGTTTGGATTTTCCAGTGCTTTAGCTCCCATTTCCTTTCCATCCGGTACAAGTTTCATCACAATCTTTACCATCAGAGGAATGAGCGGAATCCAGATCAGCGTCATGACAAGGTTAAATCCGGTATGGGCATTTGCAATCTGCCGTGAAATCACATCAATTTCGTTTCCCTTCGGCGAAATGAACTGAATCAGGGCTGCATACGGTTTTACAAGAAACAGGAATAAAATTGCTCCCGAAATATTAAATACACAATGGGCAAACGCCGTCCTTCTGGCATCTTTTGGCTGTCCGATAGATGCCAGCACTGCGGTAATCGTTGTACCGATATTGTCTCCCAACAGAATCGGGATGGCACCTGCCAGTCCGATAATACTGGTCACACCGTCCGGTCCTGCCTGGGCTGCAAAATTCTGTAATACGGCAATCGTTGCACTGCTGCTCTGTACAACAAGTGTCATAACGGCACCCACGCATACCCCAAGAATCGGAATATGGGATACTTTTCCAATCATGTTGACAAAGAATGCACTGGATGCCAATGGTTTCATGACATCGCCCATCGTCTCAATTCCAAGGAATAACAAACCAAATGCGAAAATTGTCTGTCCGATATTTTTCACCTTTTCTTTCTTTGAAATAAAAGAAATAAGAAATCCCGCAAAAATGAACAGATAAATATAATCCGTTATTTTAAATGCAATAATCTGTGCCGTCATGGTCGTACCGATATTGGCACCGAGAATAATAGAGATCGCCTGTGGCAGCGACATCAGTCCTGCACTGACAAAGCCGATTGTCATAACCGTTGTTGCGCTGCTGCTCTGTAACACCGCTGTCGTCAAAGCACCTGCAAGTACACCAAGAATCGGATTTTTTTGTAAGCAGGGCAAGGATTTTCTTCATTTTTTCCCCCGCTGCTTTCTGCAGGCACTCGCTCATCATATTCATGCCGTAAATAAAAATTGCCAGACCTCCGACCAGTCCGAAAATAATTTTCATCGTCTCGTTCACTTATGGTTCCTCCCCATTTCTTTTCATAAACTTTACACTCCGTATACTTTTTTCTGAGATTGTAATAAGTTTATCATCGGAGTGTAAAATCAAACCATCCCAGAATGTAAACCCTGTGTAAAATTTCTGTAATGCTGTAAAATTGCTGTAAATTTGCGTAAAGTCTGTAAAATCCCTGTAAATCGGTATTTTCAGGCTCTATGACTTTAAACCCATTGTAAAAATATTTCCACAATGCTAGAATAAAATAGTTACAAAGGAAAATGTTTTGGAAAGGGAAAACACTATGCTATCATGTCCAAACTGCGGAGGAAATCTCAAATTTGACATTCCTTCCCAGCAACTCTCATGCGAGCATTGTCACACACTGTTTGATCCTTATGATTTTGACGGGAAAACAAGTGATGCCGAAGAATCAAAGACATTCGACGGAGATTACGAGGTCACGATCTTTACATGTCCGCAGTGTGGCGGTGAAATCTTAAGCACCGACAATGCCGCAGCCGGTTTCTGCAGTTTCTGCGGAGCCTCCACGATTCTTTACAGCAGAATCAGTCACGAAAAACGCCCAATTATATTATTCCGTTCCAGAAGACAAAGGAACAGTGTAAGGAAGCGTACGCACGCCGTATGAAACATTCCATTTTTGCGCCAAAAGAACTCCGCGATCCTTCTTATATCGATAGTTTCCGCGGAATTTACATGCCTTACTGGGCATTTTATATCTCCCAGAAAGGTTCTCTCTCGCTCAATGGGAAAAAGACTTCCCGCCGCGGTGATTATATTATTACCGATCACTACGCACTTACCGGGGATCTGGATGCCTACTACAAAGGTCTTTCCTATGATGCCTCATCCTCTTTTGACGACAATATCAGTGAAGAACTGGCTCCTTATAATTTAAAAGGCATGAAAGCCTTTACCCCCGCCTATTTAAGCGGATTTTACGCGGACACTTCCGATGTGGATGCAAAAAAGTATATCAGGGCGATGCCGAATACACTGCATCTGCGGAAACAACCGGGCGTATTGCTTCTGACGGGACATTTGCCGGTTTTACCATGGATACCATCCGTCCTGAACAGCTCCATACAAAAACAGAAACCATCGACAGTACCATGTTTCCGGTATGGTTTCTATCCTACCGCCAAAAAAGACCGTGTCGCTTATGCAACGGTCAACGGACAGACCGGACTGGTCGTTGCGGATATCCCGATTGATCCGAAGCGTTATCTGCTCGGTTCGCTGCTTCTGGCAATTCCGATCTTTGCTCTTTTGGCATGGTCGGCATTTTTACAGCCCTCTTCCTTGGTAATGACTACCCTGCTTTTGTCACTGCTTTCCATCGGTGTCTATTGTTACGAATGCGTTTCTATCCACCAGAAAGATACCGGGGCAAATGACCGGGGCAAAATGTTCATCCAATCGAAGAAAGCTTCTGCTGCAGACAAACCGAAAACCCCTGAAGCCCAGCCGGAGCCAGCCGCAAAACGAATCCGCTTGGCTGGATTCTTCCGCTTTGTGCTGCGGTACTTTCGTTTGGGGTATGGTTCCTGCATCCGGTATCGGATCTCTACTATTACGGAGCCGCAATTCTTTCCATGGCTGCCATCCTCGTGTCGTTCATCAGTATTATCCATGCGTATAATCTGTTGTCCACCCGCCGGCTGCCACAATTTGACAAACAGGGAGGTGATGACCGTGCGTAAAATAAAACGTATCCTTACGGCATTTGTATTTTGTCTGATACTCTCCGCCAGCACCATACCGGTTTGTGCATCCGCAGTTTCCGCTTCCAATGAGGAAACCGGCTACGTTTATGTGCTGGATGATTCTGCGGATTTTCTGACAGACTCCCAGGAAAACAGTCTGCAAAAGCAGCTGTATGACCTGACCGCATACTGTAATGTGGCTTTTGTAACCACAACCGAACACAGTAAATCTTCCACCAAAGATTTTGCTGCAGATTATTTCGATGATATCTTTGGTCCGCATGCCAACGGTACGATCTTCGTCATTGACCGCTGCCTGAATGAGATTTATCTCTACAGCGATGGACAGGCGCACAAAATCATCACCAATTCCCCGCGCACGTTCGATTACCGATAACACTTATACCTACGCGCGCGACAAAGATTATTACACCTGTGCCAATAAGACATTTGCCCAGATAGAAACGCTGATGCAGGGCAAACGAATTGCAGAACCGATGCGCTACCTCTGCAGTGCGCTGCTGGCCATTGTTGCTGCACTGTTTCTCAATCTCTTTTTTCGCGCTGTGGAGTTCACGTTCCCACAAGGCAGACCGCAGACAGGTGATGACCGGATTATATGCACAGATGCAGATCAATAACCCACGCACACAATTTATCAACCAGACGCGCACCTACAGTCCGGTATCTTCCGGCAGCAGCGGCGGTGGACATTCCGGCGGCGGTGGCGGTGGTGGCGGCCACTCCGGTGGTGGCGGCGGTCACAGTATATAATCCTGTAGAAAATGCGCATTTGTGGTAAAACAGTGTTTTAAAAAATGCGCATTTGTGGTAAAATAACAATATAAAAAATGCGCATTTGTAGGAGATGTTTATGTTTAAGCGAAAAATATATGACAAGCTCTTAGCCTGGAAGCAGGAATCTGCAGGAAAAACAGCACTATTGATAGAAGGAGCCCGTCGAATTGGGAAATCTACTGTTGTGGAAGAATTTGCGAAAAATGAATATGACAGTTATATTCTGATTGACTTTTCCACGGCATCCAAAAATGTCCGTGAACTTTTTGAAGATGTTTCCGATTTAAATTATCTGTTTTTACAATTACAATTTCAATACAGAACCGATCTGATAGAACGAAAATCACTGATTATTTTCGATGAAGTACAACTTTGCCCACTGGCAAGACAGGCAATTAAATCGCTGGTCAAAGATCATCGCTATGATTACATTGAAACAGGTTCCCTGATTTCCATCAAAAAAAATGTGCAAAATATACTTATTCCAAGCGAAGAGCGAAAAATAAGTATGTTTCCGATGGATTATGAAGAGTTTTTATGGGCGCTAGGCGATACCACAACTCCGGTTCTTTTGCAAAAATTATTTACCGCTCAAAAACCGGCAGGCGAGAGCATGAATCGAAAACTCCTTCGGGATTTCCGTCTATATATGCTAGTTGGCGGAATGCCACAGGCTATAGATGAATATATCCAGACGAACAATTTTCGCAAAGTGGATGCTATAAAACGTGATATTTTAAGTTTATATGAGGATGATTTTAAGAAAATAGATGCAACCGGAAAACTCTCTCTTTTATTTGACTCCATTCCAGCACAGCTGAACAAAAATGCTTCCCGCTATCAGGTATCCAGCGTTCTCTCCAATGAAAGAGCTGACACAATTTTAGAACTGATTGCAGAACTGAAAGATTCCAAAACTGTTCTCGTATCCTATCATGCAAATGATCCAAATGCCGGCATGGCAACCAACAAAGATTTATCAAAATTCAAGTTGTTTCTCTGTGATACCGGATTATTTACGACTTTGATGTTCAAAGATAAGGATTTTACAGAAAATATTATTTATGAAAAACTTTTAAACGACAAACTTGGAACGAATCTTGGATATCTGTATGAAAATGTCGTGGCACAACTTCTGCACTCCAATGGAAACGAGCTGTTTTACCATACATTTATGAACAAAACCTCACATCATAACTATGAGGTCGATTTTCTTCTTGCACAAAAAAATAAAGTTTGCCCGATAGAAGTAAAATCATCCGGTTATAAAACACATAAATCTCTGGATGCATTTTCACTGAAATATTCCGACCGTATTCTACAGAAATATCTGGTATACACCAAAGATTTCTGCAAAGACGGCGATATTATATGTCTTCCAATTTATATGGTTCCTTTTATACATTAACAAAACAAGGGCAGCTTCTCATACTGCCCTTGTTGATATTATTTATTTTTAACAATTTGATATGTATGATAGCATACTTAATAAGATAAACATAATCGTTCCTCTTATAAAATCATCCATTTTTTCTTTTATCCTACCCATTCCTTTATTTGTTTTCCCCTAAAAGTTATGTATGCGTAATATCCATCGCTCTTTACTATCGGTATAAAATTAATTAATAAGTTTGATATAACCAAATAGCAATACGGCAATAACTTAGGATATAAATACATCACCCTAAAACAAATAAACAATTAGTAAAGTTTCCCGCTAAATACACAGCTATACGTTTATATTTAGGCAACAAATAGCTATATGATGTATCTACATAAAAGGCTGGATATATAAACACAAATTTAAATCCTACTTTTTTAGATAATGTTTTACCAATTACTCTGCCTCTGGAATCACAACACATTTTGCATTTTGCATTACAATTTTCTGTCAATAATATTCCGCATGAATTATATTCCATTTTTCTCCCATCTCCTTCTAAAAATATAAACAATACAAAGAACAACTCCAAAAACTCCGATTGAATATCCTATATTTTCTCCAATTGTTAAATATTTTGTATTCCCTGTATTAAAATATTTTCCCAATTTCAAATAAACGCTATTTGCAGCATCATAACGTGCAAATAAACTTAAATGAGCATCTGCCGTAGCAACTATAATAGAAAACAACCAATACCCAAAATTCACCATATAGCCAACCATCATGTTCTTAAACAAAAATCCCCATAATCCTTCCAGTAAAACCTGAAAACATATTACACTTTCAAAATACACGACCATTATCGGCAAATAGGAAAAATCCATATAGATAATACCTACAATCAATAATCCTATAATGGTCGGAATACTGATACAAAAAAAATTAATTATTAACTTCTCAATAAAATATTGAAACCAATTATATCCCATAACTTTATAGAATAAAATGTTTTTATTTTTGTAATCTCTGGAAAATGTCTGTATAATAAGCACTGGAAATATAAGCATTCCAAACTCGGTATAAACCGTATAAATACTATTATATAATTCAGCAATTGTCGGATTTGTAATTTTATCAAGACTCGCCAATAAAATATAGCCTAGCCAAAAGCAGATTGCAGTCGTAATAAAGCAAAAAATATAATATTTATTTTTTATAGTTTTTCTAATCTCCATATTTCATTTTCCCTTTATATATCTATCTATTACTTCCTGTTTTGAAGAAATTTTCAACATATTTCTTTCTGAAACATAATAATATTCTCCAGGCATATATTCTAAATCAGATAAATTATGTGTGATATTAATAATGACACCATCGAAAATTTTTAGGTACTCATTAATAAAATTATAAAGATCTAAAGTACTGTTTTTATCCAGTGCAGTCGTAAATTCGTCTAATATAATTACGTCTACCTCTGCACTCAAAAAAACATATAATTTTACTTTCTGTTTCTGTCCGTCACTCATTTTTTTTAATTGCTAAATTATCTGGAATTAAATTCAATTTTAACAATTGATATATATTAGTCACTTTATCATGTTTAAAGCGTTTTTTTAATAATTGCGTGATATCTCTAATTGAAAATTCTCCTGGAATATTGCTACTGCTCCCAATCAGAATTGCATTATGATTTCCAATTATTGTGCCCTCATGCTTCAGCATACCTACACAAGATTTTCCAAAACTTGACTTTCCGCATCCGTTATTTCCTAATATATGACTTATCATTCTATTTGCAAATAAAACATTTACATTTTCAAATAATATATTATTTTTTATTTTCAATCCGTAATTTTCAAGTTTCACTATGTACTCCTTATTCATACGAAAACTTATTTGATAGCCATATCGGCTTAGTCAAATAAGTTTTCGTCTACTATTTTATTAACTTTTAAATATTTAGCCTTTACTTCCCACAATAACTTTAGCATTTGCGCTTATAAAATACCATAAACTTCTAATGTTTTCCAATTTCAGATCCTCCAACTTATTTTTCATCACTTCTTTGTTTGTTTCTTTGTTTTCTTTAAAATCATTAATCTTCATAATTCTTACCTCACATAATTTGATTTTTAATGCTTTGAATAATAATCGTTCTAAAATGAAAACCAGTAACACCCTTAAACTATCCTTATTTTTGTAAAATTTCAATTTTTTTACACCAAACGACATTTAAAGCTCTTTTTTTGGTCATTGTGTGTCATAGATTTAATAATAATTGGAAGTTGCACTCCTGCTGTCATTTGTATTCCAACACACATACTGATAATCAGATTATGATATCCCTGTATAAATAAAATGATACATAACATGTCTAATGTGCACACCAAACCAATTACGATTTTTTATATCTGTATTTCTCTGCTTCATCCAGCCTCCTGCTTTCATGATCCATAGGACTGAATTTGATTAAACTGACTGATGCAATAACAGTGACAAACAATAACTTCCAATCACATTTTATTTGCATGGAAAATTTGATACACAAAAACAGAAGTAAAATGGAGCCGATTGCACAATGAGAAAATGTCTTTGCATGATATCCGCCACTATATTTTCGAAGAATCATAAAAGGGACTACAAGTGCAATTCCACTTTTTATGCTCCCAAGAATAAAACCAATTCCCACAGCGAACAATAATGGCAATATCAACAACCCCACACTGTATAATGCATATCCATACAGTTCTTTTTCTTTCTCATTAATTACCTTTTGCCTGATCATCCAATCAACCACTGTCTCTGTGTATCTTTTCATAATTACATTCTCCTGTACTTTCTTAATCCTTCGGGTGCTTTAGGCTGATACAAAAGACAACAGGATGTACTGTTTGCTTCTGTGCGCAATACCATATCCAGTGCCGTCTTCACACCTTTTGCCATAGATTCCTTTATTTGCTTTTTCATGTTTTTCCTATTTTCGACCAAAACTGACATAAACCTGTCTTTTCATACACATATTTTTGTATTAAATTTTTCAAAGTGATATAATATATAGAAATTATTTTAATAGGAAGACGGATGAACCATGCGTATTTTAATCTGTGATGACGATCCTCTGATGGTCGAACAATTACATAATTATATTCAATTCTATTTTGAACATCACCATATCAAATGCCCGGAAATCGTATCTTTTTCCTGTGGAGAAGATTTACTTGCCGACAACGGTGAGAAAGATCTTGTTTTTCTGGATATCGAAATGCCTGGTGTAAACGGTATTTATGTAGGAAATGAATTAAAAAAGCAAAACAAAAACATTCTCATTTTGTGGTAACCTCATACGCGGAATATCTGGATGATGCCATGCGTTTTCATGTATTTCGTTATCTTTCCAAACCACTTGATCTCAGCCGTTTTTTCGGAATATGAAAGATGCTCTGGTTTATTTTAATGCCATAACTGTCAAAATTCCGATTGAAACCAAACAAATGACCTATATTTTTCCTGCCTCGCAAATTATTGCAGTAGAAGCACAGGGACGAAAGGTCATTGTTCATACCACCTCTCAGAATTTTGTTTCTGTTCAGAATATGAATTACTGGGCAGAACTGCTTCCCAAAAACTGTTTTTTCCAGACACACCGCAGCTTCATCGTTAATTTTAAGCATGTAACTGATTTTGACCATACAACGGTGCATCTGACCGACCAACAGCTCACTGCCTATCTGACGCGAAGAAAATACAGTGCATTTAAAAATGCTTATTTTTTATATCTTGAAAGTACGAGGTAAAACACATGGAACATATTCTAATCTTATTTTTCAGTTTTTTTATTGAGTCTATGATCACATGGCTGTATACTGGAAATCTTTTTTCTTTCCAAACGTTCTGCCCTCTCACGGGTTCTGATGCTTGGTACCTTATATTTTCTCCTGTTTTTGTTTTCTTTATTGCAGCAGCCGTATCTGAATCTGCTCCTTTTTGTGTGGCAAACATCCTTTTTCTTTTTATACAATTTAAACTTACACTCCCACTGGCATTTTTTCATGCCCTTATACTGACTGCAATTATGGCGATGTCAGAACTGGCTCCTACTGGTCTCATTGTAAAATTATTCCCTCATTTTCCCGGGGCGGACGCTCTTGGTCTTGTCTTTTACGGCATCATCAGCAAAGGGATGTTTTTTTCCATCGTGTATATTTTAACGGCTTTTTAAAATCAAAAAGCACAAAACAGGAAACCTTTGACCGTTCGTGTCTATTCCTGCTATTAATCCCAATTTCTTCGATTTTTGTGATGTTTACTTTTTTAGTCATTGAAGAGACAATTTCTTTGGTTTTTCCGGCTACAATTATGGTAACGTTCTGTGCTGTTTTGCTTCTATTAAGCAACCTGCTGGTGTTTGGAATTGATCAGTACAATCAGAAAAAAAGTCGTGAATTTACAGAAATGCAATTGATGCTTCAAAAAGAAGCAGATACTGCAGAATATTATGAAATGCTGTTGTCTCAATATGAGAACCAGAATATTCTCATTCATGATTTAAAAAACATTTACAATCCATTGAACTTTTAAACGAAAAAGGAAAAAATGAAAAAATAACTGCCTATATTCAAAGTCTTATGAACGGTTCTGACTTAAAGGAAACCTCCCGTATCTGTGACGATGCAATGCTGAATGCAATTCTCAGTCGTTATCAGCGGCAATGTAAAGAAAAAGGTATTGATTTTCACGCGGACATCCGAAGCAACGCGTTTGTACATCTGCACCAGAATGACCTGACTTCTCTTTTCTGCAATTTACTGGACAATGCAGTAGAAGCGGCAGAGCACATTCCTGATTCTTTTTATCGAACTTACAGCACAAAAAAAAGAAAACCTGCCTTTTGTTGTGCTTGTTTTGATCAACTCCTGCCGAATCATGCCCAAATGTGATCCCGATGGTTATCCGATTTCAAATAAACCGGATAAAACCAGACACGGCTTTGGAATTAAAAGTATCCGAAAAGTAGTGAAACAATATCAGGGGGACATGCAAATGTACTATGATACGGATTCCGCTACTTTTCACACAATCATAACCTTAAAACAATAATCAGACTTCTTTTAGAGCAGCTTCCGCAGCCCCTTCGGGTAGTGATTCTTCATCACAGAACCTGCAAGTTTGCCCCAGCCGAGACTGTATCCATCTACCGTGATCAGATACCAGCCCTTCTCCCCTTCTGCCGGAAACGTCTGCCCGGCCAGATACGCGCGTGCTTCATCCACAGACAGATTCCAGCTGTGGCATGCTTCCTGCGGAGAAATTGCAAGCGCCAGTGCGTGTGCCGGTTCCAGCCGGTTCTTTTTTTAACTGTGCCAAGATGCAGGCCCGGACGCAGCACATGCAGCCGTCTGGTTGCCGGCATATGTTCCGGCATCAGATACAGCTGCTCTCCAAAAAGAAGCAGCCTCCCGGCATCATCTGCCGGTATCTTTCCAAGAAACTCCTGTAATCCTGCAAGATACGCTTTTGCTTCTCCCTTTGCTAGCGGTTTTTCTTCTCCATTCGCACAATATCCCCGGTAATTTTCCGAAACGGTTCCCTCTTTTTCCAGAACCGCAACGAAATGTCCCTCTCCGTGCAGATGATGCGGAAATAACCGGATCGTATCTCCCTATCTCCGCTGCCGGATGTTTTGTCCATGCCGCTACACCGTCTGCCATTCCCGGATATTTTTTCACCGGCACAATATGAAACTGCGGATGCTGTTCCAGAAAACGGCTGATCGTTCCCTCGTTTTCCTCCGGTGCAAAGGTACAGGTAGAGTAAACCATACGTCCTCCCGGCCGGAGCATGGAGGCCGCACATGCAAGAATTTCCTGCTGCCGCGCCGCACAGACCTGAACATTTTCAGGACTCCACTCCTCACACGCCTGTTCATTTTTGCGAAACATTCCCTCCCGGAACACGGGGCATCTACCATGATCCGGTCAAAATATTCCGTAAACATTCCCGCAAGTGTCTGCGGACTCTCGTTTGTCACCATCACATTTTTTACACCCATCCGTTCCATATTCTCGGAAAGAATCTTTGCCCGCGCCGGATGAATCTCATTGCTGACAAGGAGCCCTTTCCCCTGCATCGCTGCCGCAATCTGTGTACTTTTGCCCCCCGGTGCCGCACATAAATCCAGAACTTTTTCGCCCGGCTGCGCATCCAGATATGCAGCCGGTGCCATGGCACTCGGCTCCTGGATATAATATACGCCGGCTTCGTGATACGGATGTTTTCCCGGCTGATCTTCCTTTTCGTAATAAACCCCGTTCGCTTCCCACGGCACCGGCTGCAGATGAAAGGAAGTTTCCTCCGTAAGCCGGTCCATGTCTGTTTTTGTCGGATTGATCCGCAGTGTCTGATAACGCGCATCTTCGTAACTGTTTAGAAATGCCGGGTATTCTTCCTCCAGCATTTGTTTCATTCGATCTAAAAAAAGTTGTGGAAGCATATCATTTCTCCTAAATTTCTCCTAAAGTTTTCCAAAAAACTTGGCAAAATATCCAACAAATAGTAAAATATAAATATGATACAACGAAAGTACATGAGAACAAGACAATTAAAACCGGGCATGAAGCTCGATCATCCGGTCGTTGACCGTCTGGGACGTAATCTCGTTGCCAGAGGTGCCGAACTGGATGATTATATGATTGATTCCCTGTTGAAACTGGGTATTATGTCTGTTTACATCCAGGAGGGGGAAGAAGAGGAAAATCCAGAACAGGTTCCTACTTCTCCGGAAGCAGAAAAAAATATCGAACGGCTCCGTACCGAAGACCGCGCAAAAGTTACCCTTTCTGCCAGTATCCGTGAACGTGTGTCTACCGGTATCCAGTTTATCTACAACAATACGACCTCCGAGGAAATGGTTGCCACCACAGAGAGCATTGCCGATGACCTGATGCGTTCCATTAAAAGCAATGATGCCATCGCAATTGATATCTCCACGCTCAAAACCAGTGACGAATACACCTTCAAACACAGCGTGGATGTAGCAACCATTTCCATGATCGTTGCCAAGCAGCAGGAACTCTCTCCCGAAGAAGTACGGGAAATCGGTGTCTGTGGTTTGCTGCACGACATTGGAAAACCAAAATTCCAAATGCTATCTTAAACAAACCGGGCAAACTCAATGATGACGAATTTGCCATTATGCGGCAGCACTCGACATACAGTTACAACATGATCAAGGATCGTGCGGAATTTTCTCCGGCTGTCTGCCTTGGTGTTTTGCAACACCATGAAAAGATCAATGGAAGCGGATACCCGATGGGTGTGTCTGCGGAGAAAATCTGCCCCTATGCCAAGATTCTGTCCGTAGCGGATATCTATGATGCCCTGGTTACCGAACGCCCCTATAAAAAAGCCTATTCCCAGAGAGATGCCGTGGAAATGATTATGTCCATGACCATGGAACTCGACATAACTGCCATGAAGAGCTTCCTTGAAAGCATGATTCTATATCCAGTAGACAGCATCGTGGAACTGAGTAACGGCGAACAGGCGCGTGTGGTCAAAAATATTCCGCACTATATTCTCCGTCCTGTGGTTGTCGGGCTTACCAGCGGTAACGTTTACAACCTTGGAGAAGATATCAATTGTGCCAATATCATCATTCTTTAAACAACAGGGAACAGCTTTCGCTGTTCCTTTTTTATTGTGTTACCTCTTCACTTTCAAAAGGCTGTGCCGTCTCCGGCAGAAACGCATCGTAGATATCCACATGATCATAGATACAGCGCCAGCTGCTGGTGGACCCTGCAGTCACACAGATATACTCTTTTCCATCCGGTGTCTGTGCCATACTTGCCGCACAGCTTCCGGACTGATTCACAAAGCCTGTCTTTGCCCCGATAATTTCACTGTGTGTATCCTTATCTTCAATTCTCCGCAAAAACCAGTTGGATATTGTAATCCCATCCGGATGTGGTTTGGATTTTGATGTCGTGTAGGTTCGCGTTCCAAGAACTTCCCTGCACAGATCATTGTCCATTGCGGCTTTTAAGATCATTGCCATATCATATGGTGTACTGTAATGGTCATCATTGTATATGCCGACACAGTTGGTAAAATGTGTAGTCTCCGACAATCCCATTTTTTCCAGTTCCTGATTCATCATATCCACAAATGCGTCCTGTGAACCGGCCACATAAGTTGCCAGAGAAACCGCAGAATCTGCTCCTGATGGCAAAATGGTTCCATAAAACAGATCCCTTACCGTTACCTGCTCATCCACTTCGTATCCGGTATTGCTGCAGTCATTACTATAACTGAAATCTGTGGCATCAATACTGATAGTAACCAGCTCGTCCAGCTGCTCCGGCTTAATATTTTCCGCTGCTACCAGCACGGTAAAGATTTTGGTCATAGATGCCGGAACCATACGTTTCAATGCATCTTTTCCGGCCAGAATCGTTCCGGCATCCACATCAATGAGAATTCCCTGCTTGCTGACAACGGACTTCGGAAGCGATTTTGTCTCTGCGGTCTCCGTAGCGGAATAATCAAATACTTCCTCTGTTTCCGTCGGTATTTCCGATGCCTGCTCCTGCTGCGTCGGCTCAATCATCTTTGGATCTTTTTTGTTCTTTCCCTTTTTCCCCGGCACAACTGCCAATACCAGAACAACTGCTAAAATTACAACTGCTGCAACGGCTATGTACCATCTGTTTTTTCGTTTCTGCATTTTCTTATCTCCTGTCCTGCCTGAATTGCTCTTATGTATCATAGCACTTTCCGGCTATAAATTGCAATCCATCAGATACAAACGAGACGCAAAATCCGGAAAATACCGTACGTTCTCATCATATCCGGTGCCTCCGAATGCCGGGTGCAAATGTACACCTCCATACATCAGGGCATCCCCGTATGCACAGAAATCCTCCGTTTCCCCATCCATCTTTACAAATTTTGCCAGCAGATGATGTGTCACGGAATCCGGGCGGATATGTACCGGAGCAACCGTGTTGACCAGATCCCCAAACTCCAGAATACTGTACGTTAACGCGCGGTTGGTAAAATGGTACCGTTTCTCTTTTGCAAGTCCTTTGGGATAATACGCATGAAACTGTGTATTCGGTTCCGCAAGTTTCTGCATCAGCATGCCGACTGCCTGTGTCTGATCTTCTGAAACACAGGTCCATTCTGTGAGATTTCCGTCAGCAAATGTCCGCCCACGATAAAATGTGCCCTGCTGCAATACACTACGCCACTTCCTGTACAGTGCAATCTGGGTTCTGATCTCCTCAAGTTCCTCTCTGGTACAGTCACAGAAATTACATTCATACCCCAGCACTGCAAATGCGGCAACTGCAAAGCGGGTCGTAAGCGGTGTCCGGCGCAGCGTCTGATGGTTCGGACACGCAGATACATGTGCACTCACCGTCGAGAGCGGATACCCGTAACTGTAATTTGTCTGTATGTCCGCCCTGCAACAGGCATCTGTGTCATCGCTTCCCCAGATCTGCGGAAAATAGCACAAAATGCCAGGATCAAAACGGTTTCCGCCTGCTGCACACCCTTCAAATAAAATTTCCGGAAAACGACGGGTCAGTTCCTCCATGCACCGGTACAGTCCCAGCACATAACGATGTGCCACCTCTCCCTGCTGTGCGGCCGGCAGACTCTGTGAATAATAATCGGAAAACGTCCGGTTCATATCCCACTTCACATAAGAAACCGGTGCCGAAGAAAAGACCTTTGTCATACTGGCAATGATATACTCCTGCACTTCTCTCCTGCCAAGATCCAGAATTCTCTGATTTCGTCCTTCTGCATGCGGTTTTCCGGGAATTTCAATGGTCCAGTCCGGATGCTTCCGGTAAAGGTCACTGTCCACACTGACCATCTCCGGCTCTACCCAGATTCCAAAAGAAAGCCCCAGATCTGTAATTTTTTTGGCAAGGCGCGATAAACCGCCGGGCAGTTTTTTTGTATTCGGCACCCAGTCTCCCAACGAAGAAGTGTCATCGTTTCGTCTGCCAAACCAGCCATCATCCACCACAAACAATTCGATTCCGGCATCTTTTCCCGCCTTTGCCAGCTTTAAGAGCCTGCTCTCACTGATATCAAAATAGCAGGCCTCCCAGCTGTTTAAAAGTACCGGGCGCGGCCTGTTTTTCCAATATCCGCGCACGATATGCTCCCGGATAAACGCATGCATCCGCCGGCTCATGCCTCCCCATCCATCCGGCGCATAGGTCATAAAGGCCTCCGGTGCCTGAAACTGTGCTCCCGGCTCCAGTTTCCACGAAAATTCCCGTGGATTGATCCCCGTAAGAAGCCGGAGTTTTCCAAAACTGCTGACCTCCGCAGTCTCACAGTGATTTCCACTGTAGATCAGATGAAATCCGTAACAGTCTCCCTGATCTTCTCCCGTTTTCGGACGGCTCAGCATCACAAACGAATTTGCCCGGCTCGACGTGGTTCCGGTAAAAGAATCATTGACAATTCTGCCACCGGTCAGCGTCTGGTCACAGCGGTGCATCTCCCGCGCCCATGCGCCGCGAAATGTCGTAAAAATATAATCACTGTCATCAAAATCCAGCTGCAGACTCATCAGACGGGTAAGCTGTACATCCTGACTGCTGGCATTGACGATCTTCGCACTCCGTCCGATCACATCTGCCGCCTCATAGACATAGTAGTAGAGCAACAGCTTCAGATCATACTGCCGGTCCACCATTGTCACACACAGCTGCTGCACTTCTCCCGCACTTCCATAGGAACCCGGAAGTCCGTCCAGCGCATCTTTTTTCCCGGTAATAACGGCATCTTCATAGCGGAAATCCAGAGTCTTTGCCCCATTATAAAGAATGGCCTCAACAAACGGCTCACGGATATCGCCCTTTCCGTACGAAGACATTTCCAGCCGCACATCCTCCAGCGAAAAACCGGCATGCTCTTTTTCACAGATATTCACATTTCCCGGTGCAAACACATGCTTTTCCACAAGAATTTCAAGATCATCCGGATGCTCGATATGAATCGTTCTCCCGTAATACAGATGCTCCGGATGTCCCCCGGCAGAATGGAAAATGCATATGTTGTATGTGCCGTATCCAGTACGAATGCCTGTCCAATTTTACGAATCATAGCTGTCATCCTTTCTTTTAGCAGTTCTCCTGATTTTTAATTGCTGCATTAATCTCCTGCAGCTTTTTCTCTGTCAAAATATATTTTTTCCGAAATACCAATACCGCGATGAAAAGACCGATCATCGGAATTCCCGCCATCGTCAGCCGCAGTCCCAGCACCGAAGAATCCGCTGCACGCGCAACAACCGCCGCACTTGTATCCTGCTTGAGGTTACAGAGAGACAGACAGATCGCTGCGATCAGCACGGCAACTCCCGAAGCCAGTTTCACAACAAACGTCTGCATGGAAAAATCACACTTTCATCACGGCGGTGATTTTTCATTTCCCCATAATCTACCGTATTTGCCAGAAATACCGTGGTAAGCACAGTCAGCATGCCAAATGCCGCAAAAATCAAAAAGCCCGGCACCACCAGGGCTCCAAGCACAGTATGACCGCCAATCATCAGCACAAGCAGAATCGCATACCCTGCGATTGCCATTCCAAAGCTCAGGTAGAACACACGGATACTGCTCATAAACTTCCGCAGCAGCGGAAACAATACCATCATGGACAAAATCTGTACCGCTCCGCCAAATGTACTGAAAAGTGTATAGCTGTTATACCAGCTCTCCCCACTCACATCATACTTGAAAAAATACAACAGCAGATTGGACGTAATATACAAAGAGCAGTTAATCAGTACAATGGTGATGACAACCGTCATTGCCTGATCGTTGTGAATCAGCGCCGAAAACATCTGCCGTACGGTCGGTGTTTCCATATGAACCGTGGATTTTTCCCGGATCGTCAGACAGGTGATCGTAATAAACAGCACAAACAATACCGCAACAATAAGTGCAAACCAGCGGAAACCCGTGCGCTCATTTCCCTGTCCCAGCATATACACACATTTCATCGTAATAATCGTAACGAGAGCGGAACCGACACCCGAACAGGAACGCGCCATAGTTGTTAAATTTTCGCGCTCTTTTCCGCCTTCTGTAAATGCCGGAATCATCGACCAGAAAGGAATGTCCATCATGGTATAGGTGACTCCCCACACAACATAAGTAATGGCTGCATATGCCACAATCCCACTTCCATTCCATGCCGGCGGTGCGGCAAACATCAGATACAGCACGATCGCATTGCACAGGGTTCCAACCAGAAGCCATGGACGGAATTTTCCCCAGCGTGTTCTGGTTTTTGCAACAATTACTCCCATAATCGGATCGTTAAATGCATCAAACACCCGCGCTGCCATGAGAATAATTCCCATTGCCATCGCACTTACTCCTAGAACATCCTGGTAATAATACAGAATATAGCTCGCCGAAAGCATATATACCATATCTTTTCCGACAGCCCCCAGGCCGAATGCCGTTTTTTCTTTTGCTGATAATTTCATTGTATTTCCCCCTTACTCTTCCCGTGCCACCTGAAAATGTTCACAGATTTTCCCCGTCTGCGCATTTTCAATTGTCAAAATTCCTTCTCCGGCCTGTCCGGTCGTCTTTACATAAGTACCACCCATACCTCCCTGTAAACATATGGTCTTTGGACCGATCAGTTCCAGAACACCTTTCACTTCAAACTGCACCGGTTCATTGAAAAAACCCAGCACATTTCCATTTTCATCCAGCGCCCGGATACGAACCGCCGCCATATCATAGGTTCTGCCTTCGGTCAGGTTATGTGCACTTACCTTCACCTCCAGATGTGCCTGCTGCATCGGCTCCTTGATCACAGTCTTTACCACTTTTCCGTCCCTGACAGCCTCAAACTTATAGACCGTGGAAGTCGTCCCCAGTCCCCGACATAACGTGTGTAAAGCGCAACCGCATCCTTTGGTTTCATGTGATAGCAGACCATCAGCCGCAATGCCAGAAGGTAGAACTTTGCCGGAAGATTGTTCAGCCCGTAATACGCCGTCATGTTAAGCAGCTGCCCCATCAGTCTGGCCTGTTTCGGTTTCATCGGCTCATTTTCGACAATCGCATTTCCGATAAAGTCATTCACAGGAATCGGTCCATGCGCTAGTGCACGATATGGGGAGTCCTCCCGATGATACTCTTTGATCAATTTGCCGTTTTTGAACATCCGCACAGCATTCGCATTTGTAATCATCCAGTTTCCGCTGCGGTTTCCGCCCGGATGCTCTCCGATATCCATCGAAGAACTCAGTTCTAAAACCGGTGTATCTTCCTGCTGACTGCTATACACCGCCGCCGCAAGTTTCGGGTTGCGGAACATATCCATCACGCCATGGTAACAGATCCGGTCACCGCTGCCAAAATCCTTGTGCGTATTATAGTCAAACATACACCAGCCAAAACTTCCTGCAATGTCCGGCTCCTGTGCCACCGCATTCAATACATTTGCATGACGGATTGCATGCTCCGTCCGGTGTTCCTCATCGTCAAACGGCTTGGTCGGAAACATATGCCCGTTATACTCACTGATCAGATACGGCTTTTTTTTTCATATCTGGTGTAACTTTTCGTTTCGGATTACACCCCGGATGTCTGCCATCGTGAAGAAAATCGTTGTACGTATAAACATCCTCCAGAAGATGGCTTTTCTTTAGCATCCGCACTCCGCCGGTTGCACGCGTATCGTCCAGTTCATGTGCCACCCGGTTTGTTTCCCTGTAAAAAACATCGTCATCCTGTGATTCATTAATCCGCACGCCCCAGAGAATAATGGAAGGATGATTGCGGTACTGCACGATCATTTCCTTTAAATTCTGCACCGCCTGCCGCTTCCATTCTTCATCCCCGATGTGCTGCCACCCCGGAAACTCGGTAAACACAAGCAGACCGATTTCATCACAACGACGGATAAAATCCTGCGACTGCGGATAATGGGAAGTGCGCACAGCATTCACGCCAAGCTCTTTTTTGAGAATATCGGCATCGAAAATCTGCATGGATGCCGGTGCTGCATATCCCACATACGGATAACTCTGATGACGGTTTAATCCACGAAGCCGCAATTTCTTTCCGTTCAGATAAAAACCATCTTTCCGGAATCCGGCTTCCCGAAACCCTGTGATATCCACACGCGCATCTATCATTTCCCCATTTTTCCACAAACTTGTCCGGATTTCATACAAATGTGGATTTTCCGGTTCCCACAAACAGATCTCCTGCACTGGAAAACGGTTTGCACATTTGTCTGTTTTACCGGCTTCTGTCCCAGGGGACTATATGCACCCTCGCCTTTTTTGCGGATTTCCTGCTGCAACGTTATCCCATCCGAAATATTCTGTACCGTAATCTCTGTAGTCACCTGCAGAGGATGTATCTGTGACTTGACAAATACATCTGCAAGATGTGTCTTATTTCTCACCTGCACGTAAACCTCACGATACATCCCGCCAAAAGTCATGTAATCTATGGCATATCCGAACGGCGGAATATTCAAATTTTTCCCGGCTGTCGACACGCACCGCAAGTACATTGTCCTCCCCATATTTCAGGTATTTTGCAAGTTCCACGGAAAATGCCGTATAACCGCAATGGTGCGCTTTCACTTCTGTCCCATTGACATAAACAACCGCATCATGTGCCACGCCCTCAAAGGTCAGTTCCACACTTTTCCCCTGCCACGCTTCCGGCGCCATAAAATGTCTGCGATATCCACACAGCATCTGATACGCATGCTCATCAAAGTAATGATACGGAAGCTCTTTGCAGGTATGCGGCAGCCGCACATCCTCCATCTCATTTTCCGGATATACTGCCTCTTTCATGGCTTCTTCCCATGTTTCGGCAAATTTCCAGTCATTGTTCCAATACAACCTCTCCATGCTTCTTTATGCTCCCCTTTCGTTTTACCTCTCCGAAGCAATTCCATACATCAGAATCCCGACAACCTCCTGCAATGCCTGCGCATAAGTAATTTCATTCTGCAGCAGGATATCGCGCTGGAAAAACTGCTCTAACGATGCTTCCAGCATCATCTTTAAAATCGGAATCCGGACCGGACGGATCACACCTTCCTGCATGCCCTGTTCCAACAGGGCAATGGTCGTTCCCAGCCTGTTTCGAGCCGTACTTCCACCTGATGATAAATCTCCGGATATTTTTCTTTTAACTGATATAACTGTCGAAAATCCACATCCTGATAACATTCCGGCATCACACCAAGGATTGTGTGAATCTTTTGCAGGGTATCCATCTCCTGATTCTCTACGATCTTCTGCTCACTGTCCTTGATCCGGTCAAACAAATAGTCCACCGTTTCCAGAAACAAAGCCTCCTTATCACGAAACACTTGATAAATCGTTTTTTACTGATCCCTAAAATCTTTGCAATATCATCCATCGTAAATTTCAAACCCTTTTGATTGAATGCCTGCAACGTTCCCTGCATAATGTTCTCTTTCAGTTCTTTATTCATTCTTTTCATCCTTTCTGCCGGAAGGAAACTATTTTCTTTATTTCAGTTTCCATTATAGTAGCATGTTCTTTTTCTTCCTTCAAGAAACTAAATGCCCAAAAATCGTTTCCGATTTTTGGGCACATTTTTTACGCTGCGTTTTATCCCCGCATCAATTCCCTGCGCACCGTTTTTCTCACAAAATAAAACAGATGACCTGCATCACGATCGTAAGGATCCAGGATGCCGGATAAGAGATAAACAGGAAGTACAACGATTTGTGATGTGGGAAAAATCCAAAAATCCAGAGAATTCTCGTTCCGACCGTACCGATCACCGACAGGATCATCGGCACTGCCGAATGTCCCATCCCCCGCAGTGCTCCGGGAAACAAATCCATAATGCCACACAGAAAATACGGCACTGTTGTAATGGCAAGAATCTCCATGCCGCTCTCGATCACATCCTTTTCTCTCGTATATATACTAAGTACCTGCGGTCCGAAAAACCATGCGCCACATCCCAGCAGCAGGGAAACACTGACCGTAAGAATCAGACAGTCGATCAGCACACGATCCATACGTTTATATTTTCCCACACCATAATTCTGACTCGTAAAACTCATACATGCCTGTGTAATGGAATTTACCGACATATACAAAAATCCCAAAATATTATTTGCCGCTGTATACCCCGCCATCGCCGTATCTCCGAAGGAATTCACGGAAGACTGCAGCAGCGCGTTTGAAAAGTTAATAACCGTACTTTGAATCCCGGCAGGAATTCCCACCTGAAAAATCTGCAGCAGATAAACCTTTTTTATTTTCAGCTTCGAAAAGCGCAGCTGATAGCAGCTGTCGGTGCGGTATAGGCATAACAAAACCAGAATGCAGGAGATCATCTGTGCCGTAATCGTCGCAGTGGCTACGCCTGCCACCCCCAGATGAAAACCGATCACAAGAATCAGATCCAGCAGCGCATTGGCACATCCGGAAATCACCAGAAACAACAACGGCCGCTTGGTATCTCCCACCGCACGCAGAATCGCTGCCCCATAATTATAGAGCATAAAAAACGGCATCCCCAGAAAATAAATCCGCATGTAAAGGGTTGACTGTGCAATGACATTGTCCGGCGTTCCCATAAGAAGCAGCGCACCCTTTGCACTGATTACCCCGATTCCAGCCATGAGAATTCCGCTGATCAGTGCCAGCAGAATGGCGGTATGTACCGTGTCTGACATTTCTTTTTTCCCTGCCGGACGCAAAAAAACGTGCCGCAAGCACGTTAGCCCCCAGCGAAATTCCGATAAACAGATTGGTGAACACGTTGATGAGTGCCGTGGTCGATCCCACTGCCGCCAGTGCCTGTTTTCCCGTAAAATGCCCCACAACAATGATATCCACCGCATTGAACATCAGCTGTAAAATTCCAGACAGCATGAGTGGGAGTGCAAACGAGATCAGTTTATCCATGATCGAACCATTGCACATATCTATTTCATATTTGTTTGTTTTCAAATTTTCTCTATCCCCTTTCCGGTTCTGTTATCCCTCTGAGCCATAAAATACGCCGCTACTGGCGGCGTATTTGTTTGTCCTTATACATTCTCTGATCTGCGATCTCGATCAGTTCCATTATATTTTCATATTTTCCCACGGCATATCCCACGGAGGCAGATACCGGAATCTCACTGTTTTTCTGAATCGGCTTCATCACCTGCCTCCACTTTTCAATGACATCTTCTGCAATCTCCTGTGTCCCATCCGGAATAATCATAAGAAATTCATCCCCACCGTAACGGTAAGCATTGGTTTCCTCACTCGTCACTGCTGCCCGAATGGATCCGCAATTTTGGCAATCAGCTGGTCTCCGTACAAATGACCAAACGTATCGTTTACATATTTCAACTGGTTGACATCCCAATAAATAACCGCAACCGGGCGTTCTTTTGGCTCCATATGTTCCACTGTTTCAAGCAGTTTATTTTTGCTGTAAAGTCCCGTCATATCATCCATGGAAGCCGCCTGTACCATACGCATTGCATTTTCCATGGACTTGCGCACAATACTGTTTACACTGTTACTTACATAATAAAATGCAACCGCCATCAGCGATCGCGGCATCACATAATAAAGTGCCAGCGTAACCATAGGATTTTCGTTTACTTTGTTGAGCAAAAACACACCATCCTTCTGCAAATGATCCAGTGATGTCACCGTCAGCAGTGCCATGTTTGCATCACATACCCCAAAATAATAGCCCACATAAGTACTGATCGTAATCCCACCCACTGTAAAGATAAAGGCATAAACCGACAGTCTCTTTGAAGTATACATACTTGCAATGAGAATCGGGATCATCATAATAATGATCATATGGTAGGTAAGGGATGCACTCGCGGCCATGACGATCAACCCGATGGCCGTAACGCTGAGATACTTGGTAAATGGGTGCTCAAGCCCCATCTTCACAAGCAGCAATCCATAAATCAGCGTCAGCACACATGCCACCACATAGCCTCTGATAAAAATCGCCTGATCCACGATAAAAATATGCAGGCAGTTCAGAATCATCACAAACGAATAGAATAAAATGCAGATTCCCACCACACGGAACGCAAAAATATTCTGTGTCACATCCTCCTGCTCATAAAAGCATTTTTATTTGTAATTTTAGATAACAGTGCCTTGCAGGTGCTCATCCATATATCCTCCAGCTTTGTCTGCCTTTAGTATAACATATTCCTGCATGAGTTTCACTACTTTGATGAACTTATAAATTCATCAGGAAAATTTTCCATAACTTTTTGGTCAGTGTTCTGCCATTTTTTCTATCGTGCCATGCATAACGGAATCAGTCCCTGCAAATGAAACTTCGTCTATGATTTTACATACCACATCAATAACCTTTGTAAGACTTACTTCTTCATCACGACGTAATTTTGCCATCGTGTTAGGAGCAATTTCTGCCTTTTACGCAAATCAGATTTGCTCATTTTTTATCCACTAATAATTTCCATAATTTGTTATATGACACAGCCATAGTGTTTACCTATTCACATAAATCTTTTTTCTGCTTCATATCTACCTTTGCAACAGCACCATACTGTAACGCACATCGTGGCATAGCATGTCCGAAAATCACATTATAAACAATCGGAAGTTTCTCATTGTCTATCACTCTAATAAGAATATCTTTATATTCCTGATAATAAGCTTCATCCTGTGGTTTTCCAACTAATACACCATTTACCACGTCGAATACTCCCTTTTCTTTCAGTAATAACACTTCTCTTTCAAACAATTCAGGAGTCGGTTTTTCTTCGCAGGTTTCTATAAATAGAATTTTCCCAATCCACTCTTCCTTATTTGGAAACAGATCATATCTTTCACAAACTTCCTTTTCATCTTCATATCTGCTATTGGTCAATACATCATAAAGGCTTTCCAAACATCCGCCCAATAATTCCCCTTGAAAAATTTCACTTCCCTGCAGAAGTTCAAAACCACGTTCTTCTTTATGAGTTTTTCTTTCTGTTCCTATTGCAACTCTAGAAAAATCTTCTCTTTCTTCATACCAAATGTCGCTGGATACGATTTCATCATATTCATTGCCTTCCAAATATCCCTCAAATGCCCTTTTCGTATATGGCAACATTTCATCTGCAACTTCCCCAAATCACAAATAAAGTTTGTCCGTAATAAGTAGACAAGCCCAGTTTATAAAACATCAAATGATTGATCGTAGTATCTGAGAATCCTGTAAATAATTTTGGATGCTCCTCTACCGTCTTTATAAACTTTTCATCTTCCATCAGATAAGGCAAAAGTCTGTATGTATCATCACCACCAATTGCACAAATGATCCCTGCAATAGAATTATCCAGAAATGCATCTTTTAGGTCTTTCGCCCTTGCTTGCGGGTGAGTTTGCAAATATTCAATACCCTTCAAAGCATTTGGCATAAATACCGGCTCCAAACCATATTCTTTTAATCTCTTTACGCCAATCTCAATATTATGACTGCAGAATTCTTCACCAAGCATTCCACTTGACAAGCTTACAATCGCTACTTTGTCACCTTTTCTTAATTTTCTTGCATATTGCATAACTACAATCCTTCCTTAGATAAAACAATATTAATTTTATCCCATTTGTAAATGAAAGTCCTGTTTTGTAACCGAGATTCCCGGTTTGTAAATGAAAGTCCCGCTTTGCAAGCAAGATTCCCGAATTTTCATTTCCATTACGATATGATATAATACGTTCAGCAATAAATTTGCGTACGACAACCAGAGATCAATTCCCTCTCGAAATTTTTGTATTCGGAGAATCCATCCCTGTTTTGATTGGATAGAGTTGTTCTATTCTGGCTCTGACGGCACTCAGCAAATTTATTTGTTACTTTTTGAGAAGTTTAGGCTTTAAGATGATGTTCTCGGCGGCAACCGGTGAACATCCCAGTTTCTTAAGTACATCTTCTCCATAGTAAAAGCTGAATGTTTCGTATGGGCTACGGTTGTTCAGCTTTTTTCTTTTATAAGAATTGATATGGTTCATCATCAGAGTAATATCCTGTTGTGTCAGTTCATCGAAACTGCTTCCTTTTGGCAGGATACGACGTATCAATTCATGGTTGACTTCACAGGCTCCTTTTTGATAAGGAGCACTTGGATCGCAATAAAATATCTTTGTCCTATTGCATGGAATGGTGCTGCGTTTTTCTATTTCCTTTGGATTTGAAAACTCACTTCCGTTATCTGTCAAAATAACTGGAAACAAGCGACTAAATGTTTTTGCCCCAAGAGCTTCATCCAATAAGTTTATGATCTCTATTACAGAGGCTGATGTATTTGCATCCCGCAAAAAAGCCAGCATGAGACTGCTTTCTACAAAGTGTATGGTAAGAAGACATTTTCCTCCCACACGACCAATCACACTATCCATTTGTACAATGGTCGTTTCCGGGTGTGCTCCCAGATATTTTTGAAAGTCGGTGTAGCTTCGTTCAATACGGCAGCCCCGGTCAACTTTAAATTCAGGCTTCTTATAACGGGGACGGTATTTCACTTTACGGGGCAGATCAATATTTCTGATATCAAAGAGCTAGGCATCCACGTAGTTATACAATGTCTTTTCACTACACATCAGTTCATCTACATGATCCAGATAGATCTGATGAAGCGACTGCCCGTTTTTAACCAAAGGACTGATGATCCGATTAATTCTTGCAATATCATCTTCGTTGGACATGATACCTGTTCTGGCTTCCGAAACAGCATGATGTGCTCTCTCATGTGCATCTGCCGGATCATAAATACGTTTTAATAACGTACATTTCGGCAGCTGACTGCAGCCATTACAAACATAAGGCGGCTTATTTTTGACAGAACAGACATCTTCTACAAAGTCAGGACAATGTAAGGTGCATTCAGAGCACAGGCTGCATTTGTAAGCGGATTGGTGTGTACAGCTTGTTCCGCAAATCCTTTTTGCTTTGCATGTAGCACGGAATTTACAAGGATTATACGGATATCCAGGACGACCGCTTTTCTTGTCATAGGAATACTTTTTAATCTCCTTGGCAATGGTTGTACGGTCCTTTCCTAACTCTGTACCAATTGCCCCAAAGGAGGCATTCTCCTGAAGGCGTTGAGCAATAATCATTCGATCTTCATAAGATAAAAACTTTGACATGGTGACTCCTTTCCAGCCGCCAGAAATCAAAGCATTCGTGTTCCGGTTGTGCGTGACGCACAAAATAAACTCTTGTCATTTGATCAGCTCCATTTCATCTTCCATTTTTACAAATCCATATTTTTCATACAATGACCGTCCCATCTCTGTCGCCTCTAAAGTAATCTGTGATACGCCCTGTTCCCTCGCATCCTTTACCAGTAAATCCAATGTATGAATTGCAATTCCCTGTCTTCGATATTCCGGTGCCGTATACATATTCATAATATACGCCTTTTTACCAGTCGGATTATGATATGTCGGCATCACCTGATAAAAACTGACACCACCTGCTCCAATAAACGTTCCGTTATCATACACCAAATATGCAATATGCTCACCTATTTCTAATGCGCTCTTATAATACTCATAGGATTCTTTTTCCACCAATGACATATCCACATCATTCGATAGTTTGTTTGCTGCACGAAGAACAATAAAATCATAATATACTGATCAAAAGAACCCAATTCCCTAACAAAATCAATTATATCGTTATCATTATAGGCTGTTATATCCGCTACAACATCAAAGAATGTATCCTTTAATACACCACCCAAATTATGCCTATCTCCTTCAATGAGTTTTACACCGCTGAACTTGTGGCTTAGAATTTCTGTTAAGTACAAAAACTTCATAACCCACATTCACAAAATATTCTGCCACATATTTACTTACAAAAGTTGTTCCGCCTGTCACTAATATCTTTTTCATAAAGTTCTCCTTATTAAATTTCTTCTATTTATCATTTATTGTTCCCACAAATAGAGCCAAACCAGAGCCATTTGATAAAGCAAATGCCGGAAACCCGCATAAATACAGGCTTTCGGCATTTTAATCTGTTATTCAAACTCTTTTTTTCGGGTTCAATTTTTCACATAAATCTGCTGTTATTATATTGCAAAACCATATCATTCTGATACGGTTTTGTATGTTATTTATATAGTTGTATTTCTGGTGTACCCAAATTGTACCCACGCTACTTCTGTACACTATTCTTTATTATTAAAGGTGTCATTTTTTCCATGAGTGCATCTGCGATACGTCTGCTTTTGTCATCAAGAATTTTCTTCTGTTCACGCGCCCATTTTACAGCTTTTAACTGATCTTCCAATTTTTCGCTTAATAAAACATGATCTTCATCATTCATATGTCTTATTCTCCTGTTACATCTTCAAACAACTTTGCTGACACAATATCCTCAATTTTTTCTCTGAACTGCTTAAGCATTGCTGTATCTCCAACAATAATTTCATCAAAGAATAAACTTCCAGTTGTTTTTCTTAGAATCAAATCTACAGTCCCCGGATTCTTTAATTCATTTCCTTTTATCAAGGACTTCGGACGTGCTTTCTTTGATTCTGAAAAACCTAATGTGCAGTTTCCATCCGCTGTTGCCAGCGAACACACTACCCGATTTTTCCGAAAGCCTTCTTCTACTTGAACAGATATTTACTGTGAATGTTGTTTTATATCCCTTTCATACTTTCATACAGTGTTATTGTAAAAGTTCCTTCTGACAGCAGTAGAAGGAGAATTATCATGAGTAAATATATCCCTGGAAACCAGAAACATCTAACACTTAATGACCGTATCTACATCGAAAACGAATTATCCAAAGGTGCGACTTTTAAAGACATTGCGGCATTCCTTTGTAAAGATCCTACAACCATCTCAAAAGAGGTTAAATCACGACGCCTTTCTGACTGGTACCACAAAGGAACTTTCCACAATGCCAAAAACTTTTGTGTACACCGCTATCACTGTAAAAAAACAAATGCCTGTGGAAAAATCATGCTCTGCGGCATTAAATGTACATCCTGTCCAACCTGCAACCAAACCTGTAAGGATTTCGAAAAGGAACGGTGCTGCAGACTTGATAAGGCGCCTTATGTATGTAATGGCTGTCCAATGAAAATCAATCATTGTACCATTGCCCATAAATACCGCTATGATGCCCGTTTTGCCGACCGTAAGTACCGCGAATTATTAAGTAGTTCCCGTGCCGGGATAAATATGGCCCGGCATCAGCTGCACCAAAAAGACCAGATTGTTACTCCGTTGATCGCACAGGGACAGTCACCCTATCAGATCCTGATCAATCATCCGGAACTGGATATGTCTGTCCGCTCCATGTACACATACATCGATAAGGGACTGTTCACAGCCAGAAATGTGGATCTGAAAAGGCAGGCAAAATTCAAACCAAGAAAGTGCCACAAAACACAGATCAAAGACCGCGAAGTATTTACCAACAGAACCTATGCAGACTTCTGTTCTTTGGAATCAAATTCTTATGTACAAATGGACACAGTAAAGTCATCAAGGGACTCCCAGAAAACGCTGTTAACCATGATCTTTACAGAGGAAAAACTGTTTCTTGCATTTCTTATTAACCGGTGCACAAAAGGTGCCGTCCGTGCTGTATTTGACCGTTTGGAAAAACGTATGGGAACGTATGAATTTACATCTGTTTTTGAAAATATCTTAACCGACCGTGGCTCTGAATTTGGGAACCCAGAAGAATTAGAAACTGGAATTACCGGCATACAAAGAAGCAGCATTTATTACTGTGATCCAATGCGTAGCGGACAAAAAGGAACCATCGAACAGGCGCATACCATGCTCCGCATGATATTGCCTAAAGGAACATCCTTTGAATTTCTAACCCAATGGGATGTCAATCTTATTGTGAATCACATAAACTCTACTCCAAGAGAAAGCCTTGACGGCAAAACGCCGTATGATGCTGCCCTGGAAACACTTGGAGAAGATGTTCTTAAAGCCTTTCAGCTCAAGCCGATTTCACCAGATGAAGTCAATTTAACGCCTAAGCTGATACGCTTTAAGAAGTAACTAATTAACTGATCGAAATCTGCTGTCAGACTGGAAGTAAACATTTCACATTTTTTAAATGTGGCTGGTGGAATTTAGTCTGACACACCGAATTCCAGTAGCCTGTTTTTCATGCCATAAAAACAACAAAATTTCGATAAGCTAGCTTAATTATAACAGAAAGCAAGAGATTTTGTTAAAAAACTCCTGCAAAATCAGCAAAATTTAAAAGCCGATGGAATTTACTCTTGCACTGGAATTTACTCGTTAGTACCATCCTTCTCCATATCATTCATCAATTTATCAAAGTCACTTTCATACAGTGAATCCTGTATAACTCTGTACTTCTCAAATTCACTTTCCGCAAATTCTTTCGCAATAGCTGCAGTAACTTTCCCTTTATCCTGAAGTACTTCTGCATCATTAAATCTAAGAAATGCGTCAAGCTTTGTTTTCCAATCTTCCATAGTCATAGGAATATGTCTTCGTGCCTGTCTTGTTGCATAATCAAGATACATTGTCACAATCTCATTTAATTCTGCAAGTTCTTCTTTTTCTAAGTAGTTTTTTGCAATTGACACATCTGTTTTTACTATTTTACCATCCGGCGCATTTTTCCATGATTTAAGTCCCATATGTTCCTTATTATGATCAGCTCTTGCCACTATCACTTCTGCCGCTGTATTACCATGAACTGCATAATGCATCTTATTCTGAACTGTTGCATAAAACTCTCTTGTCACCTGTGAATTCTTATCATAATCAACTGCTGTTGCATATATATCTGTAATTTTCTGGTAAAATCTTCTCTCACTTGCTCTGATTTCCTGAATCTCAGCAATAAGATGCTCAAAATAATCTTCGTCGAAAATCTGTCCATTAATCAATCTACTTTTATCAAGAACATAACCCTGCTTTGTAAATGTATCTAATACCTTTGTTGCCCATGTTCTGAACTGCATTGCCCGTTCTGAATTAATGCGATACCCCACAGCAATAATAGCCGATAACGAATAGAATTTATATTGATAGGTCTTGCCATCATCGGCAGTTTGTGCAAATTTTGCACAAACTGAATTTTCATCTAATTCGCCCTCTTTAAAAATGTTACTCAGATGTTTTGTAACCACACTTCTATCTACATCAAAAAGCTGTGAAATTGCCTTCTGCGTAAGCCATACATCGCCATTCTGAACCCTGACCTCTATTCCGTCTTCTCCTGCATCTCGTGTGAAAACTAAAAAATCCACAGTGCTATTTCTTATCTGTAATTCTTTGCTCATAAAAGCATTCCTTTCTCTAGATTCTATCAATACATCTCTATAAAACATTTTCCCCGGTTTCTTTCAAATATCAAGAAGGGAATTTCTGCTTTTGCCAGCATACTATTATTAACTGGAACATATTCATAATTTTCAATATCTGGTATACACTTTATAGCTTTCTTTTTTATCTATACCATATAGATTATTTTCACTGCTGTTCCATAAAGCCTTAATCTTCAAAACAACACATTTTGTTTGAACCATCACCTTATATTTTTCAAGCCTGCTTTTTTTCTATCTCCTTTGATTTATCACCATAAGAAATAGTAATATATCTGGAATTGGATTTTATAATGCGAACATCTCCATTCCTTACTGCCTCTTTAGGGAATCCCAAATCTTCAAAAAACTATCATAATCTGTAATGCATTCTGGGAGTTCCATTTTGACTGCATAACTGCTATTTATAATATTCTGTATATCCTTATCATCAACCCTGAACATATAAATATTCCATCCCGTGCTATCGCCATCATCATCTAATATTGGAATAGAACCATAAGGATTAAACATATGTAAATTAGACAAATCATCTTTTGTTGGCTTTTTAAATTTGACTATTTCAAATGTTATGCTCATAAATGTTCTCCTTTTCCGTCGCTTTTTTCGTCACTTTTTTAGCGACGAATTATTTTATACATCTTGCTTTTCGTCATTGCAAACTAACTTCTTATGCCCAAACAATTGTTTTAACAATTCTTTTGCGCTAATGGTTAGAACTACGATTAGTATCTATGTACCTGGTAAAATCAATTACCTTTGCAGGCTTTCTCTTAGGAATAATTCCTAATCGTTCCATGTCTAATTTAAAGAGTTCACTTGGATATCCATATGCATCGAATCCCTCTGGCTGACAAATATCTCTGTTAAGATACTCACTCAGTTCCCACTGATATTTTGTATCTTTCTCCAGTTTCTTATCAAAATACTGCGCATCCGTTACCATTCTATTAATGCCGCCAACCGATTTCTTCCCATGTGTCTTTGTCACAATCATATCGCCTGACATTTTAAAATATTGTGCTATCTGTTCTTCAGAATATCCCATTTCCTGCATCACGCCATGGATCACGCGGCTGATATACATTGCATAGTAATTCCAGTTTCTTGGTTCAATATCTGTCATTGCTATTGTATAACAATTACTGGCATTTACAATAAACAAGACATTTCTTCCTTTTATTTTCGTCAAATGTGTGTCCCAGCAGAACACAAGTGAAACACCTTTGCTTTCTGCAATCTTTGTGGTTTTTAGTCGATCTTGAACTGCCTTTGTTGCACCAATCTCCATATGTATCACCTGCTCATTTCAAGTATTCTTTCACTTCCAGCTGTAATTCGTCACTGAAGTCTGATAAATCATCATATGTAATTACTTTCAGTCTAATAAGCCGAACAATATCCCATATCACCTCTGACTTACTCATCTCCATGATAACTCCCGGATGACGCTTATCCTCTTTTATCCGTTTTTCAAGTTCCCAGAATTTCTCTGATGCAGTCTTTTATCATCATTCAGAAAATTTGCATACTCTTTTAACAAGACCTTCCATATAATTTTCCTGCCAGCCTGATAATCTTTCTCGAAATAATTTCCAATCCTTTTTGCTTATGTCCATGATTTTGAACCTCCTCAGTCTCATGTTATCTCTGCATTTTTCACCACTGCTTCAATGTGATAATAGCACCCCATTCCAAATTTGTTAGTTGGTTGCTTGCACCTGTGATATACTTCTTTCTGTAAATATTCTATGATATCAGTTCTCATTTTTATTCCTCTAAAATTCACATATCTATTAATAGATATCTCTATGTCCCTCTATTTTTTATACTTTCAGTTATATCTTTGAAAGAAGAAATCATATCTACTACGTTGCCCATCTTTCGTGCTTTTTTCCTTGCTATTCTTCTAGAGTCTCCTGATATGGTTGAAAAATCATATGTGAATTTTTCAATAATTTTCTTAATTACCCACACAACAAGAGCTGTTGTCAAAAACGGTATAATATATTGTATAAATATAATAATTGCTTGCAACATGCCATCCATAATCGCTTTATTCATCATTTCTCCTATATTTACCAAATCTCAATCTCCTCTCTTCTTATAATGTATCATAGGCGTTTGCGAAACGCCACAAGCCGCATAAATACGGCATTTTTTGTTACCTATAAACAAATAACTCCTCACCGGATATGGTATAATAGAGTTGCTAAAAACTATAAACCTACATCCAAGAAAGGAGTTATTCTGATACCTATGATACCATATAAACAGCTTTCTTTGAAAGATATTTTTTCAGATTGCCAAAATAAATTTAATAATGACAAGCCTGCGTTTCTTTCTCTATTGGAAACCCATATCGATATTAATGAGTTTATTCCGATTTCTTTTAGAAATCATTTCTATGCATCAACGGAAGATCCCGTAAATACCCTTTGCAAGCTTTCCTGTGGGCTTTGATTATACAACGTATTTTCTCTATCCCTACAGATCAGCTTCTCTTGACTTTTCTCGCTTATTCAAAACCGCTTCGTGAGTTCTGTGGCTTTTCCAAAGTCCCTGACGCTTCCAAAATCACACGTTTCAAACAGGACTTTTTAGATGATCTGCAGCTTGTTTTTGATAAACTTGTTGATATCACCGAACCAATCTGTCAGGCTGTTGATTCCGCAAAAGCCGATATGACCATCTTTGATTCTTCCGGTATTGAAGCATTTGTTACTGAGAATAATCCCAAGTATGCTAACCGCATTATCAGACAGCTTAAGGCTTATGCAAAAGCTAACAGCTTCGACAAGAATTATGATCCTTATAAAGCTGCCTATGGTTCCATGCCTTCGCACGCGTCTGCTAATCCTGAAATTAAACAGTTATACATCAATGGACATTTCTGTTATGTCTTCAAATTTGGCATCATTACCAACGGTCTTGGAATCATCAGGCATATCGCTTTTTATAACAAAAACTTTATGGCTTCACATCCTGACATTACCGTTGAAAAGAAATCCGATTCCCCTGACGAAGACAAATGTGTTCATGATTCAAGGCTTTTAATTCCAACCCTGAAAGATTTCTTTTTAAAGCATCCATTGATTAATCCCAAAACTTTTCTTGGCGATGCTGCTTTTGATACTGCGGCACTCTATCCCAAACTTCTTACCGGTAATACGTTCGGAGACCATAAACACTTTGATAAAGCTTATATCCCTCTGAATTCCAGGGCTGGTCTTGAAAAACAGGACTACACGATTAATGAAAATGGGATTCCCTGCTGTCCTCATGATGATTCACTTCCCATGAAATATGAAGGAATATCAAAACTCAGAAGCGGTGTTACCAGATATAAGTTTGTCTGTCCTAAAATCAAGTGGATCAAAAATGCATCTACTGGCAGATCCCAGCGTCACTGTACATGTGATGATCCATGTACAGCTTCTTCTTGTGGCAGAATGGTGTATATTTATCCTGAAAAGGATCTCCGTGCCTATCCTGGCGCTATCCGTGGTACAGAAGAATGGAATAACACTTACAAAATCAGAACCACCGTAGAAAGAGATATTAACCACATCAAGGATAATCTTTGTCTGGCCGGAAGAAGAACTCAGAATGAGAAAACACTTCACGCCGATCTGATCCTTGCAGGAATTACCCAACTGATAACAGTTGTACTTTCGGATAAGATCAATCACCACGAATATATTCGAAGCATAAAACCACTCATAGCTTAGGACTTACCAACTCAAAAAAGCCTAAGGCTTATTAAAGTGCGCCTAAAACAGCTCAATATCCGTTTTCGTCATTAAAATCATGCTATGCTCAATTCTGTTTCTATTTTGATTCAAGTTTGCGAACGAGCATCGCGAGTTTCGCAATTACCTATATAATGTATCATCAACAAAATTTTTCATCTGCAAATACTTCTCTATCAATTTCGGCTGTATCAAAGGGTATGTCCAATTCTCAGGCAACTTATCCATAAGAACAACCTTCTCCATTTCGCTATGTAATTCTGTCGCAAATTCTGTTATCTCCGCATAGCAAAGCAGCCCAAAGGATTCTTCTCCCGTATCATTTACTCTGGTCTTACCTGTCACCGAATATACGCATATTGGTTTTATCTCAAATTTGATAGCTCCTGTTTCTTCCTGCAATTCTCTTTTCGCCGTTTCAAGAATGCTTTCACCGGCTTCTCTATGTCCACCCGGAACTTCATAGGTGTCTCTTTCTTTATGCTTGCAAAATACCCACTTTCCGTTACTCTGTGAGATAATTACTGCAAATTTCAATAGTTCGTCATTAACTGTATCATAAAATCTTACTTCCACCATATTTCCTCTCCATGTACATATCTATAATATTTCATTCTCAATAAAATCCGCAATTCCCTCTTCGTCATTTGAACCAATTACAATATCCGCTCTCTCTTTTACCTCATCAATCGCATTCCCCATTGCAACACCTGTTCCACATAATTCAAGCATTCCGATATCTGCATAATCATCTCCAAATGCAATAATTGAATCTGTACTAAATTCACATACTTCCGTAATCTTCATAATTGCGTTTTCTTTCGTCACATTCTTTTTTGTAAACTTGTACCAAAATCCATCAGAGAAACGAATACAATCACAATCAGAGAGACTTCGAGCCAGCTTATCTGCCTTATCTTGATTAAATATCTCGACACACATTTTTAATGAACATTCGTTAAAATCTGAAAAATCTGTATAAATACTATCTCCCCAACTCTTATCTAACTTCTTAGGATCTATTTTATAATTCCAATAATGTGCATCTATTGTATCTATCGTAATTTCGCAATCATTTCCACAAATATTTCTTGCCATGTCAATCATCACATTCGTTTCTTCTTCGGAAAATTCTGCCCTATAAATATATTCTGTTTTGTATTTTACTAATGCCCCTCCACTCGATATTAAAATATCGGGCATCAATTCATTTAAAAATACCAAAGAGTTTTGCTCACTTCTGGAGGTAGAAACACCTATCAATATATCATTTTCCCTGCATTTTTTTAGAGCTGATAACGTTCTAGTTGATATTGTTTTGTCACTCTGTAATAAAGTTCCGTCTAAATCAAGTAAAAGAAGTTTGCATTTCTTCATATCATTTTTTCCTTTTCATTCATCTCAATAATTACATTTGCATCAATTACTCTCCCCACAAATAGAGCCAAACTAGAGCCATTTGATAAAACAAATGCCGGAAACCCGCATAAATACAGGCTTTCGGCATTTTAGTCCGTTATTCAAACTCTACAAAGACTAACGCTTTTTGTTTAGGAATTATTCTCTGTAATGTTTCTCGTTCTTTTGGTTATTTGATATATCCATATTATCCTGCCTATACGAGCTAATGTTATCATTTTGTTATCGGCATTGATAACACCTACTCGATAACTGTGGATAATAACTATATGTAGCATGTCAAATTATAAGCTATTTTGCTTAGAGATTCAACACAAAACTGAAATTTTACTTTTCCTTATATTCATCTGGTATTGCTATTTGAAATGTTTCACACAACAGCATCACATCATGCACATCATTTTTATCGTGTTCATATCCCAAATGAAGCATTACCTGACTCAATGGTTCAATACAAGAAACAGTTATATCTCCAACTTTTCCAATACCGGAAAAAGTTTTTGATGGAAATATATCTCCCTCATAAACAATTCCGTCATCTGTAAATTCAAAACAATGTAAATCAATGATTCTTTGTTTATCATCTTTCCAGACAGTATGACCATCCGTTGTATAATCAGTATTTACTTCCTCAAATCCATGCTGCTTAATCACATAAATATAATCATGATAATGTTTCAGTTCAACAAACAAATCAATATCATTGTGTATTCTTGATTCTCTTTTAAGAAGTGCATCAACACCCCATCCGCCATCTAAATATACTTTAATTTCGTTTTGCAAAGCATATTTTATAATTTCACATGCATCTTCTGTACGTACCATAATCTATCCTCCAAATTCAAATCTTTGTATGCTTTCCAACTCACTAAAAGCCTGAAATTTGTCAGTCTTTCATCCTTTTTGTTATCAATCACCAATTAGCTGTAATCCATTAGGATTTAGCTGATATATTTTATCGCACACCTCTTCAATATACTTTCTATCGTGAGAAATGCTAATGACAGCCCCCGGAAATTCTCGGAGCATTTTTCTTATTACCGGACCGGACAATGGTGAAAAATTTCTTGTCGGTTCATCCAGAATAAGAACATTTGCACCACTTAAGCTCATCCTCAAGAGAAGCACTTTCGCCTTTTGTCCGCCTGATAACTCCCGAATCGGATGCTCCATTTCATCTGGTGTGTATTTAAGTGAACCAAGGTATGTTCTAATTCTTGTACGCTCTTCTTTATCTCCTGTTTTATCAAGGTAATCAACCGGTGTAACATCCAAATCCAGCAGGTCTTCATAAGTTTGAGGCATATATTCTGCTTTAATGTCATTCCGATTTAGGAGTTCTTCCGCTATCTTTTTTAGAAGAGTCGTTTTTCCTGCCCCGTTGGCTCCTATCATACAGATTTTTTCTGAACCTTTTATTTTTAAATGAATTCCTTCTGCTAAAATTCTTTTGCCATCCGGAGTCACAAGCTTTGAAAGTTCATATTCTATGACCGTTTTTCCTGCGGGAATGTGTGAGTTTTCATCCCCTAATTTGACAAAGATTGCTTCTTCCTGTTCCGGCATCTGAGTCATATTTTCATCTTCTTTTTCAAATCTTCGTTCCATTGCCTTAACCGTATGCATTTTGTCCTTTAAGTTTTTGGCAACAGACGGTGCTTGTCTGGTACAACTTCTTAATGCACCTTGTACACTCTGCATAACTCTTTGATATTTTTCATCGCGAATCTTTTTCTCCCTACGGTCACTCAGTGCCCGCTGTTTTTGGATTTCAAATTTATGAAGCCGTTCTTCCACATAGCGTCTATAGGGAAGCTTTGCCACGGTATATCTCGCCTTTGTTTTTCGTATAATCTGCTCGATATGTATCACCATGTTGGCAGTACGCTCTATCAGCGTTTCATCGTGTGAAATAAAAAGCACAATGTGCTTCCAGTCATTTATGATTTTTTCCAGTAATGTAAGCGTCGCAATGTCGATGTCATTGGAAGGTTCGTCCAACAACAGCACAGAAACATCGCGAATGAAAAGCCTCATAAGTTGTGTCTTGACTTTTTCGCCTCCTGAAAGACTACCCATTGTCTGGTTACTGTAGAAAAAATCATTTTTCATTCCAAATTTTCCCGCAATAACAGACAATTCTTTAGGCGTTTTCTCCCAGAATATTTCCTCTTCAGAAAAATATTCGTATATTGTTTTTTCCTTATCTTCATCGAGCATCTCCTGCGGAAGATAACCAAGACGTTCGTGTCCCATTATCCTTTCCCCATCTGCTTCTATATAGTTTTCTACAAGCGACGGATTGTATATCCACTTCATTAATGTCGATTTCCCATTTCCCTCTTCTCCAATAATAACTGCCTTATCTCCATCATTTAGCACAAGGTTGAAATCATTAAGAATTATTCTCAGGTCTTTTTTATGTGTTAAATTTAATTTTTTTATCTGCAACATTAAAGTTTCTCCTTTTCGAAGTCTGAGCCAATTATTATTTTGAACACACAAAAACGAGTCTTTTTTGCATACGCAAAAATAGACTCGCTAAATAGACCCTTATTTCTTTTCCAAAAGGAAAACAAAGGAAATGCCTCTTGCGATAATCCAACTTAAGCGTACACAAAACAAACCTATTCTCTACAGGCTCAATAACTATATGTGTCTTACTTAAATCAAATTATCTATTAATCATTTCCTCACCTTACACAAAATGTGCCTTTCTTTCTTCTAATGGCAATACTATCATACTGTATTTTTTGTGTCAATACATTTCACCTTATGGAAGTGCAAATTAAAATTTTCACTTCCTAATTATACATCCAACCATTACGAAATTCAATCTTTCACAACCTCTTTACAACCACAACCACAGCACTCCAGCAAACGCAGGAGCACCATACCGTAAAACGCTTATGTGTAAATCAACTCCGTTCCTACAACTTCCCTCACACAAGCCTGAATATTATTCATTCTTCCAATCCATTCGTAGGGATTATCTTTCTTTAATTGTTCCGTCACATCTTGTCTGTCGGCATATTCCTTTACCAGTCGAAGAAACATATCCTCTGCTTGCTTATCGACTTCTGCAAGATAACTATGCAGCTTTCCGCTTGTCAGCAGGTTCATATATAACACTTTATAGTGTTCCTTTAAATGCCTTGCATGTCGTTTCCCCCATAAACCAATCGGCTCTATTTCTTCTTCGGCTGGTACTGTGATGTTCGGCAATAAATAATCACCCACCTGTCTATAAGTTCCGCCCATTTCTTCAAAAATTGTCTTTGTCATTTTCCTTTTCCTCCTGTGATTTTTGTCTATCGTGATCGTGTATTATCACGCTTGCGACCTTTAACTGTTCTTGCCTGCTCCAACAAATCATCTATCTGTTTGCGACCAAAAACCTTACGGAGCAGGCTGTAATCTTTATTTTCTGCTTTTAGGATTTTGTTTTCTTCGGTCAATCTTTCATTGACTTTCTCCAAACGCTGATTGGTGCGGTATAACTGTGCATTCGCTGTATTCAGCCTATGATAGTTGTCCCACCCCTCAAAGCAGCGGGCAAGCACCGTTTTGACAAGTTGCTTCAATTTCCTTACAACCGGCTCTGCCATTTTGGTTTTATATGCCTTTGCAGTCATAAATTTCTCTGGTTCTGGCAACTGATATTTCGGTGCAGTATCAAGCTCTATTTCAAGATTTGACAGCTCGTCTTTTGCCTTATCATAGTTCAATACTCGTTCCGACAACACATCAAATTCAATCTGTTTCTGCTCGATTTTCGCACCTAATGCCGCCACTTCTTTTTCTCTTTCCTGCTTTTTATAATCCAAAACAGAAAGATGTTTTTCGTGTGTGCCTAAATGTTCCCACTCAATCCCATAACGTTCCATCACCGCCGCAAGCTGTTCTTTTTCGGACTGTATCCATTGCGACCACTCCGTATCGCCACGACTGCCGCCCTTAAAACCTTGCGTTGCAAGAGCCTGCTTTAGTGACACTCTTGTATCAAGTCCACGCTTGCTGCCTGTGGTAAAAGGTACAAAATCTATGTGCAGATGTGGTGTAGCTTCATCCATATGCAGATGAGCCGAGAACACCCGAAGCTGTGGATTTCGCTCCTGAAAACCCTGATAGTATTCATCTAAAATCTGCTTTGCCAGTTCTCCGTTTTCCGTATCGGCGTTCATATTTCCCTTACCGCCCACCTGTAAAATGATTTCGTGGAACGGTTTTTCCTGCTTGGAACTTCGGATTTTTTCATAATAATCTTTTATCTTTCGGTCTGACCTTATCTGCTTGGCATTGTATCTTTCCAATGCTTCATCAAACAATTCGTGATAAACTGTCTTTATATTTTCATTGCAGTAGTCGATATTGAGATGAGTACGAGTTCCGTCTACATTTTCTGCTCGGAACTTTCGGCTATTGTGATTGACCGAGCCTTTACCGACCATTGCACTTATCGTTCTCTGCATTTTTTCATCTCCCATCTGTAAATTTCAACATTCTCAGGTTTTGTTACTTTTGTCAAAAGTAACGCAAAAGCACTTTTGACGGGTACACCCATCAAAAATGCGACCTGTAAACAGGTTTTGCGTTCTCCGAAGGCTCTCCGAGGGGTGAGCGTGTGCCGGTGGCACACACGCCTGCGAACCGACCGAGCCAGCAGGCGAGACCAAAGAGCCGCCTTTGAAAAGGCACTCTCTGCACACTCCCTAAACTTTATCCGGTGTCAAAGTGTGACGATGGTGACAATGTTTTTCACAGCGTGCTGCTCTCAAAAACATTGACACTCTTTGACACCGTTTGTCACGCCGTCTGCTCGGTTTCTTTCCAAAGTGAAACCTTTCTTCCGTCGTGTGTGCGGCTGTTCTGATAACGGATACCGTAATCACGAAACAGCCTGCTTGCGTTGATACTGAGCCTTAAAGAAAGTACATTCGGCTTTATATCCACCGCAAGCCTTTCGCAAAGTTCCGAAGCAGTTCCTTCCCATCTGTCACTTTCCGAAAAGAGCGTATCCGCTATCTTCTCAAGCAGAGGTTCGGGCGGTTCTTTCCACATCTCCGTTTCCGATTTTGCAAAGTTCCACACCAATCGCTCGCTGTCCCTTACAAGATGGATTTTCATATCCTGCTGGTCTCTGCCAGCAACATCAAGTGTGGCATTGTTGGAAGTACGCTTGTCCTTACTGAGAACAAATGCACCGTCTGCCGCACCCATCAGACCATTCGTGCCTGAAATCATATCGAATATATCTTCCGATTTTTGTTTGCGTGTATGATGAACAATAAGCATTGAAACCTTGTAACTGTCTGCCAACGCTTTCAGCCTTGCCACAACATCATAATCACTTGCGTAGCTGTAATCTGCTCCGCCTGCTTCACGCACACGCTTTAAGGTGTCTATGATAATCAAGCCTGTGTCTGGGTGTTCTCTCATAAACCCTCTTATCTGTTCTTCCAGTCCGCCATTGACCGTTTTACATTCCGTTGCGAAATACAGATTGCCTGTCTCCTTTGCACCGAACATCTGAAACAATCGCTTCTGCAAACGTGGGTAATCATCTTCAAGGGCAAAATAAAGCACCGTTGCCTTACGCACCTTATACTCCCAAAGCGGTGTGCCTGTGCTGATATGATAGGCAAGCTGTGCCATCATAAAGCTCTTTCCCACTTTCGGGGAACCTACGAAAAGGTAAGTTCCCCTTTGGAGCAGACCGTCGATAAGTGGTGTCTGAACCTCAAACACCGTATCATACAGCGTTGTCATTGATACTGTTTTCAGATAGGAAGGGTCTAACTGTCTGAGTATTTCCCTTTGCATTTCTTCAAAAGATTGCTCGTACCCCTTGAAATCCGTATCCTGATTGACTATACTATTGTCAGTACATTTGGAAAGTGACTGTTCCGCATCTGTTGCCGCAGATACATTTGGAATAGTCATTTCTTTTTTATTCTCCATTCGCATCCTCTCCTTTCAAACCGCCGAGAATAATGGAAATCAGTTCTATTACACTCAGCAGTTCATCATCCACACCTTTTCCTGCTTCAATCCTTTTCAGTTCCGCAAGGACTGTGGCAAATTCCGTTTTCAACGCCTTATACACTCTCGGATTGCCCTGTACAACCACATACTGATTTAAGCAACGGCGGTAACAATACTCCTGTTTTGGCAATCCTGATAGATCTACAGCTCTGTTAATGAGTTCGTTTTCTTCGGGCGATACTCGAAACCCCACTGTGATGTTCCTCCAACGATTTTTGTTATCTCTGTTCTTAGCTGACATTTTCAAAATCTCCTTTCCCTAAATCATCTAATTTTTCTGCCATCTCAATCTGCTTTGACGGAAAGAGGTGTGCGTACTGATAAGTAATATCAATACTTTCGTGACCAACTCGGTCAGCAATCGCCACCGCAGAAAAGCCCATATCAATCAATAAACTGATGTGGCTGTGACGTAGATCGTGAATGCGGATACGCTTCACGCCTGCCGCCTTTGCCCCTCTGTCCATCTCGTGATGAAGATAGCTTTTCGTCACCGTAAAGATACGGTCTTTCTTCTTCAATCCGTAAAGCATACCGAGATATTCTTTCATTTCCTCACACAGAAACTTCGGCATTTTAATCGTGCGGTTGCTCTTTTTCGTTTTCGGAGAAGTAATCACATCCTGCCCTTTCAAACGCTGATAGGATTTATTGATTGTGACTGTTTCCTTATCAAAGTTGAAATCTGCCGGAGTCAAAGCTAACAGCTCGCCCTCTCGGATACCGCACCAGTAAAGCATTTCAAACGCATAAAAGGAAACAGGCTTGTCCATCATCTCAAAAGAGAATTTCTTGTATTCTTCCTTTGTCCAGAACAGCATTTCCTTGTGTTCCTCACGTCCCATATTTCCCACCTTTGCCGCAGGATTGGAACGCAGTTCATAGTAGCGGACAGCGTGATTGAAAATGGCGGACAACTGATTGTGCAGCGTTTTCAGATACGTCTGTGAATAAGGCTTTTTCTTCTCATCACGATAGGCAAGCATTTCATTCTGCCAAGTAATAATCTCCTTTGTGGAAATCTCGCTGATTTTCAGTTTCCCGAAATACGGAAGTATCTTTGTGCGTATGATATGCTCTTTGGTAAGCCACGTGTTTTCCTTCAAACGGTTCTTCACATCATTGATATAAAGCTCCGTAAAGGCTTCAAAACTCATATCAAGGTCTGAAGAAGTCTGCAATTTGAACATTCTTTCCCATTCCTGTGCTTCTCGTTTGGTAGCAAAGCCACGCTTGCATTTCTGCTTGCGTTCCCCTTTCCAGTTCACATACCTTGCCATCACATACCAAGTACCGTTATCTTCATTCTTAAATACCGGCATTTACATTTCCCCCTTTCCTGCTCCGTAGAGCCTTTCGTAAAAATACTGGCGATTTACACGCCCTGCAATCGTAATAAAGCCCTTTGCTTTCAATTCCTCATTTAATTGTCTGATGAGTTTATATGCATAAGGTTTTGATACGTTTAGTTCCTGAGCCACATCTTCGGCTCGGATAAATCTGTTTTCCATATCCTTTTTCTTCCTTTCTTAAAATAATTTTTTGCTTGCCGCTTTCTCCGTGTTAAAGTTCCAACAGGCACTCCTGCTTGTCGGCAGGCGCTGTGCTGTCCCAATGCACCGCAGTACATCAGGCGCTCGCTCGTATAGGGGTTCCCGAAAAGTCGGAGACTTTTGGGGAAGAGGAGGAGCAGTGCAGCGAATGAGCTTTTGTGCTTGCACACAAGCGAACGATACGGAACTTGCTCCGACGAGGTCTTGGCGGTTTGGCTTTTCGGACGGTCATTCAGTTGTCGCATTAAGCATATTTGTTTAATTCGTAATTTATTTTACTAAACATATTTGCTATTGTCAAGTGGTTGCAAAGAAAATATTAAACATTTTTGTTTCGGTTTTTCTTGACTTCCACTAAACATTTCTGCTATACTTATTTCACTAAATATAAAAGGAGCGTATCATTATGGCTATCAGCGAAAGAATACATTTTTTCAGACTAATGCGTGGTATGACACAAAAGTATCTCGGTACAGCAATCGGTTTTCCAGAAAAGAGTGCTGATGTGCGTTTGGCACAATACGAAAGTGGTTCACGCAAACCGAAAGCAGACCTTACAAACGCATTGGCTCAGGTGCTTGATATTTCTCCACAGGCTCTTGATGTTCCTGACATTGACAGCTACATCGGTCTTATGCACACTCTGTTTACCCTTGAAGATATTTACGGTCTTACTGTCAGTGAAGCAGACGGAGAGGTATGCTTAAAGGTCAACAAGGACAAAGGCAGAGAAGCATATGAACTCCTCAAAATGCTGTATGCTTGGAAAGAACAGGCAGACAAGCTATCTTCCGAAGAAATCAACAGAGAAGAATACGATAACTGGCGTTACCATTATCCAGAGTTCGACACCACACAGCGTTGGGCAAAAGTTCCATCACAGGAATTAAGTGACGCTCTCGTGGAAGCATTCAAAGACCACTTGAAAGATAAATAAGCACCTACAGGACCTGCCACTGGCAGCTCCCTACAGATGCTTTGGCAACGACAAAAAAGCCCTTAACTATGGTTATTAACCACAGCTAAGGGCTTAGTTTATAATATGGAATTTGTTCAGAGCCAAGCTCCGAACTTTAGTCTGCAAGCCACCTGTTAATTGTTCCGTTACCCATAAACCACTGGATAACAAGAATAATGGCACTTGCTATGACTGTTATCAATTTGTTATCAAAAGACTAATCGAAATCGCTGAAACCCGCATAAACACTGGCTTTTTTAAGCAACTCGATTTATTCAAACTAAATCGTCCCAGGCGGCTTACTGGTAATGTCATAAAAGCAGCGGTTTACCCCCCTTCACTTCATTGATAATCCTGCTCATAACCTTCTGTAACACCTCGAACGGTATATTGGCAGCTTCCGCTGTCATGAAATCAACCGTATTGACCGCACGCAGTGCAACCGCGTAATCGTACGTTCTCTCATCGCCCATGACACCCACGCTTCGCATATTGGTGAGCGCGGCGAAATACTGGTTTGGCATCCACTCCGGTGCCTCTCCATGCTCTTTGCGGTATTCCTCTACCGCGGCATCCACTTCCTCACGGTAAATGTAATCGGCATCCTGCACGATACGAACCTTCTCTGCAGTTACCTCACCGATAATACGGATACCAAGTCCCGGTCCCGGGAATGGCTGACGGAAGACAAGTTTCTCCGGGATGCCAAGCTCCAGACCCGCTTTGCGGACTTCATCTTTGAAGAGGTTGCGCAGCGGCTCGATGATTTCCTTGAAATCCACATAATCCGGGAGACCGCCGACGTTGTGGTGGGACTTGATCACAGCAGATTCTCCGCCAAGTCCGGACTCTACCACATCCGGGTAAATGGTTCCCTGCACCAGGAAATCCACAGCGCCGATTTTCTGCGCCTCTTCTTCAAACACGCGGATAAATTCCTCTCCGATAATTTTACTGTTTTTTCTCCGGTTCTGTCACACCGGCAAGTTTTCCATAATAACGCTCCTGCGCGTTGACACGGATAAAGTTCAGGTCAAACTGTCCGTTTGATCCGAAAACTTCCTCGACCTCGTCTCCTTCGTTCTTTCGGAGCAGACCGTGATCGACGAATACACAGGTAAGCTGTTTTCCGATTGCGCGGGAAAGAAGTCCTGCTGCAACAGAAGAATCCACGCCTCCGGATAATGCAAGGAGAACCTTTCCATCACCGACTTTTTCACGGATCTCTTTGATTGTATGCTCCACGAAAGAATCCATGCGCCAGGTGCCGGCACATCCACAGATATTTCTTACAAAGTTGTGAAGCATCTTGCTTCCCTCTACGGTATGCAGTACTTCCGGATGGAACTGGATTGCATAAAGTTTTTCTCCGGGTTTTCATCTGCCGCTACCGGACAGTCAGCAGTATGTGCTACCACCTGAAATCCCGGTGCCGGCTTGGAAATATAATCAAAATGACTCATCCAGCAGATGGTAGATCCTTCTGCCGAATCCGTTGCCACTCCCTCAAAAAGCGGAGAAGACTTGTCCACGAACACTTCCTGTTTTTCCGTACTCACGTACCGGTGCCTTTTCTACTTTTCCACCGAGGATATGATTCATCAACTGCGCACCATAGCACAGACCGAGAACCGGGATGCCAAGTTCAAATAATTCTTTCGTGTATGTCGGGGAATCTGCCTCATAGCAGCTGTTCGGGCCGCCGGTGAGGATAATTCCCTTTGGATTCATTGCCTTGATCTGTTCGATGTCGGTACGGTAAGAATAAATCTCACAGTACACATTGCACTCGCGGACGCGGCGTGCAACCAGCTGATTGTACTGACCACCGAAGTCAATGACGATGACTTTCTCCTGATCCATATTGTGTTTCCTCCTGTTTTCTAAAATGCATTTTTGCATTTATGTGGTGCATTTTTCAAAAGTACACCATTTTTCTACCATTATAATAAAGCCCCTGTGATTTTACAAGTCACAACCTCACGTTTTCTCGTAAAAGTCAATCACATCCGCGTAAACTTTTTTTCATTTTCTTTCTCATTCAGTATTTCATGGCGCATATGCGGATAGGTAATTGTGGAAATATTGGAAAAACCTGCCTGTTTCAGCGTGTCCACACTGTCTTTGGCACCTTTTTCATACCCGGTGCACGGATCTTCGCTGCCGCGGATCATCAGAATCGGTAATGCCTCATTTACGTCCCGGTAATTTGACACCTGATGCATGGCAGTTGTCAGCATATACAGATCGTGAAAAGCGGAGACGCTAAATCCATGCCCGCAATACGGATCTTTCAGATATGCCTGTACCACCTGCTCATCGGAACAGATCCAGTCCACTTCGGTTTTTGCATGTTTTATCTGCTTATTGAAATTTCCCACCGACAGTTGCTGCACCAGCCGGGAATGATACATCGGTCCACGCGCCCTTGTGAGCAGATTTGTCAGGAAAAATCCTATGCGGATGATCTGCGTTCCCGGATAATTCGGGAATCCGCTCAGTACCACCTTTGCGTAACTGTGCGACTGGGTACAAAGCAGATTCCTTGCAATGATGGTTCCCATGGAATGTGCAAAAATCATCACCTTTTCCGTTTGAAACCGCTCCCTGATATATGCCGTGATCTGTACCTGATCCGACAACAGATAACGGTCACCGTCTTTTTCTTTAAAGAACCCCAGCTTTGGAGCATGTTCCCCATGCCCCCGCATGTCCGATGTCACCACCGTAAGTCCCGCCTGCCGCAGCTGTTCAGCAAAAAGCCTCATAACGCTCCTTATGTTCCTCCATCCCATGAATGATCTGAATGTATCCCCGCGGATGCTCACTTTCAAATACCGCCAGACTCAGCGCGTAACCGTCGGACGCTTTCAATACTATATTTTCCATTTATATCCTCTTCTCCGTTCGTACTTTTAAAACCAGTCCACATTTGTTCCATGTTCCAACTGTTCCGGTGTCATCAAAGACACGGCATCAATAAACCAGTTGCGAAACGTCATCGTCCTCTCTTTTGCACGGTCATTTCTTTCGCCGCAAGTTCTCCTGCAATGCCAGTAAACGCACAGCATGCCACTGCACTCTCCACCGAATTTTCCGCACTTAAAAAGCGCCAAGCATCACGGTGGACATACAGCCGCTTCCCGTAATCCTTGCCATCATCGGGCTTCCATTATGACACCGGTAGACGCAGCTTCCATCCGTGATCAGATCAGTTTCTCCGGATGCGACAAGAATCATCTGATTTTCCTTTGCATACTGCTTCATCAGCTCCGGCAAATCCGTTTCTTCTGCTTCCGCCAGCGCATCCTCGGCTGCATCCACCCCGGTAACCGTTCCACAGTTCTGCAGCAATGCCTGTATTTCCGAATAATTTCCCCGGATACAGGTCGGATGGATTATTTTCATCAACTCCAGACATTTTTCACGCCGATAGGAAGCCCCCGACACCCCGACCGGATCAATCACGATCGGATGTCCCAGCGCATGCGCCCGCTTTCCAGCAGTCTTCATCGCCTCATAATCCGAGATGGCCCCGAAATTACAGATCAGTGCCGCTGTACCTGCCGTGATCTCTTCCACCTCACAGGGATGGTGTGCCATCGTCGGTGACGCACCTGCCGCCAGAAGGATATTCGCACAATCGTTGACCGTCACGGCATTTGTGATACAGTGGATAATCGGACGTTTCTGTTGTATTTTCTCATAAATTTCCACCACTTTTTCCCCGGAAAATTTCATCACAGTTTCTCCCGTCTTTGTATTTCACCGTCCAGAATTCCTGCCTTTTTCATTGGAATGGTCACGATAATTGCAATGATCGTACCACCACAGGTACTGATCAAAAACGGCACTACAAATGTAAACAATGCCGCTGCTTTATTCCCCATAATCAGATACGCAATCGGATAAGAAAGCATTCCGCCGATGATACCGGTTCCAAACACTTCTCCCACATATGCAAACGGAAGCTTTTTCCCATACTGGTAAAGCAGTCCTGCAAGCAGTGCACCACACATACTTCCCGGAAATGCCAGTGGGCTGCCAAGTCCTGTCAGATTACGGATCAATGCCGCCATAAAAGCCTGTGCCAGCCCCCACCATGTCCGACCGTTACCGCGCACAGTACATTCACCAGATGCTGTACCGGCGCACATTTTGAGCCCAATACCGGGAAAGAAAACATACTCCCGACCACAGCCACCGCCGTAAAAAGTGCCGTCAATGTCAATTTTTTTTATCTGCAGATGATTTTTCATTTTACTTTTTTACTCCTCTTTTGTTCCCTTTATATGATCTGTTCTACAAGTTCTCCAAGATGCCGGGTGCCTGTCTCAATATCCTCGCAGGCAAAAATGCCGCTGACAACTGCGACACCCGCGATGCCTCTGCCTTTTAACTGCAAAACATTCTCTGCCGTGATTCCCCCGATTGCCACAACCGGAATTTTCACGCTGTGGCAGATTTCTTCCAGCAGCTCGTGCTTCATCGGAATGGCATCCTTTTTGGTTGTAGAGCCAAACACAGCACCACTTCCCAGATAATCAGCGCCTCCCGCTTCTGCGGCTTTCGCCTGTTCCACGGTTTTTGCCGTCACACCAATGATTTTATCCGGTCCGAGAATCTCACGCGCGTGCGCCAGTTCCATATCGGACTGTCCGATATGAACCCCGTCCGCGCCGACTTTTGCCGCCAGTTCCACATCATCATCCAGAATGAGTTTCACTCCGTAACAATGGCAAAGTTCCAGCAATTCTTCTGCCTCCTTCTGCACATCCGCTTCTGGAAGTTCCTTCTCCCGCAGCTGTACCAGAGTGGCGCCACCTTCCAGTGCTTTCTCTACCTGTTGATATAATGTTTCATTGCCCAGCCAGGTGCGGTCGGTCACCGCATAAAGGCGGAGCTGTTCTTTTTTCATATTATTCACTGTTTTTTCCTCCTGCATGTTATCCCATTATAACACGCACGACAGGAGAAAATCTATACTGCATGCAAATGTGCATATTTTTCCTTTGTTGCCATTCCTCCGCGGATATGACGTTCGGATTTATTCACATCAATAATCTTGCGGGTTTCTGCCGCAAGTGCCGGATTCACCTGGCACAGCCGATCCGTGATATCCTTGTGAACGGTCGATTTTGAAATCCCGTAATGTTTGGCAGCCTGCCGCACAGTTGCCTTATGTTCAATGATATAGTTTGCGATTTCCACGGCTCTTTCTTCAATATAAGCTTTCAAAAAAATACCCCTGCATTCCTGTGTTTGTACAGTTTATGCAAGGATATGTTTGCTTATTACTTATCGTTTTTTGTCTATTCTCATATTTTCCCGGAAAATATAATAACTGCCTTTTAGTTTTCCCTGTTTTAAGATCACTCCCATAGATACTAATTCTTTCAAAATTTTCAGTGCTCTGGAATCTTTTACTCCCAATAATTCCTGCACCTGTTTATTTGTAATCTGTCCATTTTTCTGTATAAAATCAAAAATTTTCTTCTGATAGGTATTTAAATTTTCCCTGTTTATCCGTACTTTATCCGTACTTATCCGTACTTTATCCGTACTCGCATCAGCTTTTATACTTTCATTTCCATTTTCTGATCGATAAAAACAAACAACAAATCCCGTTTTCTTTTTTTGAAATTCATACCGAACTCCGGCATTTTTACAGGCATCCGCGATCCGCTTCAATCCGGTTCCAAAACTTTCAATTTCTTTTGAATAATAAAGAAGTCTTGCAATTTTAGGATTTCTCCGAACCGGGCGTTCTATATGATCAATATAATCCTGCGGCTCCAGACCTTCTGGAAATGTCCCCGGATTATATATCTCAATACGATTTTTATAAATCGCAACTTCATTGCTCTCTCCAGAAGAATAATCTTTATGACAAAATGAATTTAACAATGCCTCCCGAATCGCGTCTACTGGAATTTCCGGTATCTCTTTTCGTTGTAATTCCCCAGTAAATTCAACTTTCCAATGAATATTACTTTTAATGTAATTTTCTGCTATATCAACAAGTTTTAGCACCGATCCATGATATCGTTGAATATCATTAAAAGTTAATCTTTCATTTGTTGCAAATATAGCCATCTGTACATCCTGAAGTATATCATCCCCAAAAAGTACCTTCCCGGCATTTAACAACATATCTCCTTCGGTTAACTCCAACTGATTCAAAACTGTTTTCTTATCCGTATAAGAAATTGCAATTCGTCCAACATCATGTGCCTGTTTTACATATTTTTTCAGCAATTCTTCGTCGACATCATAAACCGTTTTGTTCGACACAAGGTTTTCCCAGCGATTACCTTCCTGTCCACTTTGAAGAAGAAATTTCGTTATTTCTTCTCTGGACATAACCAAATCTTCATCAGCCACTCTGATTCTTGCTACATTATATGCAAAATACGGTATCTGATTTCCCGAGAATTTCACATGAATACAATCTCGACCATCCAAAACAACCTTGCTGATTTCCGGATATATTCTTGGTTCAATGAAGTTTTTTATTTTCTGACTCACTTCCCGCAAAGACTCTTCTGTCACAACCTGTCCCACAACAGTTCCATCGGGTTTGACTCCAAAATAAAGTTCCCCGTGCTGATGTTTGTTCAAAATTGCACAAATAGAATGCATTGCTTCTTTTTAATTCACCGGTCGATTTTTTAAATTCCAAAGTTTCCGTTTCAATACCAAGATTCAAATCAACACCTGCCTTCAACACATATAATTAAGTTATATACTTTTAATTATATTGTTTATCAAAATTACACTTTAATTAATCTTAGTTTAAGTTTACAGTCACGCAATTTATTTGTTACTAAAATTAATCTTCCACAACGTATTTTACAGTCACGTAATTTGTTTAAGTACTAAAATGCCGTTTCATGCTATGGGAACTGCCCTTGTTTTACAGTCACGTAATTTGTTCAGGTACTAAAATTGTATTCTCGGTCTCTTACTCCGTCCACTGGTTTTACAGTCACGTAATTTGTTTAGGTACTAAAATAAGCAATTACATCTTTTGGATGTGGTTCTGGTTTTACAGTCACGTAATTTGTTTAGGTACTAAAATCCGTGTATCTACGGACCAACAGGCGCAGGAGTTTTACAGTCACGTAATTTGTTTAGGTACTAAAATTATCTGACGCCTTATAGCCAAATGCGCTTGGTTTTACAGTCACGTAATTTGTTTAGGTACTAAAATATGGCACTCCGTTTATTTCAATAACTTCCAGTTTTACAGTCACGTAATTTGTTCAGGTACTAAAATAGTAATGCTTGGTGTTCGGGTGGTTCGCCTGTTTTACAGTCACGTAATTTGTTTAGGTACTAAAATTGCCGCCCTTACAAAAGATTGAGGTAAAGTTTTACAGTCACGTAATTTGTTTAGGTACTAAAATATGGTCGGCGCACCATAATCGGCTGCGATCGTTTTACAGTCACGTAATTTGTTTAGGTACTAAAATGAAACGGCAATATATTATCCTGTGCAATTCGTTTTACAGTCACGTAATTTGTTTAGGTACTAAAATATCAAACTTAGTATTCCCTACTTTTGTATGCCATTGCCCTTGAGTTTATTATACCATTTTTCATGCTTTCAAAAAAGCTATTTCTGGCTTTTTTTTCTGTATCTTCCCATCTATCGTTCAACATTAACGTCTGATTTATCAATTTACAGATAACGTTATCTTCCACTGTATATAAATATTCCTTTTGCCCTATGTGTTGGATAATCTTCTTCAAATTTTCCTGCAATTGTTCTTCCGAAAATCTCCTGTTGCATGGATAATTATTCTCTATATATGTTTCTATTTCATTGAACTCCGGCATTTGAAAATCTACTTCTCCCAATACCGTTATTCCTGAACATAGCTTTCCGTCACAACCCACATATCCATCCAGGCTTGTCGACAAAATAAAATAGACATCATATTTGATACAGATTTGTTGCATTTGCTTTAAAACAACTTCATATTTTTTCGAAATTAAATGGTCAATATTTTCTACTATGATCAGCAATTTTCTTGGATTTATTTCCATTACATGTCCAATCAGATTCAAAAAATCGTAAATAATTCAAAATTATTTTTATCCTCTAATGATGTTTGTCCATTTCCTACAACATTCGATTTTTGAACCATATCCCAGACATCCGATACGGCATACGTCAATTCAATATCACCCATATGACTAAGATCTTCATTTATCAGCTGAAACATTTTTCATGCTTTCATATGCAACAATATCTATCATCGGTCTCAAAGGCTCCATTAAATCATCCACAAGATTAAACCGGTTATACTCGTTTTTATGATGAATACCAATTTGTGTGTTTAATCCATACCCAACACACACTCTTGCAATATATCCTCGCAGTACCGCATACCCGTAATCTAATCCGCTGTTTAATAAAATATCCTCATTTCCTCTGGAAAAGGAAGTTCCCATTAAAAGATTAAAATATACTTTTGCAGCATGAGCCTCTCTGTTGCTTTGATCCCCATTGATTATTTCTGATGAAAATTCTTTAATCGCCCGGGTTCCTTCCTGATCACTTGTTAATCGTAAATACGCTTTAGACTGATTTTGAATTTTCACTGTTACAATATCTTTCCACAGTTGCTCATAGTATTCTTTGCTTTTTTTCTATCTGATAACCGATCACTTTCGAGGCTCTGCTATGATTATCATATGAACTGTAATAGCCTGTTGGTAAATGTTTCTGATTGCATATCATTAACCCTATCCCCTGTTCAGACAACTGACACAAAAGCCTTGCCGAAAGCATAGATGACAGATTGTCCAGAACAATCATTGAAATATCATCTAAAGGTATCCATATATCTTCTCCCTCTTTTGTAACAATAAGATTATTTAATTTTACTTTTATCGTTACTTCATTCTCAATCAATACAACCCTGAATGCCATATTCCCCCTATAAGAAAAAAAAGAAGCACCCGTCGGTGCTTCTGATTTCGGCATAAAGCCTTGTTTTAGTAGGTCTAAACAAATTACGTGACTGTAAAAATTTGTTTTCTACATTTTTTATTATATTCCTGCAAATATATTTTGTCAATCATATGATTAACAATATTTTTAGAATTCTTCCTTATTACATAAGTAGTAATTTCCTAAAATATCCATTCGATATTTTCTTATTCTCTTGGTTTTGCCAAGCCCAACTAATTTTCGATCATGCCCTTCATATTTCTCCCTGTCTATCGGTTTTGTCTCAATATAATTTTTACTTTAGGCATTGTTCTTGACAAAAATATTTCCCTGACTATTTTCCCATCCTTCTCATATTCAATAATATCATTTTTATAAAACGACAACTGAAATTCAAAGCCCAAAGACTCCAGATCACTTCTCTTCTGTCCTTGTTGAATCATTTTCTCATTCACTAAATTTATTGCGTATGCATCCTCATCAATGACATATTCCCCTTTTGGCATTTTACATCCGACTGTTTTATCCCTACTAAATAATAGGTCTGTTCCTCTTTTTATAGTAAACATCCATACGATATGGAACCCGACTTTCAAGCACTACTTTCCTGCTGCCTTTCTCATACCCATACTTATGTGAAATATCAATGCAAGATCCAACTTCTCCATCTGTATACTTTAATTTATCAATACGAGGTCCATTATGTTTCTTTGCATATTTTCTTACATAATCTCCAGTTTCTTTTTTTCGTACTGCAAAACGGATTCTTGGAATCCGAATAATCCTGCATGATCTGAACCAGATCCTCATATGTTTTTTTGTCATTTTTATAGACTAATAACTTTTCTCTGTCACTCTCTTTCTCACTGAATGCAAGCTTTTTAAAAGAGCAACTCCCTCTTTGGTTCTGATATCCAGCTTATTTATTTTATAAATTTTTCCATCATAAACTCTTGTTCCACGAATCGTCTGATTGCAAAGGCCACGGTTTGATTTATGGTCAACATAATACCAGTATTTTACATTCTTTTCTGCTTTTGTGATTTCATTTCGAATATTACTCCACTTTTTTCCATAAAGGTATTCTTTATATATTCCATCAGACATCTGATCTTTCCATTTTTCTGAATTTAAGATTTCTCCCGTCTCAAAATCAATGAATTCTCCCTGTAATTTTCGATACGCTTCATAACCTAATTGTGAAAATGCAATCAGCATGGCATCCACTGCGTGATGCGCATAACTTTTTTCCCGATCTTTATCCAGCTTCATATTCACACGCATCTGATGCGTATAGCTTCCCGGATCACTTTTACCTTTGTACCCATTTCTTTCGCTCGAAAATATCCCTGTACCGTGTTCAGGACAACTCTCGCTGCATAACTTGTATCATTAATATTTCGATTGATAAATCCACGTAATACATCTGCTTTCGTAACATCTTCGCTATACAGCAAATTCTGCACTTTCTTTTTTGAAAGTCCATACTCCTTTTTCTTTGATAAATCCATAACCAGAGCTTTATACTGTTCAAATGACCATTTATTATTGGCATGTGTTAAATAGTAATATGGTGTCTGATTTCCCTTCCCTGATTTTCTGTCCGATATACAAGGGACCTTATTGTTTCTGGAATCGTCAAAAGAAATGGATCTCGGAATAATATGATCAATCTCAAACAGCTCCGAATGTTTAATCAAATCCTCCGGTTCAATTATCTTCCCGGAATATAAACATTTTCCATCCTGCTCATTCCACAATTTTAATTTTAAATTTAATTGCTTTTGCGAAGAGAAATCAGCCGATGAAAGTTTGATATCATATACTGTAGCCAGTTTATTTTCAATATACTCCTGTTCTTTTTCGTTCTTTTTTTGCGTTTCCTTTTCCCACTTCTTTTGTTCGTCAGAATTGCGATCCCGTGGCATTTCAATTACAACTTCATCTAATGTTCCATACTTTTTCATAAGCGCATTTAATATTTTAAACGAAATACGAACAGATCTGCGAACCACAGGATTAAAAATATCCTCATTTGCCATATCTACTGGTATATATTTATTTTTTTCAAATTCATCTGTCTGTCCCTTCATAACGCCCATTTCTGTTAAGAGAGTCATTTGTTCTTTGGGCTGTCGGTACATTTCCGGAATCAGTTCATTCATTATTTTTAATGAAAATGAATGCCATTTGCTAAATAATGCCCCATTTGTTTTTCTGAGAGAGATCAGACAGTTTTTAATTTCTCCCGGCAATTCAAGTCTTGAATTATCAAACGCCTCCATCATAGCTTCTTTATCCGTATTAATTGTCAAAATATATCCGATTTCATCCAAATCATCCCTGGAAAATTCTTCTATATTCGCATGAATAGCCGCAAGGGCTTTTCTCATTTTATTATAGACCTCAAATTTATGAAAAATTTCTTTCTCACTCTTATCAATTCTGGCACCATAAAATTCCTCAATTTTCTCTCCCATTGCATCGGCAATAATTTTGCGCATATTTATGGTATTGCTTGTCTTTACTTTATCGACAATCAAGTGCTTCTCTGATTCTCCAAGTTTTCTTCCGTTTATGGTCAGATTATTTAAATCATTTAACAAGTTAAATTCCTGTGCAGTATAAGAAGCCGATGCAGCTCGCAATTCATCTTTGTATACACTGCATTTTCCGATTAATTTTTCAAAAATATTTTTTTCGGTAATATACTCCCCATTTTCCTTTAATCTTGTTGTGTATTTTCCATAATCCGTTCTTGATTTTTCATTTCCCGGTCCTTCATAGTATTTTCTTTTTCTTGTAAAAATTTTTAAATATTTCTCGCAGAATTCATCTGCTATTTCCGCATGATATTTTTTCTGTGTGTCCAAAATATGTTGAATTTCTTTCGTATAAGCTCCAATTGTAAACACATTACTCAGATCCAACTTTTCTCCCTGATCATCTTCTATCTGTATCTGACCTCTGTATTTTCCGATATATTCCAGCCTGTGTTTTTGAATTTCACACGGAAAATTCTTTTCTAATTCTTTTGCATTCAATTTTAATCCATTTGCATATGCAGTTGATCCGCTAACAGAAGAATCTTCCGCGTCCTCTAAATAAGATATTCCACGATGTTTCAAATAGCTATACAAAATCAAATATACTTCGTCCAAAGAAATGCTTTCATAAAGTGCCTTTACTTTAAGCCCAACAATGTCATTTTCCTTCGCCTGTGGAATAGCAAGCCCATGATGTTCCCATAACTTTTTGAAATCATCTAATCTTGTCCGTTCTCTTCTTTTTTAATCTCCTTGCCTGACGCATCCCTCTTCTCACCTGATTATTGGCTGCAGATGCCTCCGGAAAAATATTTGATCCGGCTTCGATTACCATTTCAGAGCTTTTATCAATCACTGCATATCCGACCGAGGCGACCCCAATATCTAACGCTACAATATACTGCATATTTTTTCTCCTTGTAATAAGATCTTCTTCCAAATATAAAATTTCTTGTATTTATTTTATAATACACCTTTTCATTTTATTGTTCAATATTTTGTTCTAATCTTCCTAAATAGTTTCAATTATTATTTCAAAAAACAGGAACAGCATCTTTTAACCTTTCCTGCAATTCTTCTTTTATTTCCATATGATATTTCCTTTCCATAGGTTCATCTATGTCACTTTACTTTTCTATGTAATAACTCAGGCTGGACATATAAAACAAATATGCTTGTCTATGTCCCATGACGAACTGAATAGAGGACATATGGCAAAAAAAATAGCCGTCCATGTCCCATGACGAACTAAATAGAGGACATATGATAAAAAAGTGCTCATTTATGTCCCATTAAACAGGTCCTGCGGGACTTTTTCATGCGCTTTTTATACATATGTCCTTTTGCCAACTTCTCCGGGACTTTTTCATGCGCTTTTTATACATATGTCCTTTTACCAACTTCTCCCGGGATTTTTCAATGCACTTTTTCTACATATGTCCCTCCGGCAACTTTCACCGAGACTTTCTGGCTTACTTATTCTCTATATGTCCCCAAAACACAAGGAAACGCGCACGAAAAAAGAGAATGTTCCACACACGGAAACATTCCCTCTTTCATTTATGTATTTATTTTTCCAGTTTTGTCAGTTCATTGCTGTCCACATCCGCCGCATGACCGCCCTCATTATGGCTTGCTGATCCGTTCTCAAACCACCATGCCACACCTGCGGCCAACACAACAACTGCTACTACAACTACGATAATGACTTTTTCTAACATGAAATTTTCCTCCTGAACTCTTTGAAAATGGTCGCTTATTTCAAAGAGTCAGAAGCTTTTTCCCCATCCTGCCAGTGTATGTATGCCATGATCCACGCATGGCTGCGCACAAATATGTTTTCGATACGGCAGGATGCCAGATAAATCCGGGTAGCATTCCCGGCAAATCCGCTTGCAAGTCCTGCCCACAAAATGACGTTGCGTTCTGCATTCAGCCGCGTGATCCGTGCACGGACGGTCAGACGCGCCTGTTCGGACTGTGTCAGTTCGGAACGTCCGAGGATATCAAGGAAGGAACCCTGCTGCCGCTCCATCGTATGTACCGCAAGATGATCCGGCTCCGCCTGCGTGATATCGTACATATTTTGCACACCATAGCTCTGCTGCACCGCAAAAAAACATATGACAACCGCCAAAAAGATGCCTACACACCGCATCCGGCTTTTTTGTATCCGCATGATTCCCTCCTTTCCCGGACATGCCCGTGTTATGTAATCATTCCATCACTACTTTGTCAGTCCAGCCTTCTTGCGAAGCAGGTGATACAGCCACCTGCCCTCGTCACTCAGCTCACTTTTCTTGAAACCGCTGACTTTCGGACAGCTGCTTTTAATAATAGAAGAAGATTCCTGTTTGTTTGACAGATTCCACGCAATGTAGCTGACACCGTATTCATCCATCGTCTGTATCCAGCGGTCTGCCTCTTTTTTGTCAATGACTCCGTTTCCGGAAGCATCACAGATTCCATATTCCGTGACAAATACCGGAAGTCCTTTGTTGATAGCTGCGGTCATTTTATTGCGCAGATCTGCTTTGTGTGTGGCTGCATAAAAATGCAGCGCATACATGATATTGTCCCCCTTGATCGGATCTGCTGCTGCCTGATCCACATCCTGCGACCAGGTTGGCGTTCCTATAACAATCACCGCCTTTTTGTCATTTTTGCGAATGGTGGAAATGACACTCCTGGCATAGGATTTGATCTCTTTCCAGCTTGTACCGTTATTCGGCTCGTTGCAGATCTCATAAATCACATTGTTGTAACCTTTTAATTCCTTTGACATCTCCTTGAAAAAGGCTTTTGCTTCTTTTTTATGGGAATTTGATTGCCATCACTTAAGATGTGCCAGTCCACAATCACATACATCTTGTGTTTCTTTGCCAGCTTTACACCTTTTTTTATGAGTTTCTTTAAATCACTGCGGTTCTTTGCATCTCCGCTGCAGTAGCCGTTATATTCTTCGGTATACATCGCCAGTCGCACGACATTTGCCCCCCATTTGTCATGAAGCTGGGCAAAACACTTGTCGTTGACATACTGCGGATACCAGCTCAATCCATGTGTGCTGACCCCGCGAAGCTGTACTTCATGCCCTTTTTGTCCACAAGTTTTGTTCCTTTGACGTGCAGTCTGCCTGCCGATGCATCATAATACGTTGTTTTTGCTTCTGTCATTTGAAATCCCCCTGTCATACACAATCCAAGTGCAAACGCACACAGCAGTGCGAGTACACGCAGAACTTTTGTTTTTTATGAAATAAATACATGTTTCATACCACCCTTCTCCAACGGGAACAGGCGGCTCCACTTCCCATTGAGCCGCCGTAACTTTCTTAATCGATTGCCGTAACCTTGTAATCTTTCTCTTCTACTGTTTTCTTTAATACATCATCTGCCACTTCCGAGGACAAGGTCACAACAGCAGTGCCAGCCTCATGGCTGACTTCTGCGGATGTCACCTCCGGAAGTGCCTCAAGTGCTTTCTTTACCGTTGCCTCACAGTGTCCACACATCATTCCTTCAATATGCATTGTCTTTGTCATTACTTTTTCCTCACTTTCGCTTGTTTTTATTTCTACCGGTTCTGCTGCCGGTGCAGCATCTTTATTTGCTTTTCCGTGTACGGAAAACAGGTTCAGCCGTAATGCGTTGGTCACGACACAAAAGCTGGATAAGCTCATGGCTGCCGCGCCAAACATTGGATTTAATTTCCACCCAAATATAGGATACCACACTCCGGCTGCAAGTGGAATCCCTATTACATTATAAAAGAATGCCCAGAACAGATTTTCATGGATGTTCCGCAGCGTTGCCCGGCTTAGGCGGATGGCCGCCGGAACATCCCGCAGACGGCTCTTAACCAGGACAACGGATGCCGCATCGATTGCCACATCGGTTCCGGCACCGATGGCGATTCCGGTATCTGCTCTTGTCAGTGCCGGGGCATCGTTGATTCCGTCTCCGACCATGGCTACTTTGCCCTGTTCCTTCAGCTTACGGATCTCTGCCTCTTTACCTTCCGGCAGTACACCGGCTATGACTTCGTCCACTCCTGCCTGTGCACCGATGGCTTTTGCTGTGCGCTCGTTATCTCCGGTCAGCATAATGACACGGATTCCCATGTCACGCAATTCGGCCACCGCCTGGGGGCTGTCCTCTTTGAGCGTGTCTGCTACAGCAATCAGGCCGGCACAGGTATGATTTTTGGCAAAAAGCAACGGTGTTTTTCCCTCTTCTGCCAGCTTTTGGGCCTGATCGAGCAGGGTGGAATCTACAGTTACGTTCTCCTTCATGTAAGAAACGCTGCCACCGAGCAGCAGATCTTCCCCACGCACCGCGGAAAGACCATTTCCCGGAAGTGCCTGAAAATCATGTACCGCCGTCTGGGAAATCCCCGTCGCTTTGGCATGCTCCATAACTGCTTTGGCCAGCGGATGTTCACTCGAACTCTCCAGATCTGCAGCAAGCTGCATGAGATCACGCTTCGTGTAGCCTTCTGCCGGTAAAATATCGGTCACGCGTGGCTCTCCTGTTGTGATCGTTCCCGTCTTATCCAGTGCTACAATCTGTGTTTTTCCAGCATTTTCGAGTGCCACCGCATTTTTGAACAGGATTCCGTTTTTAGCGCCCATCCCATTTCCGACCATGATCGCTACCGGGGTTGCAAGTCCAAGCGCACACGGACAACTGATGACGAGCACGGAAATACCGCGCGCTAATGCAAATCCGATATCTTTTCCGGCAAGCAGCCATACCATAATGGTGATTACTGCAATGGTGATAACGGTCGGAACAAAAACACCGGATACTTTATCCGCAATTTTTGCAATTGGGGCTTTGGTCGCCGCTGCATCCGATACCATTTTAATGATCTGGGAAAGCGTCGTATCCTCGCCCACACGGGTTGCCTCGCAGCGCAAAAATCCGGACTGGTTCGTGGTTGCCGCACTGACAGAGGAACCTTTCTGTTTATCGACGGGAATACTCTCGCCGGTGAGTGCTGCCTCGTTGACCGCACTGCTTCCATCTAGGACAATCCCATCGACCGGAATGTTTTCGCCAGGACGCACGACAAAAGGTATCCCCTGCCGCACTTCGGTGATCGACACGATAACTTCCTTCCCATCCCGCACTACAGTCGCAGTCTTCGGTGCCAGCCGCATCAGGCTCTTTAAGGCATCGGTCGTCTTTCCTTTGGCGTGGGATTCAAGCATTTTTCCGACGGTGATGAGTGTCAGGATCATGGCAGCGGACTCAAAATAAAATTCATGCATATATCCCATGACCGCGTCCATATCGCCGCGCACCTGTGCTCCAGTCATAGCAAACAGACTATAGGTACTGTAGCCAAACGCTGCACTGGCCCCCAGTGCCACCAGCGTATCCATATTTGGTGCACCGTGAAGCAGGCTGGTAAATCCGCTTACAAAGAACTTCTGGTTGATCACCATAATGATGACGGTTAAAAGGAACTGCAACATTCCCATCGCCACATGATTGTCTTTCATGGCAGCCGGTACCGGCCAGCCCCACATCATATGTCCCATGGAAAAATACATCAGTACCACAAGAAAAATGACAGACGCGATCAAACGTTTGCGCAATTTCGGTGTCTCGTGGTCTTTTTAATGCTTCTTCCTCTTCTGCTGCAGTCTGTTCTTTTTTTGCGCCTTTGGGTGCTGCGCCGTATCCGGCCGCAACGACTGCATTTACGATTTCCTGATCACTCGCCGTGCCTTCCACTCCCATGGAGTTGGTCAGCAGGCTGACAGTGCAGGACGTCACACCCGGCACTTTGGAGACGGCTTTTTCCACGCGGGCGGAGCATGCCGCACAGCTCATGCCGGTCACTTCATATTGCTTCATAGTTGCCTCCTACATTTCTTACTTCATTAATTTTTGTAACATCGTTACTAATTCGTCTACTTTATCGTCCTCGCCGTTTCGGATGCCATCTGCGACGCAGGTACGGATATGTTGTGCCAGCAGGACTTTATTAAAACTGTTGAGTGCCGCATTGGCAGCCGCTACCTGTGTGATGATATCCGGGCAGTAACAGTCTTTTTCTACCATGCCTTTGATGCCGCGGATCTGTCCTTCAATGCGGCTCAGGCGATTGATCATATCTTTCCGTTCCTTCTCGGAACGCTCTTTTTCCTACAGCATTCACAAGTATGTTCTTTTTCCATTCGGATTATGTCTCTCTCTCTCCGATACCCTGTATGGGTATCCTTCTGCATCGCATTATATACCCCTGTGGGTATTATGCAAGAATTATTTTTCTCAATAAAAATGAGTGTCTTCCGGTTTTTGGAAAACACTCATGTATTATTTATTATTCCTCTATGGATACAAAAGGAAATTCTTTTTGTGAGATTTCGATCCATCTCCATCATATGCAGAAGACGGCTTGCTGCACCTGACGGATGATTGATTCCAGATTCCCATGCCTCCACAGTCTTACAGGAAACACCAAGATAACTTGCAAATGTCTTTTGCGACATTCCGGTTTCGTTACGAATCTTCTTTACTTCGCTGGCATTGTATTCCTTAACAGGAACAACTGTCACGACACGGCGCGGAAGTTTTTTTTCTTTACTTTTTGCATCCTCAATGGCTTCCTGTAATCCAGCCACAATACTTTCATATACATCGCTCATATTATTTCTTCTCCTATAACTTCAATTTCAATTGTTCAATTAAACTTTTGATACCATTACGTTCAGCTTGCGACAGATTTTCTTTTTTTCATTTTTAGAATACACGGTAATCAAATAAATAACCTCTTGAACCACAAAATCCACATAGCAAACACGGGCACTGCCACTTTTCCCTTCATTTGCAAAAGGAATTCTGATCTTTCGAAGTCCTCCTGTTCCCTTTATTACCGGATGTAAATCAGAATTTTCCAGCAATTCTAATTCCAGCTTTCTTAAATCTTCATCCTTAAACCCAAGTTTATCCCAATTCCTGGAAAATTCGCGTGTCTGTATAAATGTTCTGACCATCTTTTCTCCTTTACATTACCCTATTCAATAGTAGTATGTCAAGTTATCATGTAACCCTTCATTCTGTTTTTTAAATTTCATGGAGTCGTGGGAGAATCCCCGTGATTTGTTCCTGTTGACATTTACTAATATAATATTCAGAAACAATATAACTTTATGAAATAACATTATCAAACACGTTTTTACCTGTCAAGAACAATTTCTATTATTTTCTCCAAAAGTGTGGTATGCTCTGTCATAGATTATATTTAAATGAGGAAGAAAACATTGAAAAAAATTAGTACAAAGATTATTATTCGAATCGGCATCCTATCCCTTGGCATCACGTTCACCGGTTGTCATGCCAGCCATTCACAGACGGATTCACAAAAAACTATTTCCAGACAGACAGAACCGCAGGCCGGACCAACAGAAACGGAAACTTCTTCCACGCTTTCTCTGATTGACGCTTCCGGCATGACATTAGAAAGCCGCATCCACACATCGGACGGTTACACAAGAACCAAAGAAGCCGACGGAAGTCTTGCAGAGTTTTTGCGAAACTATGCCATGGAGCCTGATCAAAGTCCCGTTCTATTATATGACGGCAGTAAAAAACGCAATCAAAAGGCTCATGTTGCCGTATTTGATCTCCCACTTGAACATGAGGATCTCCAGCAATGCGCGGATTCCGCCATCCGGGTATATGCAGAATATTTTTGGAGTACAAAGCAATACGATCGCATTGCTTTTCATTTTACGAATGGATTTGACGCCCAGTATACGAAGTGGGCAGACGGTTACCGTATCCGTGTAAACGGAAATAATGTAAGCTGGATCAAAAGTGCACAGCCGGACACTTCCTACGACAGTTTGAAAGACTATCTGCGTATCGTTTTTTCTTATGCCGGTACCGCCTCCATGGATACCGAAGCACAGCCGATCCCGCTATCTGATCTGCAGGTGGGAGATGTGTTTTAAAAGGCGGAAACCGGGGCATGTTGTGATGGTCGTTGATCTGTGCGAAAATGCAGACGGCAAAAAAGCCTTCCTGCTTGCACAGGGATATATGCCGGCACAACAATTTCATGTATTAAAAAATCCGGCGCACGAAGATGACCCATGGTATTATGAAGATGAAGTCACCTATCCGTTTCACACGCCGGAATATACCTTCCAGAAGGGAAGCTTAAAACGATTAAATTATGGGATTACCCACACTGCTCCTGAATAAGCCTGTGGATTTCCTCTGTGTCTTTATCCAGTGCCACTTCCAGTTCCCCATACAGCAGATTCTCTGCCAGTTTAAAATAACGCCCATCCACCGCCGTAACTTTTCTGCCCTGCCGGACACGCTCTTCTTTCCGGTCGCAGATCAGTTTGATGATCCCCACCAGACGCTCCGGATCATTGCTGGTGATAGTACAGTTTTTTAGAATCTGTATCTGAAAAATCCAGATGCACCAGATCCTTTACCTCACATACTCCGTTTGCAGCTTTGACAATAAATTCTCCTATCTGATACAAGATAATTCCCCTTTTCCCTGTATTTCTATTGTACCACAAGGAAAAGAGGGCATTCAAAGGTCGAATTCAACGAAAATTTCTCATTATGAGGTTGGGGACGTTGCACAATTTTTCAAAATCTGTCTCACTTTTGAAGCTGCTGCAACACGGGCTTTCTTTCCCTTATCGATCTGCGTAAGTACCTCTGACCACGCATCATACAACCGATCTAAGTCACCATTCTTTGCATTTTTCCACTGTGTTTCATCGGACTGTAAATTTTCCAGATACCCTTCAAACTCAGACACCATCTGTTGAAGATCATGTTCCTTCCATGATGCCCCATAACTTGTTGTTATATACGCGTTTACAGCCTCACGGCAATACCCAAACGCCACCCCGATCCTAAAATCTTTTTCGTCCGGCTCACATGTTTGTAAATATAAAATCTCCTCCTGTATGTGTCCCAGAATACCCTGAAACATCTGATCCTCTGTCGTTTGGTTCCATACAATCTGGGCGTCTTTGTTCCGTATCACCCTGTACTGATAAACATTTGCTGATACGGATACTATGCATACCGCAATTGTGATTATCAACGCAATTTTTTCTTCATCTTATCCCTCCCACCAAATGAAAATCTTCCATTTTGATATGCCCTTGCTATCACATAGGATGGTTCATAAAATGCACTGCAATTATAATTATCATATTTCCTCTTCCAGTGCATAGTCTTTTATCCAGTCATCTTCTACTTTTAGCGGATTTTCACAGTGCAATACACCCGCACAACTGAGAAGATGGTAAATCTTTACAGCCCCAATATCAACAAAATTTAAAAGCCGGTGGATTTTACTCTTGCACTGTCAAGTCAGCACTGGTACCAGTTTTCTGCATTATCATATCTTCCCGATGTATCGACCGCTGCACATTCTTCCAATATCTGTCTCACTTTTGAAGCTGCTGCAACACGGGCTTTCTTTCCCTTATCAATCTGCGTAAGTACCTCTGACCACGCATCATGCAACCGATCTAAGTCACCACTCTTTGCATTTTTCCACAGTGTTTCATCGGACTGTAAATTTTCCAGATAATCTCTAAACTCAGCCACCATATGATGAACATCATGTTCCTTTCCAGATACTCCATAACTTGTGCCTGGATACATATTGAATGCATCCAGGCAATACCCCAACGTTCTCCCGATCTCTGTGTCTTTTTCTCCGGATTCACACTTGCTTAATCGAATCATCTGATCCCCTATGTATGCCAGTTCCCCTGAAACATCTGATCCACAACCTTTTGGTTCCATGTTATAGACGCGTTTTTATTCTGTATCACCCTGTACTGATAAACATTTGCTGATACGGATACTATACATACCGCAATTGTGATTACCAACGCAATTTTTTTCTTCATCTTATCCCTCCCACCAAATGAAAATCTTCCATTTTGATATGCCCTTGCTATCACATAGGATGATTCATAAAATGCACTACAATTATAATTATCATATTTCCTCTTCCAGTGCATAGTCTTTTATCCAGTCATCTTCTACTTTTAGCGGATTTTCACAAAATCTGGTAATATTGTAGCATTTTCAAACAGAATATCAATCGTTTTCCTCACCTTCACCGCAACATAAATTCCATGTTTCTTTAATTTTAGCCATAAGCGTCTATTTTGTTCGGCAGGAGTGGTGCTATACTCCATCCATAATGAGTATCTTCGAAGCGTGAGTCTGTCAATTCTGCAATTGCTGCCGCTGACACATAATATGCTCCATCGATCTTATAACATGGAATTCCCACTACTTTACCGTCCCACACAATGCTGGTAGCAGGCACTGTCACTTTATGATTTTTGCCGTTGCCTTTCTTCAAAGTCACGGCTTTCCCCTTATATGACGTCATACTGTCAATAATAATTGCATCATTGGGCAGTCTGACTCAGTTCCTCAATCCGCTTTTTATGGTAGTTGACAGATGTCTCACCCGGATAAAAATAGACTTTTGCTGTCTGGGTGTGAACCACGGCATGAGCCTTGACCCCATAGTTTTTAAGGCTTTGTGGCATCTCACGGGGCACCCATTCTTTCGGGATCGCGCGTCCATAGGTCGCATATACTTTCCCCTTCGTGTTTTCCTCACTGCCGTACAGATATTTCGACAGAACTTTCATGTCTAACGGGAATGGATAAAGATCGGCATTCGGATCTTCTGTCAGACAGGCTATGGATTCAGCCGATACGTTTGCCGTCGGCACCAGCGTGATCAGCATCGCCATTATCAGTATGACTATGACGGTTCTTTTTTCGGTTGGTAACCTTCATAACTTTCTCCTTTCCTCCGCCCGGTGGTGGAACAAGGTCATACACATTCTCTCTTACGCCTCTTTGTTATTCTTTAAGATAAGTCTCTTATGCTTGCTGGAATAGGTCCAGTACTTTGATGACAATTTCGGACAGTTTGCTGACGTAATGGAAGAAACTTTCTTCGCCTTTGACTGATATGGTACCCAGCTTGTATACTCGCGTCCGCTCTTCTTTCCGGAACCGGTATAGTAATTATCCGATACGGTATTTTCCCCTGATACATAACCGGCGATCTCACCAGCCATGGCATATTTTCCTTTTGCCGTAACTTTTCCTACGTTGTAATTGCAGCTTCCATCACGGAATTCTCCGACAACACCACCTGCATAACCTTTTCCGGTAAGGCTGACCGTTCCTGTATTATAACAGTTTTTAATCTTCGTTCCACAGTAACTTACACCGCCAACATTGGTAAATCCGTTTTTCGTATTGACGGTAATCTTTCCGGTATTGTAACATTCGCTCATTGACGCTGCAAATCCTACACCCGCAACTTCATTATCTCCTTCATAGTCTCTTCCGGAGCAGACACCGGTAAAGGAAACCGCCCCCTTGTTATAGCACTGTTTAATTTTTACAGCGGCCGCTTCGATACCACACACTTTGACTACTGCGCGCGAGGTCTTTCCTCCCTGATTTGTCACAGAAATTTTACCGGTATTGCCACATCCCTTAGCCTGCCCATAACACGATCCGGCAACACCGCAAGCCTCAAATTCAAGCCCGAGTCCTGCATCTCCCTTTGCTGTATTCTTAATTGTAAGATTTCCGGTATTGACACACTTTTCTATTTTCTTCGTGATCATGGCAATACCATATACCGAAAACGAAGTATCCTCATTCCGTGCTCCTGTCAATGTGATATTGCCCTGATTCCGGCAATTCCTGAAATTGGAATTTTCATCTCCCCAGGAGATTCCGGCAAAAAAACCTGGCAGCGCATCCGTTACTTTAATATCTGCATTAACTTTACTGGTACAATCGGTAAAATCACAGGATTTTGCGCTATCGACAATTCCGGCACCACCGATTGTCGCTTTTCCGGATACTGTGATATTGGAAAACCTGCACTTTTCTGCCTGATATACCAGGGCTGCTCCCAGTTCTTTTCCCTGAATCGTCACATTTGTCATAACAATGTTTTTAAACGTTGCATTTTTTGCATTGTTGAACAGTCCCATTCCCGTATAGTTCTTAATCGTATGTCCTTTGCCATCCAGGGAACCCATGAAGCACTCCTCGTGCTGCACCTTTGTATCATAATCATAATAATTCGGAAACAGATTCAGATTCCCCTTAATTGTGATATCTTTCGCCAGATAATAATTTCCATCCGGATTCTCCTGCATTGCAACCAGATCTTCCTCGGAACTGATTGCGACTGCCTGCGCTGCATAAACGGTTTCGGTTGCTGCGCCCGTATGCAGATCCGCCGGGCTACTGGTACATACCAAAGTAAACGCCATCAGAAAAGCTGCCATTTTTTTCATAAAGATTACCTCCGTTTTTCACACGGTTTTACACATCTGGCCGGACAGTGTGAAAAAACAGGAACACCTCTGCTTTGTGCAAGGTGTTCCCCGTTTTTCTCTATAACAGCCACTTCATCTCTGCAAAAAATTCCCGCAGCATATTGTTCGGCAGATATTTTGGTGTGGAATCCGCCGCAATTCCACAGACATCGGAAAGTCCGTACTTTTTGGCAATCTGTAAGGCACGGAATACATGAAAATTGTTGGTCACAATGCCAACGGATGCGCCTTCTTTCATCAGCTTTTTACTGTTCGTGATATTCTGCTCGGTTGTCTGCGATTTATCTTCCGGCAAAATCCGCGCAGTATCAATTCCTTTTCCTGCAGATACCGTGCCATTCCCTCTGCTTCAGACCACGGCTCATTGCTTCCCTGTCCTCCGGAAACAATGCAGACCGTGTCCGGGTTTTCATTCAGATATTCCACAGCCTTATCCAGACGATATTTAAGAACCGGACTCGGACCGTCCTTTCTCACCTGTGCGCCAAGTACGATAATATAGTCGAGCCCCCCTCGTCCATCCGCGTGCATCTGGCTGATCACACAGCCCTCTACGATACAAAACACAAGCAGTCCGATACAGACAACCATTCCCGCAAAGATTTTTACCGGATGCGGCACCTTTTTCCACACTTCCATGTACACGGAAATTCCAAACAGAAACACCACGATCCCGATACCAATCCATATAAGGAAAAAAGCTGTGCCGGAACCGGTCGCATGAACCATTACCGCATAAATCACACTCAGGATTCCAAGCAGTAAACATATCCAAAATACCATCATATTCTTTTTCATTTCTCCATCCCTTTTCACTCCGCTAATACCGGATATGAAAGCCATTTTCCTGTTCATCCGGTGGTATGTTTTGCCGATCCATCCCGGTAATATCAATATATCTGTCCTGTTTCAACTGCTGGATAATCTGATCAATCTCTCCGACAAGCCCCTGTAGTTCGGCACTGACCGATCCATCATATTCATTTCTTACCCATCCGGTCACACCATAGTACTGGCCAGATGCGACAGACGGTAGCGAAACCCTACCCCCTGCACATATCCGGTGAAACAGATGTGTTCTCTTCGTTTACTGTCTGACATAATTTCCCCTAACGATAACTCTGATACAATTTTTCAAATGCAGAAAACGACCGCTCAATCATATCGTAATCGACACAGTAGGACACACGCGCATACCCCGGACAGCCGAATCCATTCGCGGATACGATCAGAAGATCCTGCTCCCTGGCGCTCGCAGAATGCATCTGCATCCGGCTCCAAAGCCTTGACAAACATGTAAAACGCCCCCTGCGGCTTAAAACATTCATAGCCGATCTTTGTCAGGCCATCGTAGAGCAGATCGCGGTTTTTCTTATATAATTCAATATCCCCAGTGTTGCCGACACAGGATGCAATCACTTTCTGGAACATGCTCGGTGCACAGACATAACCCAGCGCACGCCCGGCTCCTGCAATTGCCGCATAGACCGTCTTACTCTCGGTCACTTCATCCGGAACAATCACATAGCCGATGCGTTCACCCGGCAGTGACAGAGATTTGCTGTAGGAATAGCATACCAGTGTGTTTGCATAATATTTTGTCACATACGGTACTTCCACGCCATCATATGCGATCTCACGGTACGGTTCATCCGCAAGAATAAAGATCGGTGTGCCGTTTTCTTCGGATTTCTTTGTCAGAAGTGCAGCAAGTTTCCGGATCGTCTCTTTCGAATAGACAGCTCCGGACGGGTTGTTCGGGGAGTTGATGATCACGCCTTTGGTGTGTGCGCTGATGGCTTTTTCTAAGGCTTCAAAATCAATCTGGAAATCGCTGGTGTGAGGCGGTACCACAACAAGTTTCGCTCCGTTGGCTTCCACAAACACACGGTACTCCGGGAAAAACGGTGCAATCGTGATAAACTCATCTTCCGGTGAAGTGGTAAGTGCGCGGAAACATACCGACAAGGATGCGGCAGCTCCCATAGTCAGGTAAAAGTTGTCTGCCGAAAACGCAGTCTCATATGTCTTGTTCAGGTAATCTGCGATTGCCTGTCTCGTCTCGATATCTCCCTGTGCAGAAGTATATCCGTGCAAAGAAATGGAATCCAGTTTCTGTGTCAGGTCACGGATGGTCTCATTGACGCAGTCCGGTGCCGGTACGGTTGGGTTTCCGAGGGAAAAATCATAGACATTTTCCGCTCCCACAACTGCTGCGCGCTGCTTGCCATACTCAAATAATTCACGGATTGCCGAACGCTGGCTTCCTAATTGATACATATCTTCTGCTACGAACATTTTATTTTCCTCCTCATATAATCAGGTGTCTTTATTAAAATTCAAGGCTTTTCAACCTTTTATATCTCCTGTTTTTCAAGTTATCGCTTCTGACTTGCCAGATAATTTTCATACTCCAGCCGGCTCAACCGCTCGATCTCCTCCCGGAGATTGTCCGCCGACATGCGAAGCGCCCCTGACTCATGACCGTAAGCTGCTCCAGCCCGTCATTTGTCGCAACCGTGACACGGTACTTGTGCCCGATCTCATGCACGGTGCGCTCGATAAATGCATCCGCGGTCTCATCGGTTTTCGTGTAGACCACATCCAGATTGTGATATTTGCTTCTGGCACCCGGATGTTCCTTGCGCTTATAGGCATCAAACACCACCAGCACCGGACAGCTCTTGTATCCCTGATAATTACTCAAAATATCCAAAAGCTTGTCCCTTGCGGAATCAATATTGACACGGGAAAGTTCGTTTAAGTCTTTCCATGCAAAAATAATATTATAACCGTCCACGATCAGATATTCTTCCTGCGGTCCCTTCGCCGGATAGATCGGATTGCCCTTTTTGTCATATTTTACCACATTCGGCTTCGGTGCGTCGGATTTCTTTTTGAGCCACTTACGCCGCTCCTGATCTTCCACATCCTCGCGGCTCATGCCAAACTCGCGTGCATAAATCTGCTGCAACTCCTGATCTAACTCCCAGCCGGTCTTGCCGGAAGACTGCTGCCGGTGCACCGGGCCAAAACTCTGCCCGTTGGTCTCATAACTGCGCCCGTCCGCAGGTGTCTGGGTTTCCTCCTCCGGCACAAACTGCCGCGGCAGATGCATATAATTATCCACCTGATCCCACGGCACGATAAATCCGGCACCATGCGCACAGAATACCGATCCGGTCGGATTTGCCGTATCCGCTTCACTGTCATACCCAATTCCCGCGATCACTTCCTCACTGTTGTGACAGACATCATAACCGGAAAGTTCCAGTGTCAGATGCCCGAGTCCGCGGGTATATGCATGTACCTCACTGCTGTAATCCTGCATCGTTGCGACCGGAACTGTGCCCTGCAGCACGGCGTAGTCCATGCCGTTTCCGGTGCCAAATTCCGGCGAATCAAACTTGCCTGCACGCTGCTTTAAGTCGGTCATGGCACGGCCAACCATCTCCTGCGGTACTTCAAGCGTAAACGCATACACTGGTTCTAACAGCACGCTTTCCGTACTCTTTAACCCCTGCCGGATCGCGCGGTAAGTTGCCTGCCGGAAATCACCGCCCTCGGTGTGTTTGATATTGGCACGTCCGCTTAAAATCGTGATTTTCACATCGGTGAGTGCCGATCCGGTCAGTACCCCCGGATGTTCCCGCTCCATAATATGTGTTGCGATCAGCCGCTGCCAGTTGAGGTCGAGCACATCCTCACTGCACGCGCTCGCCACCTCGATTCCGCTGCCCGGTTCGCCCGGCTCCAGCAGCAGATGCACTTCCGCATAGTGGCGCAGTGGCTCAAAATGTCCCACACCCTCCACCGGCTTTGCGATCGTCTCCTTATATACAATGTTGCCCTGTCCAAAGACAACCACAACACCAAAGCGCTCTTTGATCAACTGCGTCAGAACTTCGATCTGCACCTGTCCCATCATCTGCGCATGGATTTCCTGCAGTTGCTCATTCCAGAGGATATGAAGCTGTGGATCTTCCTCCTCAAGCTGCTTTAATTTTTCCATCATCTCCACGGCATTCACTTCGTCCGGCAGATAAATCCGGTAGTTAAGCACCGGCTCGAGTACCGGCACACTGCTCTCCTGCTGCGCGCCGAGTCCCTGTCCCGGTACGGTTGTGGTAAGTCCGGTCACAGCACAGACTTCCCCAGCCTCCACCGCCTCCGCGGTCTCAAATTTTTCTCCGGAATACAGACGGATCTGGTCAACTTTTTCCTCCAGACCATCATAGGAAATCCGGTCTTTGACATGCAGCGTGCCTCCGGTCACTTTCAGATAGGTCAGCCGCGCTCCTTTTGTATCTCTGCCGATCTTGTATACACGGGCAGAAAATTCGTTTTCATACTCCGGTGCCCTGTGATATTTTGCAAAGCCTGCAAGCAGTTCTTTCACACCCTCCACTTTGAGTGCCGAGCCATAGTAGCACGGAAACAGTTCGCGCTTTGCCACCGCATGCGCCAGATGCTCCTCTGCAATGCTGCCCTGATCCATATACTCATCCAGAAGTGCTTCGCTTCCCATCGCAGCTTCCTCGAAAAATGCTTCTCCGCTGTCTTTCGTAAAATCCACACATCCATCGGACAGTTCGGTTTTTAACTGCTGCTGCACGACTTCCTTGTCCGCCCCCGGCAGATCCATCTTGTTGACAAACAAAAAAAGTCGGAATGTTATAGTGCCGCAGGAGCCGCCAGAGTGTCCGCGTGTGTCCCTGCACGCCATCGGTTCCGCTGATAACAAGGATTGCACAGTCGAGCACCTGTAACGTGCGCTCCATCTCCGCGGAAAAATCCACATGCCCCGGCGTATCCAGAATTGTAATACTAATTGACGGTTCGCTATTTAGCCGAAGTCGCGCCTGCTTGGAAAAAATCGTAATTCCACGCGCCCGCTCCTGCGCATCCGTATCCAGAAATGCATCCTGATGATCCACACGCCCCAGCGCACGGATCTGCCCGGTGGCATATAACAGTGCCTCCGACAGAGTGGTCTTTCCGGCATCGACATGCGCCAGCAGACCGATATTTATATTTTTGCGGGATTTTTTCTACCCATAAAAAACCCCTTTCCATGTATCATAATCCAATAGATTTATGATAGCACAGAAAGTGGGAGATTTCATTCCAAATGCCTACTTTATTTAAACTTTTTCCAGCAGATAATATTCACAGTCAACATAAAGGATAATCATACGGCTTATGTATTTACCTATTGGTTTGCTTCATATTAAATTGTGTATACACTTGTTCTATAATTTTCAAATTACAGCAACGTTCTTTTATCCGCTTATCAAACGTTGTCAAGTTCTCATCTCCGGTCATAACAAGTTTTCTTAATCTTGCTGCCGTCTTTATAATCTCCTCACTGTCAGCCCTTATAGCGCGATATTGATTTTGTAACAGACGTCTATACTTCTGATCTGACTCATTATCAATATCAATCAGCTTTAATGCGCAGTCAGGAACCGGAATCATGTTATTGAAATTAATCGCCCCATACTCCCCTCCCTGAATCTTTCTAAAATCTTTCCCATTCTTCATTTTGCGGTGTTTCGCTTTGGGGACGTGAATGGAGCATAATATTTCATTTCCTCAATTTCAATAACTACTCCAATATAAGGACGACTCTCCTGTTTATTTTCGGACACTTTCGAATCAAATGTCCGCAAAAAATTTATGTATTCATCAGCTATATTATAAAATTTCATATTTCTCCTTTGGTCAAAAAAAAAAGGAGGACGATTTCTCGCCCTCCCGTTTTCGGTTCCCTCTTTTTGGTGGGGACTCACCAGCTTTTTTCAGTTCTCTCTTTATGGTGGAGACTCACCGCTTTTTTAGGTTCTCTCTTTATGGTGGAGACTCACCAGCTTTTAAGAATTAACTTCTTTCTTTACTTTATTATAAGCAACTCCAGAAATTTTAACAACCCTTTTTTGCAAATTTTTCTTTTCAACTATACCGTCGTATTCACTCCATTGATCGTGGCATGCTCATCCTCGCCCATCGGGATCACCAGACATTTCTGCCCGTTGATCACCTGTGACTTGATCTGCGATGCCTTCTCCGGCTTCACGCGCAGTACCACATCATACGTCTTTGTCTCAGCGATATAATTGTCGATTTCTTCCTGCTTTTCAATCAGCTGGGACGTGCGCTCCGCAAGTGCCTCATCCTTTTCATTAAGCTGCACGGTCAGTGTGCCGACCTGATCCTCGAGTGCCATTTTTTCCACACGCAGTTCATTCTGCACAAGCGCCTTGGAGTCGATCACATTCTCTGCTGCAGGCGGTTTCTCGCCAAATGCCTCATCCACAGACTTTTCGATCTTTGCAGCCTTTTCCTCGCTGATATCACTGTCTGCAAGAAGCTTTGTGACCACTTCCTTATCGAGCAGGAAAACATCTTCGTCATCGTCGTGTGTCTCGGCATATTCATCGATCATATCACTTAAATTCTGCTGCAGATCCAAAAGCACATCATCCGTGTGCTCATCCTCTGCGCCAAGCACGTTGCGGACGATGGAATGGAATGCCATCTTCTGCTCGGTTGCGGTGCGTTCAATGCCGCAGCCCACTCCGTTTGCCATAAATTCAGAATGTGGCTCCTTGGTATTTTTCGTGTAAAACAATGTCGAATGGATATCCGTACTGCGGTCATTGAATGCCGGGAATAAAAATGCAGTGTCCACGGCTCCTACCACCCAGTCGCGCACACGCGGCCCGATCCGGTGCTCATCCTCGAGAAAGCCAAGCCCCGGCTTTGACAGATCGACCGGACAGATCGCACAGATCAGATATTCGTACACTTCCTCGGACTCATCGAGATTGTTATTGTCACTCGTCCGGCTCATCACATCGTATGCATCGTGAAACAGCACGATCAGATAATTTCCGGCATGGTCATAGGTATCGATTACCAGATCATAAAAGGTATCCAGCAGATTTTCATCTTCCAGCTTCGATGCGCGCAGTGCCATCAGAATATGCTGACGACCGCCCACTTCCTCTTCCTCAATCGGAAACTTCAATTCCAGAAGGTTATTTCCGATGGTTCCGGACAATGCCTTATTTGCAATTTCCAGATATTTGTAAAATTCATCTTCTTCCAGATTCAGAAATGTATTTCCAAACTTACAGACTTTATTGTGATTTCCGTCAACGTAACAGCCACACACGCGCGTAAACGTTGCCGCCTCTTTCTTGAATCTTCTCTTTAACTCCAGGACTTCCTTTTTATTCATTTCTTGGATTCCTCTTCCCTGATTTTCTCTTTCAGTTCCTCAAACAATGAAAGAAACTCTTTCTCCACATCAGCCATCGGCTGAAATTCATAGCTCGGTGTGCTCACCATAACCGGCTCCACCGAATACATTTTTTCATCCATAAAATGAAGGAACTCATAATACAGGCAGCTGTCATCAATGTTTGTAATCAGTTCTGCCTCTTCCCCCTCCGGCACATATCCCAGAAATTTAGTGTAGATCATATGCTGCAGCTGTTCTTCGATCTGCAGATACATCGTCATGTTTTTCTTGACCGGGCGGGTAATGTCCGCCAGATAAGCTTCACTTCCATCGTGAAGCAGACAGGCAAGTGCCGTCTGTGGCAGATAGTTTCTCGCAGTTGCCTCATGGCAGCACTGGATGCAGTGCTGACCTACAGAAAAAACTGCGGAAATGCCCGTTTGCCCGCGTCATCATCGACAGGGCATGTGCAATATCCTCAATTCGTATTTTATCCTCTTCCGGCTCAAAGGTATTTACACGCATACATCAAAGATGTATGGCATACGTGAACCTTTACCAGCTAAGTACTTCATGGCCATTCTCAGTGACAAGAACCATGATCTCCCACTGTGCAGATGGCATTCCATCCTCGGTGTATACTTCCCAGTCGTTCTCTTCGTCAATGAAAATCTCCACACCGCCCATGTTAACCATCGGCTCGATGGTAAAGATCATACCTGGAGCAAGCACCATCTGGGTTCCTCGTTTGGAATTATAACCAACCCACGGCTCCTCATGAAATTCCAGGCCAACACCGTGGCCGCCAATTTCACGTACAACCGTATAACCATTTGCAAACGCATGATCGTGAACTGCCTGACCCATGTCACCCAAAAAACCCCAGGGCTTTACTTCCTTAAGTCCAAGTTCTACACATTCTTTCGTTACCTGAACCAGTTTCTTTTTCTCCGGGCTTACTTCCCCAATGCAGAACATCCGGGAAGAATCGGAAAAATATCCGTTCAGAATGGTAGAACAGTCTACATTGATAATATCCCCCTCTTTTAAGATCACCTTCTCGGAAGGAAATCCGTGACATACCTGCTCATTCACTGAAGTACATACACTGTATGGATATCCTTCGTAGTTGAGCGGTGCCGGAATACCTCCCATGGAAGTGGTCATATCATAGACAATCTTATCAATTTCCGCTGTATTCATTCCTGCGTGAATGTTCTTTTCTATGTAATCAAGTACTGCTACATTGATTTTGGCACTCTCCTTTATCCCTGCAATCTGATCCGGCGTCTTGATCAGGTCATGTGTCGGAACAACATGACCCTCCTGTGCCAAACGTGCAAGTTTATCATCGAAAGCCGCATGACACGCCTTATATTTCTTGCCGCTTCCGCACCAACATGGATCATTTCTTCCTAATTTTACTGACATTTTTTAATCTTCTTTCTTTTTATTATTGTATGTGACATTTCCAAAACTCACACGATTCCATACTTTAGCATTCACTTTGTATTTTTGCTTTTTCAAAAGCTTCTGATAGGAATCCTCCATATACGCATAATCGTCATAGGTACGGTTATGCAGCTGTGCATACACCTCCTGATATTTCTGGGCGTATGCAATCCTTTGGATCGTCTTTTTTGCATCTTTTCTGAAATCCCCAGTGCCGTTTCCCCCTGACGTTCCGTCAGATCCTCCCAGAAATCCTCCAGTTTATTGTCCATATGTTTTTGGTCATTGTCATCCAGTGTAAGGCCTTCCTCCATGGCCATCTGATAAAAAAGTTCATCATGAAGTGCCATCTGCATCGCATTTTTGCGTGCAACGGCATTCATAAATCCCCCTTCTACGCGCATACTCCAGTAACGGTTCGGATCATCCGGATCGTATACCAATGCCTCCTGCTGAATCTGATATTCCTCATATCCGACATAAAATGCCATGTCCCTGAGGGTCAGTGTTTCACCATTGATCTGCGCTGCCACTTCATCCAGAGACTCCCGGTACACAAGCGCCTTGCATTCGTCATGCTATTATTATTTCTCATGAGCATCACAAGCACAACTGCAATCAGAACAATGGATACCAGATGTTTTGGTCTCATCAAAAACTCCTATACCAGTCTGCGTATTGCGGTGATTGTATGACAGTTCACCGGACGGCTGTTTGTAATGCCGGCTCTTGTTGACTGCGCCTCCACGATATTTCCGTTTCCAATGTAAATTGCCACATGTCCCGGATATACCACGACATCTCCCGCCTGGATATTCTGATAAGACACCGGCTGTCCCACACTCTTAAATGCCTGGGAATACCGTGGGGTACTGATTCCAAAATGTGCATAGACCTGATGTACAAATCCGGAACAGTCAACCCCATTGGTCAGACTGTTTCCTCCCCATACATAAGGATTTCCGACAAACTGCTGCGCAAAAGCCACAATATCTGCGCCGCTCACATCTGTTGTCTGTGAAGGATTACAATCCGGATCTTTCAGATAGGAATCGCTTGCAATTCCACCACTGGCACCGGTACCTCCACCGTCATAGGTGTTGGCATTGGCACGCGCTGCCGCTGCCTCCTGCGCACGGATAATTGCCTCCTGTTTGGAAATTGTCTTTTTATAGTCCTGCGCCTGCTTCTGTGCTTCTGCCAGCTGCTGCGCATAGGCATCTTTTGTTGTTCGAGCTTTGCCATGAGGGTTTTCAGTTCCCCCTGCTGGGTCTGATACTTATCCTGCAAAGCAAGCAGACTGTCCATCTCATCTGCCAGCTGCATCGTCCAGTCCTCAACCTTCTTTACCGCATTCTGATAAGAAGTCATAAGTTCCCTGTCAGATTTGTACAGATCGGTCGCATATTCAATACGGTTTAACATATCGGAAAGTCCATTGGACTCCAGAATGGCAGACCAGATGGAATTATCCGTACTGTTCTCATACAGATACTGAATCCTGAGCTTCATGGCATCATACTGGTTCTGTTCTTCTTCCTTTGCTTCTTCCAGCTTTTTGTTTGCCTGCTCCACTTCATTCTGCTTGTCCTTAATATCCGACTTCAGCTGTTCCTGCTTGGAAAGAAGTGTTTTCATCTTGGCTGCGGCAGCAGTGATGCTGTCTTTTACATCCGACTGACTGTCTTTGATATTTGCAATATCGCTGTTTTTTGCTTTCAGTTTTTCTTGTACGCATCACGCTTCTTTTCTGCCTCGGTCTTTGCATACACATTCGGCACCGCACACGCACCTGCGGTAAGTGACCCGGCCAGAACAAACACCAATACTGCTGCACAAATCTTATTCTTTGTTTTTACATGTATTTTCTTATGCATATTATGCCTCCAGACTTATCTTCCATGGGAGTGCTCCCATACCTTCCTTTATTGTGGCACAAAATACATATTTTTTCTACTGGTTTTTCTTACTAATTAAGGAAAAATTCATAATTTTTTCAAAAACAGCCATTATTTCCGCAAATCGGCATTATTCATTAACCAGACCGTACTCAGTTTTCCATCTTCCCCATATTGTGCCTGCAGGCTGGTATAATATCCCTCGTCTTCAAAATACCACTCATAGGACGTATAATTGCTCATGCTCACATAATTTGTCAGTTGATATCCCAATACCTGTCCAAAATCATCCGGCTGACTCTCAAACCCCAGATCCCCTACCAGTTTCAGATCATTTTTTCCCACCGGTGAACCCGGATTTAATGTAAGTCCTCCAACGATTCCCTTTTCCGGCACAATATCCTTATCCGATGTATTAAAAATAAAAATCGTCCCGCGGTAAGTTCCATCCTCCTCATAGTATGCATAACCATTGATTCTCCCGGCTTAATCTTTTTTATCTTCATCGTTACTGATGGTAAATCCGGCTTTTGTCAAACTCCGAAAATTTACACGGAATCGAAAACTCGTTTCCGGAAAGGGCGAATGTATGAAATCCATGCACATAAGACACATTCTCCCCATTCAGATTCTTAAATTTTCCATCCGGCGTCTTACTTTTTGAATCTGCCTCAGCATCTTTGTGGGAATTTTCAGAGGTATGGGAACTGTCATCGTCCCGAATCGTCTGAATTGCCTCACGAATCAGACCCACAGCCCCGTTGTCGGACTTTAAATACATTCCCACGATTCCGAAGATTGCAACCACACCCAGAACAATCACAACAATTGCGATGGCCTTTTTGACTCCCGAATTGTCCTTGACCGGATTTCCCTGCGCATCAACCTCACTTTCTCCCTGCTCCCGTTTCGCCTGGCAGTGTATTTTTTCGCGCTCCGCGCGCTCGTATTCCCGCTGGCTCCAGCTCTTCTTTGGCTGATCATCCAGCCGCTGTCCGTCACGCGAATAATACACCCCGTTTAAGTTGTATCCCCCCGATGGTTTCTGCTCCGGTGGTGCATAGTCCTGAAATTTCTTTTTTCTTTCGTTTTCCATAACTTTCTCCTTTTGACGCTTTCTATCATCAATTCTAACATTCACTCACTTTCTTTACAATGAGTAACTTATCGCCCTGCTGCACATCTGCCGATTTGAGTCCGTTTGTCTCCATAATTTCTGCCTCGGTAGTATGAAAATGTCTTGCAATGTCCCATAATTGTTCTTCTTTTTTAACAATATAGCCAACAATTCCCGGCTGCTTCATCAGTTCCACCGCGTCTAGCGGTTCCTTATGGATATCCACAATTTTTTCCATGCACACTTCCTGCTGTACAATTGTCTGCAGGGAAATAACCGCCTTGACCTCAAATCGTTCGTTATCCAGCAGATTCACCGCAAGCTGATCAATCGCCGGCTCGATTTCATAAGAAATATCTTCCGTGTGCCCTTTCATGCCGGGAACATCAACAATCTGTGTAAACGGAATCTGTTCCTGCGTATGTGCAATCGGAAAACTGTCATCCGTCGTTGCATACAAAATATCAACCGTCAGGATTCCTTCTACCTGTAACCCGTTTTCCACCGGTTCCACATGATCCATCTCTGCATGCCCCTCAAAAGAACACAGCTGTAAGATCCGTTCCTGTTCTTCCGCCAGCTTCATCTGTTCAGAGATCCGCAGTTTTGCTTCATTTTTAATCAGCAGTTTTTTGCACAGACCATTTCTTTCTGTGGCACAAGATTTGTTTCCAGCGAATAGACATCTGCCAGAAGTTCCACATTCCTTTCTTCCCACAGCTTCATTTCCACATCCATGGAAAGATTCAGGCTCAGCGCCCTCATTTCGCCATCATAATCTTCTGCCGGTTCCACCTCATATTCTTTCGTCTGGCAATGTACCCAGCAGATCGGCTGTGTTCCGATCATTCCCCCTTCTATTGATTCGGAAAACGGAACCATCGTTTCATACCACTCCATTTTTCCTTCCGGACTGCTGTACAATACATTCACATACGCTTCTCCCTGAATCTGCATCTGCTCCCCGGTGCAGATCACCTGCCGGTTACGCACTTCCACATAATCATAAAGCAGATGTCCGATATTCGGACTGGACTGTGGCAGTGCAATATCACTGTGCACACGCAGGATATCCTTTTTCGCGGATGTCAGTGCCAAAAAGCTGCATCGTCCGGCTTTTCTGCTGAATATCCGGATCATTTTCAACACCACTTACAATTTCTTCTTCCACCGGCACCTCACACACGGCATGAATGCCAAGCAGAGCACGCACGGCAAGCTTTCTGGAATTGATGGCACTGATATTCAGATCCTCCAGATCTCCGCTCAGATTGACGGTATCGCGTTCTTCCACCTCATCCATAAAAATTTTTTCTCCGAAATTTATACTGTCCGTAAAAGATTCCAGCCGGTTATCTTCACTGCGGTATAACACGACAAAACGCAACTGTCCGGTAACCCACACCGTCTGGCTGCTCACCTTGACATCCTCAAAAATAACAGAACCCCTGGTATGTATAATGTTCAACAGATCCGGTTTGTTGTCTTTTACAATACAGTCATCATCCAGCGTAATCTGGGTAAATGCCCTGCTCCTTAGTAAATTCTGTCTGAACAGCTGTCTCTTCAATTCCAAAACAAAAAAAATCCCCTCTTTGAAGTAAGTATACTAATACTTATTCAAAGAAAGGGAATTTTATTCATTCCTAACAAAGTTTCATTCGAATGTCCTTTGTAATAATATCAGTGTAACTGAATGACAATAACTGTGGAGGATTTTCCTCTCGCTCGTCATCTACAAGTACTGTAAAAACGCTTGGATATGCGCCCTGGATAACGCCTTCCTGAATATCTACCTTGTTACGTCCACGGTCTAACTGAATTTTCACTCTGTTACCGCGCTGCCGATGAACGGATGCCCGAACCTTGCTAATCTGTGCCTGTTCCATTGTTGCCTCCTCCATTTGAGTTGAATATTCTAGAAAATACTATATCTAGTAGCTTTAGTATAGCAGAGTGTTAAACTTTTTACAATAGTTCTTAAGTACCCTATTGAAACAGTACCTCTTCCTCCCGCAGTTCCAGCTTCAATACAATAAACGGATAACTAGGTGCTTTTGTCACCTCTTCTCCGTTTTCCGGTCCCTGCAGTCTCGTCTTTACACAGATGGCGGTATCACTCAGATAACAGTCTTCCACGGAGATGCTGTATCCTCCGGTCTCCTGTATTCCATAACCTCTGGCAACGTATAAATATTCATTATCGCTGTATGTAAAACGGAAATCCCCTCCTTTTTTTTTCTTCAATCTGTTGTCTTAAGGCTTCCGGAAGTTCTTCCTCCTTTGTCACGGTAAACTCCAGATCCTTTACCTTCTCCTCACATTCTTTTCGCACACACCCGCTCAGCAGCATAAGCACCCCCAGCAAAATGATCATCAGGATATACTTTCTTTTTTTATCTTTCATGGTTGACCACTCTATTTTCGTTCTTATGCTATCCTATGCAGCGGTCGTGCGATCTATTCTTTTGTATTTTTGTGTTCCTGCAGCATTTCATGAATCACATTCTGACAGTATACACCGATATGTTTCTGATCTTCCTTGGAAAGCTCCGAAAGAATAATCGGTTCTCCATACGTCAGTTTTACCTCTGTACTGTGCAGCCACGGAAAATGATTTTCAAAAATATCTGCCGTCCCGGTAAGTGCCATCGGAATAATCGGGCATCCCGTCTTCTGTGCTATTTTAAAAGAACCGTCCTTAAACGGCAAAAGCGTCGTTGCATCCTCCCGGTCACGATTTCTCGTTCCCTCCGGGAAAATACAGATAGAAATGCCGGACTTCACCTGATCGATAGCGGTCAGAATGGTCTTAAGTCCCTGCTTTAAATCCTTGCGGTCAAGAAACAGACAATACAGACGGCGCATCCATATTCCCAGCAGCGGAACCTTATTGACACCATCTTTGGAAATATACCCGGTCAGATTCGGACACTGTGCATAAGTAATGACAATATCAAAAATGCTACGGTGATTTCCAATATAAAGTACAGCCTGATCCGTTGGTACATGTTCTTTTCCCTCAACAGTCAGATGAACCCCGCCAAAAAGATACACAGCGCAGTCCCCACTGCACAATCCGAAGCTGGCTGATATCGGCTGCATGTTTATCAAATTTTGCGATAATCCATTCGATTCCGAGAACCGGCAGTCCAAGAATCAAAAATAAAAAAACATAAATGACTACGATAATTGTCCGCATTTTCTTCCTCCATAAAAAAGCCTGAAGCATTTCATCTTCAGGCTTTTTCACTTTTTGCTTAAACCTGGAACGTTGACAGTGCATCCAGCAGGCTCTGGGCCTTGGTCGTAAGACTCTGGGATGCTTCATCCAGATTCTTGATTGCATCCAGCTGCGTACCTGCTGCCGAATGTACCGATGAAGAACATTCTGCCGTCTGGGTGGACGCATCGGAAATACTCTCGATTGCACTGAGTGTCTCGTTTCGTGCACCATTCATTTCCTGCACATTATTCGAAATCGTCTGCAGTGCCTGAATCAGCTGCGCTACAAGCTGGTCAATCTGTTTAAAGGAATTTGTGGTATCCTCTACAACGGAAGACTGGGAAGAAACTGCATCTTCCGCCTGTCTTGCGATATTTACCACTTCTCCCGTCTTGGAAACGATTTCATCTACAATGGAAGAAATCTGGGAAGAAGAAGCAAGACACTGATCGGCAAGCTTTCGGATTTCTTCTGCGACCACAGAAAATCCTCTGCCGGCATCTCCCGCACGCGCTGCCTCAATGGACGCATTCAGGGAAAGTAAATTCGTCTGTTCCGCAATATCATTGATCGCAGAAACAATGTTGCTGATGGATTTTGATTTTCTTCCAGTTCCTGTATTGACTGAATGACATTTCTTGTAATGTTTGCAGTGGTCTCGGATGTCTGCGTAAGTGTCTGTACAGAAGATATACCGGTGGTAATGGTTTCTCCGGTTGCAGAAGTAAGTTTTCCCAATTCATCTGCATTGGAGCTTACATTATTAATCTTTCCCGATAAGGAATCCATCTGACTCATACAGTTATCGGAACCGGTATCCAGTTTGTTCACACCACTCTCAATCTCTTCAACTGCACTCTGAATATTCTTAGAGGTTTCAAGGAATGTTCCGGATGCCTCTGCCACATGAATTGCCGCTTCTCCAACCTGCTGACTCACATCATTGACATCCAGAATCAGCGATTTCATATGCTCTACGGTATCATTGACACCATCACACAGTAAACCAAACTCATCTTTGTGCTTTGCGGAAAGATGAACCGTAAGGTTTCCATTGGAAACTTTGCGCAACTGACGCAGAATATATTTGATGGTTCCTGTCATCTGACTCGAAAGGAATAATCCAAGTGCAAGTGCGATGATCATACAGACAATCACAAGTACGGTTGTCAGCTGTTTGATTCCGGATGACTGCTCAAGCAGACGGTCAGAAGGAATCAGTGCCGTAACCATAAGATCTCCGGCTGAAAGTTTACTGTATACAAACATGTATGACCTTCCATTAAATGTAATCATCTGGTTTCCGGAATCTTTTTTCCCGTTCAATGCTTTCTTATAAAAACTTGTACCGTAAATCAGTGCTTTTTCCGTCTTGACGGATTCATCGGAATAAAACTCTTTTCCATCCGTATCCGTAATTAATGCTACATAGCCTCCCTTTCCAGGGTCCAGTGACTGCATGGCGGAACGGATAAAGGAATCACTGATGTTTATGATCATCATGGCCGGCTGATTGTTCATTTTTTTGGCAATTCGCAGACAGTAGGAATCAATTCCCAGATCCAGTACTTTATCCGAACTTTCATCTGCCCCGAAGAAAAACCAGTTTGTTGCACTTTCGCTGACCAGTTTTCCCTGATCGCATCCGACATAGTCCGTATAAACATTTCGGTCACGAACAATTCCCTGACAGTCAATCGTACGCTTGTTGTCCGCGATAATATAGGCTCCCTGAATCTTGCTGTCAAGTGCCATCTTATTGCGCAGTCTGCTCTGATAGTCTTTGCGCACGGAGCTCTCATCATACACCTCCATCAGTCCTGCAAAATACTTACGCAGATCCGACTCGGTCAGATAGGTCTTAAATTCATCCTTCTCACTCGTGATAACCAGATTGATATACTGCTGCATCGTATCAGCAGTCTGCTGTACAGATTCTTTGTATGTATCCACAATGGCATTGGAAGCGTTATTGTAAGAGGTAATACCAAGAACCAGCACACCAATAACCGGAATCAGGAAAGCGACCACCAGCCGCATCGCAATACTGCGATAGAACGGAATTTCCGCTTTTTCTCTTTTCTGTTCACCAGCCACCTTTTTTATTTTAGGAATTTTTGTCTTTTTTTCCTGCCGGGAAGCATTGTCACGTTTCGGTATTTTCTTTGTTTTTTCTTTTTTGACCTTTTCTTTCTTTAGTTTATTTGTTTTCTGCTCATCGTTTTTTTTCATATTGCATACGCCTCCGTTAATTCAGACGATTCCTCCCCGCCTATAATATAGATAATATACTACAATCTGACAAAAACTCAACTTGAAACTACTATAATTTGTTATACTTTACTATTTTAACACAGCAATACTGCATGCCGGCATCTCCAGTTTCCCATCTTTCAGCTGTACCGTCTCTTCTTTCAGTGTCAGGCTTCCCTCCAGGTTCATATTTTCAAGTGCTGTTTTCTTCAGGTCAACCGTACCGTTTCCTTCCCCAAGATTATACACAATTCCGATGGTACTGTCCTGATACGTTTTCGTGATTGCCGCCTGTGAATCTTTACACAGACTTTCTACTTTTTCTATGGTTCCCCTTGCAATTTCCGGATTCTGATTCCGCAGACGAAGCGCATTTTTATAGTAACTTAAGATAGAATCCTTATCCTTTTTCCTGTTCATCTTCTGCCGGAAACGGAGATTCAATTCCAGCATCCATATCTGCTCGGTCCCTTTGTCATTCCTGTGGTGTCAGTTTTTGACCACACCATCGGAATACGCTTATTTTCATCCTTTGTTCCGGAACTGTTCATGCCAATTTCTTCCCCATAATAAACAAACGGACTGCCGTTCATTGTCATCAGGAGACCTGCTGCTGTCTTAATCTTATCCGGATCATTCACCAGCGTATTGGCAATCCTTGCCATATCGTGATTGGACAAAAACGGTGCATCAATATAATCCGGATTTTTTTGGGAGAAATCATTCTGATATTTCAGCATGGAATTCACAAGGCTTACCGGATCGCCCTTTCTTACCGCATTGACCAGTGCCCCTTTTGCCGTTCCCGCATCAAAATTGAACATGCTTGGTGTTCCACTCGCATAATAATCCGCAATGACATTCTCACTCGCCCACACTTCGGATACCATATAAAACTGTGGATTTTTTTCTTTACAGTATGTGTACAGTTTATTTAAAATATCACAATTCGCATTGGTTGCATTTTCTTCATAATGCATGGCCGCATCCATCCGGAAACCATCCACACCGAGATCTATCCAGTAATCCGCAACTTCTTCAAATTCCTTCTGTACTGCCGGGCTTTTCAGGTTCAGATCCGGCATTTCCGACCAGAAGGATCCCTCATACCACCAGCTGCTGCTTCCCGGCACTGCATAGTAGGTTGTTCCCTCCTGCTTGTCAGAAAAATGATAGTAATCCACATACGGACACACTGTATCGTCCGGTTTTTCTCCTGCCTTCAGACCGGCAAGATACTCACATGCCTGTGTAAACCATGGATGCTGGGAAGAACTGTGGTTCATTGCCACATCAATGATCAGCCGGATACCTTTTTCATGACACGCACTTGCCAGCTCTTTAAAATCATCCGCCGTACCATATGCCTCGTCCACCGCTTCGTAATCCGTTGTATCATATTTATGATAGGTTGGGGGAAGGCATGATCGGCATGAGCCAGATTCCGTTGCATCCCAGATCTGAGATGTAATCCAGCTTTTCTTCCACACCCTTTAAATCCCCATGCCGTCCCCATCACTGTCATAAAAAGGAGCCGACAAAATTTCATAGTAATTACGGTAATTATCATCCATAATATTTAATTTTGCTTCCTGTGTACCGTGCCCCGAAATACAGCCTGCAAGCACCCCGGCAAAAGCACCAGCACAACAACTGCCGACAAAATTCTTTTTTCATAACCTTTCCTTTCTTCATCGGATGAAAAAAACCGGCGGTCAAACGACCACCGGCTTTCTATCTTTCATCATTAACCCTTTACAGCGCCTGTCAGACCATCTACATAGAATTTCTGCATAAATACGAAGAGAATAGAGATCGGAATAGACACAATAACTGCGGCTGCAGCCCATCTTGTAAACCATCCGTTTACAAACTCTTTCTCCAGCATATTGTACAGGAGAAGTGATACCGTCCAATACTTATCCTTTGGTCCAACAATGACACGTACAAATACGAAGTCAAGCCATGGAGCAAGGAATGCCGTAAGGATCGTATATACAACGATTGGTTTACTGAGCGGAAGGATGATCTTGTAAAATACCTGGAACTGATTACATCCATCCAGAATCCTGCCTCTGACAGAGACTTTGGTACCGTATCAAAGAATCCCTTTGCTACATAAAATCCAACACCAGATCCTGCAGAATAAATCAGAATCAGAGCGATACGAAGCCCACTTCCCTCGGTCAGTCCAACTGCTTTTAAAATAAAGTATACTGCAACCATGGACATGAATGCCGGGAATAATCCAAGGATCATTGCCAGATTCATAAATGCTTTACGCATTCTAAAGCGCAGTCTTGACATACAGTAAGATACACTCAACACAAATACCGTAGAGATCAAACATGAAAAAACGGAAATAATCAGCGTATTTATAAAAGCTCTCGGGAAGTTCAACAATGTTGTCTCCGTAAAGAGTCTCTTATAGTTATTAAATGTCAGTTCTTTTGGGAAGAAATATGCGGTATATGCACCACTTTCCCCTCTCAAACTTGTCATGATAATCCAGAAAATCGGGAATAACCAGATCACTACCAGGATGGCAAGGATTATATGTACCAATGAATTTTTGCAATTTTCTTTGCCCGGCCAGCGGTCATAGGGCGTTTGCTTACTTTTGCACTGCTCATTACATGAATCCCTCCTCATCTTTGTATGCTTTCGTATTTCTGTAGGTGACTAATGCCACAATAGAAAGAACTACGAATGTTAAGATACCAATCACGGCACCGATGTTGTAATACTGATAATCGACGGTTAACTTGTACAGCCATGTTACCAGCAAGTCTGTCTTACCTGCGGTCTCTCCGACTGGTGTAGGCTTTCCTGCAGATAACAGATAGATAACGTTAAAGTTATTGATGTTACCTGTGAACTGTGTAATGATATAAGGTCCCATAATAAACATAATATATGGCAATGTAATTTTGCGGAAAATCTGTGCGGCATTGGCACCATCAATCTTGGCTGCCTCATACAACTCTGCCGGTACATTCTGCAATACACCGGTAACCTGAAGCATGGTATATGGAATACCAACCCAGCAGTTAATTAAAATAACCGATACACGCGCCCACATCGTATTGGTCCAGAATGGAAGCGGATTCTGGATAAGTCCCCACTCCATCAGCAGGTTGTTGATCGCCCCATGTTCCTGAAGCATCTGTCTCATAACCAGTAAAGATACAAACTGTGGTACTGCAATGGAAATAACAAAACAGGTACGCCAGAATGCTTTGCACTTTGTCTCTTTGCGGTTGATGACAATCGCAAGGATCAGTCCCAGGAAGTTACATAAGAATGTTGCACATACTGCCCAGACAATGGTCCATCCTAAAACCCTCCAGAATGTCTTGCCTATCTTTCCGCCAAGTCCAAGTACCGTCTTAAAGTTCGCCAATCCAACCCAGTCAAATAAGGTCAGATGCTTGTTGATCGTAGAATAATTGGTAAATGCCATTGGAATCATGAATAACAATGGTAAAACTGTAAAATAAGAATTCCCATCAATGGGAGAAACATTAATGTCTTGTATAAATTTTTATCAAATAAACTTTTGACATCCTTGCCAAAAGAATTGATTTCTTTCCCCTCTTTTGCGAGGCACTCTGCCATATATGCGCTTCTTAAATTTTCAGCCCACATATAAATAAATAAAAGAGTGATCGCAATCGTAGCAACACCGTATAACAACAATAATACGGAATTGTCACCCTGTACATACTCATATATCTGTTTCTGTTCATTAAATACCTCTTCCTGTTTTCTCCATCCTAATGAAGGAAGCATGGAAAGATAATATGCACATGCATTGACCATAAACATAATATAGCCAATCTCAATTGCCAAAAAAATTAAACCTTTGATAATCTGCTTGTGGGCGATGTTTCCCAATCCCATTATAAGCGCTGGTAACTTAACTGCAGCCCCGCCCTTCGTAAGCGCATTGGATACAGTGTACGGTGTAGCGAAGTCCGACTTCTTTTTGTTTGCACCTATCATACTTATCCTCCCGGCACATGTTACTCTATGCCATATTTATAGACTCATGTATTCCAAGATTCCGGGAATCCCCAGAACCTTGGAATTGTTTCTTTGTCTTTTCCTTTTGGGAAAAGATTACTCTGTGAGTGAGCTGTTTAACTGCTCGTTTAATGCTTCTGTCTTTTCCTTAGCATTGTCTGCTGTGATCTGTCCTTCAGCACCGTGTACAAATGCATCACCGAATGGTGTAGCTGCATCCCAGTAAGCCTGCATTGGGATGATTGGCTGAGCGATAGAGCAATTTGTTGCTACGTTTGCCAAAGCTGATGCAACTGCATCCTTAGCAACTTCTTCGTTAGAAACAAGGTTTGTATTAACAGGAGCCTGCTTTCTTAACTCAAAATGCTTTAACTGTGCGTCTTCGCTTCCTAAGTATGCAGCAAGCTTAACAGCAACTTCCTGATTCTTGCAGTTCGGGTTAACACCAATAGCCTTAGAACCAAGGAATGCCTTCAGCTGGCAGTCTTTTCCGTCAACGTTGATTGTAGGAAGGGCTGCAACACCAACGTTCTCCTCACCAAGGTTCTTAACTACTGCATCATAATTCCAGTTACCATTGAAGTAAGCATTTACAGATCCATCCTTTAATCCGGCAAGACCAAGGGATCCTTCGTTATTGTCCATTACGAAATTCTTGTTGTTGAATAAGTCAACAATGTACTTTGTTACTGCTACAGCGTTGTCTCCGCCGAAGTCATATCCCTTAGATGCATCTGTACCATCTCCGAAGATTGTACATCCGTTTGCTGCATAGAAGGAAGCAAGATACCAGCCATTGTCAAATGGGAAAGAAACTTTTCCTTTCTCAAGCATTGTATCAAGGCTCTTTACATCATCTTCTGAGAAGACTCTCTTATCATAATACATAAACCATGTATTTGGTGTATAAGGAACACCATAAATATCTCCGTTGTATGTAACAGTTGCTGCCATAGCTTCTGGGTTGGAGCTCTTAACATATTCTGCTACATCTCCACCGAGCTTTGTTAATGCTCCGGCATCAACCAGATCAGCAATCTGGTCATTTGCAAACATGTATACATCCGCTGCACTTGCAGGATCCTGTAATACGGTGTCTTTTGCATCAGACTCTGAACATGTTACATAATCAAATGTAATGTTCCACTCCGGATGTTCCTCGTTAAATGCCTCACACTCTGTCTTTAACCATGCCCCCTGTGCATCATCCTGATCCTCGGAAGGTCCCATAACAGTAAGTTTTACATCAACTGGTTCTGCTGACTCGGAAGTGCTTCCATTGTTTGCTGCCTGTGTTCCATCATTAGATGCTCCGTTGTCCTTGCTGCCGCATCCAGCGAACATTGTAGCTGTCATTGCTGCGACAAGCATTGCTGCTAATACTTTCTTTTTCATCGTTTTCCTCTCCTTTTTTCAAAAATGATAGTTCAAAAGTATCTATATAAAACGCCTCTGCGCTCTATATCGTAATTTCTGCGTCATCTGCGGTATACCGCCGCAAGATTCCGTATCCACGCCCGACGGCTTTCCGCGAGCTGTTCTTTGTTCAATCTCCACCGCCAGTTATAACCCACGGTAGACGGTGCATTCATTCTTGCCTCGTTCCCGAGCTTCAGCAAATCCTGCATCTGTATGACCGCGATGTCTGCAATACTTGCATATGCACACCGGATCAGTGCATCCGGAATTTCTTCCTGACTGCTGATGTTGAGGTATTCATACAGGTAAGCCAGTTCATATTCTGTCTTGTCCCTGAAATATCCTACAATTGTATCGTTGTCATGCGTTCCCGCGTATACCACTGTGTGGCTTCCCGGATAATTATGTGGCAGATGTTCATTGGACGGATCTCCGTCAAATGCAAACATCAGAACTTTTGTGTCCAGCCACCCTGTCTTTGCAAGGAGTTTTTTCACTCCCGGTATCAATGCCTTGCCGCCGTAATCATCGGCGATCACTGTTGTTCCATTCAAAACGGAATTCAAAGCGTCGGTCAGTTTGCGCCCCGGTCCCTTCATCCACCGTCCGCCTGAAGCATCCGTGGCATCTTTCGGAACCATATAATTTTTGACGAACCCGATGAAATGATCCATCCGGATTACATCAAAGAGCTTTGTACTGATCTGCATTCTTCGTTTCCACCAGGAAAACCCATCCTCCTGCATGAGAGGCCAGTTATACAGTGGATTTCCCCATACCTGACCTGTTTCGGAAAACTTATCCGGAATTGCAGCAGCCACATAAGCAGCTTCGCCATTCTCATCCAGTAAAAACTGTTCCGGATGCATCCAGGTATCCACGCTGTCCTTTCCCACATAAAATGGTACATCTCCGATCAGCTGGATTCCTTTGCTGTTGGCATATTCCCTAAGTTTTCCCCACTGCTGGAAGAACTTGTATTGGCAAAACACCCAAAACATGATGTTATTATACATCTCTTTTCGGCGCTTTGCAAGCGCAACCGGTTGTTTTTTTGAATATTTTCCGGCCAGTTCTGCCAGTTCTGGTTTCCATTGGACACTTTCAGTGCCATATACAGTCCATAATCTTCGACCCAGTCCCTGTTTTCTTCTACAAACTGCTGAAATTCCGGTTCGTGTTCGTCAAACCGACCAAATGCCTTCTGCAGAACCAGCGTCCTGTTTTCAAAGAGTGCTGCATAATCAATGGCAGATTTCTGTGTTCCCCAATAATGGCTCCGGATTTCCTCCGGCGTCAGAAGCTTTTCTCTGGCAAGCTGATCCAGATCAATCAGATAAGGATTTCCGGCAAATGCCGACAAGCTCTGATATGGGCTATCCCCAAAACTTGTAGGTCCGACAGGAAGCACCTGCCAGTACTTTTGTTTCAGATCCACCAGCAGATCCACAAAATGGAATGCTGCATCACCCAGAGTGCCAATACCATACTCTGACGGTAGGCTTGATACTGCAAGAAGGATTCCGGAACCTCTTGCTACTTCCTGTCCTTCCAAGATTCTTCACCCCGTCTTTTAAATCACGAATTCTCCTTCGGATTATTGGAAAACCATCTAAAAAATCTTTTCGGATTGTTTCGTGTTTTTTCGTATCTGTCTTAATTTTAGTTTCTCTACGTCATTTTGTCAATGATTTTTGCGTTTTTGGACACCATTTTCCCCACTTTTCACGTATTTTATATCGTGTTTTTGTACATATTCACAACACTATTGCTCTGTTTTTTCGAAACTTTTTTTGAGAAAGAATTGCACAGTTTCCCAAACTGATTTATAATCATTTAAACATAAGGAATCACAGGAGAAAATATATGGCTACAATCAAAGATATTGCCAATCGTCTTGGAGTTTCTGTAAGCACAGTCTCCAAAGGTTTAAACGGCGCAAGTGACATAAGTGATGAGCTGCGGCAGATGGTTCTCGATACCGCTGTGGAGATGGGATACAGCACCAAGCGTTCCAAGAAAGTGGAAAACCGCAAGCTTTGCATTTTCATAGAAAACATGAATTACGAAACAATTGATGAATTCGGATATGACATAGTTCTCGGTTTCAAACAGAATGCGTTCCGCCGCAAATGGGATGTTGATATTCTTCCCATCACCCCGGCATTTCAGGAAGAGGAAAAATACGATACCTTTCTGTTGAAAAACGGCTATTGCGGAGCCTTCCTGATGGGTCTTGCATTGCATGATTCCTGGATCAAGCAGCTGGAAAACACTACCATGCCAACTGTGCTTTTGGACAATTTCATCTCTGGCAATCCAAATGTCTGCTATCTTGGAACCGACAGCTACGAAGGCATCACCATGGCAGTAAATCATCTGGTTAATCTCGGGCATAAAAACATTGCATTCTTAAACGGTTCCTTATACTCACTGGTTTCTGACCAGCGGCAGGAGGCATTCGAAAGTGCTATGGCTGCTGCCTCACTTCCTGTGCAGAAGGATCTGACAGCTTACGGCTACTATGTATCCGACAGTGCCAAATATCATGTTCCCGGATTTCTTGCCGCCGGTGCCACTGCCGTGGTCTGCGGCAATGACCTGATTGCCAAAGGTGTCATTGACGAATGTACGAAGCGCGGATTCCGCGTGCCGGAAGACGTCAGTGTTGTTGGTTTTGACGACATATCCATTGCTGCCACTTTTGACCCACCGCTTACCACAATCCGTCAGGAACGCAACGAACTTGGCCGTTGCGCTTATGATATTTTAAATTCCCTGATCCATCACATCCCGATCAGCAAAACGCTGCTGCGTCCTAAACTGATCGAGCGTGAATCTACTGCGCGCTGTTCGCACCGCGACTGACAATATTTTTTATTTTATCCGCATAATCGCTTATGCTTTATGCACATTCTTTTTAAGATTTTCCAACAATACCTTATTTCATTTTTTAATAATCTGCACAAAAAAAGACCGACACAATGTCGGTCTTAAAAGAATGGGCAGAGGTGGATTCGAACCACCGAAGCAATTTGCAGCAGATTTACAGTCTGTCCCCTTTGGCCACTCGGGAATCTGCCCATTTCCATCAGAATGCGAAGCACTCTGACAATTTGAAATTATAGCATAATTTTTATTCTGTGACAAGTCTTTTTTCTTTTATTATTTATCCAGTGCCAGTCTATAAACACGATTCACCTGTCGGTTATATAATGCCTGAAAATCTTCCATTGGAGTGTCATTTGTTTTTTTCATGCCTGCCCTCCTGTTTCCAACTATTATATACACGATTCATCATGGGGAAATATCTTTCAGAATAAAATTTTTGAATAATTTCAGATAATAAAAAAGACAGCTTCGAACGCTGCCTTTTTGGAGAAGGTATTTTTACTATGGGGTGTAGCAAAAATTATATAATGTATTGGGGGGTTTTACGGTTATTATAATATCATGAACCCCTGCGAAAGTGTGCACAAACTTCACAAAAGTATGACGCGTTTTTGGTTATTTTGTATAAGTGAAAACAAAATAAAAAAAGACAGCCTCGAACGCTGTCTTTTTAGGAGAAGGTATTTTTACTATGGGGTATAGCAAAAACTATATAATGTATTGGGGTTTTTACAGTTATTATAATACCATGGACGGCCGGATAAGTGTGCACAAAGTCGAAAAAAAGTTCCTGCGTTTTTCTGGTCAGTTCTACGGTACTATATTCCCAGTTTTAAGAAAAATACGAAAAATTGCACAAACGCGCAACCGTTTATTCCTGTTTTTTGCACATGTGTTTCCTGTGGGTTATTTTCATACCCAATTTTCATCCTTTCCCCAATGTGGTCGTACACGATGCATTTTATAAAATAAAAAGACAGCTTCGAACGCTGCCTTTTTTAGGAGAAGGTATTTTTACTATGGGGTATAGCAAAAACTATATAATGTATTGGGGGGTTTTTACGGTTATTATAATACCATGGACAGCCGGATAAGTGTGCACAAAGTCGAAAAAAGTTCCTGCGTTTTTCTGGTCAGTTCTACGATACTATATTCCTAGTTTTGAGAAAAAATACGAAAAATTGCACAAACGCGCAACCGTTTATTCTCATTTTTTGCACATCTACTTCTTTATAATTAGTTTTACATGTATAAAAGAAAAGTCCCATAAACGCATCGTTTACAGGACTTTTCCTTTTTTATTTGGAAATATACAATTAGCAAACACCCTGAGCGAGCATAGCATTTACAACCTTCTCAAAGCCTGCAATGTTAGCACCTGCAACATAGTCTGCCTGACCACCAACAGTTGCATTGTATCTCTTTGCAGCATCGCTGATGTTAG
>VOFB01001501.1_pt1 | contig 151922 bp, 168 predicted proteins | sample 5384141 | NCBI WGS metagenome assembly VOFB01 (sample SAMN12384721, study PRJNA508395) | human gut metagenome | isolation source: healthy gut A | host: Homo sapiens
CGTCAAAAACCAATTCCACGCAGGCTGTGTCTATGTTGAATTGACAGGATATAAGTTTGCTCATGGTCATACCTCCAAGATGTTTTTTGAGGTGAATTAGGCGGTCAATTTCCGGGTGATTATTGGCTGGAATCATATCAAAACCTGTCGCGAATCATTCAAAACAAGTCGTTGCGAACGGTTAGTACGTATAAAATAGCTGGCTACAAAACGGCTACAAAATTCGCAAGGAACCTATGTACAGCCCGAAATACATGGATTATTTGGACGAAAAGCGTATCGAGAGTGCATTTCATAACCCTAAATCAAAGCCTAAGACTTGAGTGGGAATAATCCAACGATTCCTGCGGGCTCTGTTGACACGGGTTCACTTATTAAAAGAATACACCGCCGCATCGGACAGTTTTGATGCGGCGGTTTTTTTGCTGTACAAGTGTTGAAACGTTTCAAAAGCTGTGCTGTCATATAGAAAGTCACAACAAGTATCACTGACGGAGAAATTAAAAAAGAAGAACGTAATTCATGTTTTCGGAGTTTCCGGTTCGGGCACAACAATGGCGCGATTTTGCCTCAGCGCATTCGTGCGGGTTGCGACGTTGGTAGTCTTTGCACGAGAGCCTATGATAGATCTTTGCCACAGCGCATTCGTGCGGGTTGCGACCCAGCTTTTTATATGCAAAGGCTGCAAGCTCGAGCCTTTGCCACAGCGCATTCGTGCGGGTTGCGACTTCTCTTCACTTCAAAATCGTATATCTCTGTCGACTTTGCCACAGCGCATTCGTGCGGGTTGCGACCCCGCCATCCGCTTGGTGCTGTCTGCTCTGACACCTTTGCCACAGCGCATTCGTGCGGGTTGCGACTTTGATACAAGCCACCCGCGATAAACTTGTATCCCTTTGCCACAGCGCATTCGTGCGGGTTGCGACGAAGAACACGAAGGTTGCTACTCCGCAAAACGATCTTTGCCACAGCGCATTCGTGCGGGTTGCGACGTATACAGTGCAGATAAAGCAATATATGTCCGTCTTTGCCACAGCGCATTCGTGCGGGTTGCGACGCCGACAGCAGACCTCCCCGAACCCAACCTTGCGCTTTGCCACAGCGCATTCGTGCGGGTTGCGACTATATTATCAGTAACGGAGAAAGGGAAAATGGAACTTTGCCACAGCGCATTCGTGCGGGTTGCGACGACACGGAGCGCACGGGGCATATTTGATGCCCTTCTTTGCTACAGCGCATTCGTGCGGGTTGCGACGCAAAACACATACACACCGACGGAAAACGGAATCCTTTGCCACAGCGCATTCGTGCGGGTTGCGACTGGCTCAAAGAGTACGGCACGATAACGGCGCAACTTTGCCACAGCGCATTCGTGCGGGTTGCGACTGTTGCACCTCACAGCCTATCGCGGTTGTCGATCTTTGCCACAGCGCATTCGTGCGGGTTGCGACCAAGTCGGGGGGCTTTGCTTAACTTGATACTAATACTTTGCCACAGCGCATTCGTGCGGGTTGCGACGGCTGCGCAAGCACCGCCTATTCGCGCGCAAAATCCTTTGCCACAGCGCATTCGTGCGGGTTGCGACTGTTCAAACGGCGAAGCAAAGGAGGAAGAGTGATCTTTGCCACAGCGCATTCGTGCGGGTTGCGACGTTTGACTTTTGCTCGGATGGCAAAGTGAGGGACTTTGCCACAGCGCATTCGTGCGGGTTGCGACTTAACTTTGCGCAAGAACTAAGGAAAGCACTTGATCTTTGCCACAGCGCATTCGTGCGGGTTGCGACTGCGGAAAAGCAATGCAGCGCACTGCGAATTTGCTGCGAGAAGGTAGATGGCTTTTCAAGCGTGGGCGAATCAGGGCTTGCGCTGACTATTTTCCCTTTCTCTTTTGCTGCCAAAGCAACCTATGTTGCCATTAACGACAGCTTCGGACGGGCAATCGACCGTTTTTTTTGGTGCGAACCGCACCGGAATTAGTGTTAGCTATGACTTCGCCGAACACCCATGCTTGTGATCGTTTTGGGAAGGGATTCCAAGCGATGAATCTCGGCATCATGCATGGTGACAAAATTCGGATAGTCTATCCGCAGTGCTTCTTTATCAAAAGAACAAGACTGCGGTATCGTGTGTTGGAGCAGGAAAGCAGAGTACAAATCGCGCTGAATCCGCTTTGTTTTGCTGCTGTCGGAGCCATCTGAAATCGGCATGTAATTCCACCGTTCGGAAAGACTCTTCTTTTCACAAGTGTCACTAAGGTGATTATATTGGCTTGCCTTAAGGCGGAACGTATCGACTTCAACGACTCCGGGCAGCCCAAGAGTTTCACATTTTTGTTTGAGTATACTGATGAACATAGCAGGCGCTTTGTTTGCAAGAGACTTGCCGAAACGCTTTTTCCGCTTGTATCTTCCGGTTTTTTCTGAAATTGAAGTTTCCTTTGCGCGGTGCGCCAAACCGGGCCAGTTCATTTTTTCAACAAAAAAACGATCACCGAGCGTCAACATATGGTTTGCAAGGCAAGTGTGCTGAAGCTTTCTGATTTCTGCCTGCCGATGCTGAATATAAGCAAGCTTTGACTGCAATTTCAGATACCGTTTGGACTTGTTGCGAGTCAGCTTCACTCCGCGCTTTATTGTGCCGTCCGGTTTGTAGTTGTCCGGATTCGTTGCGCGGCGGCTGCGATCCAGCTTGCGCTGAAGCTTCTTTTTTTGATGCTCGATATTGGTGACTCGGTCAGCAAGTTCAAGCAGAGCAACTTCTTTATCGGAAGCGTATGCAACGGTCTGGGGACCGATATCAATTCCGACATCTCCCTTGCCGACAGAGTGGATCGGCTTTCCTGTTTCCGCAGAATACTTGAGCGCAGGTTTTCCTTCAAGCGTTAACTGAGCATACCATCGCAGACGATTTTTCCGGGTTTTTTGATGATACGGACGTATTTAACCCGCCTTGAAAGCATTTCACGCTCGTATTCGTTATCGGGGTCAATTTTCAGCGGAAGCAAAAAGCTTTTTCTTTTTTTCTTGTCCATTCAACATATTGTCCGCGGAAAATTATTTCGCACCCGCCGCTCTTGCCCTTTACAGAGTATCCCTTAAGTGAAGAAATGTCCCCAAGGCGTTTGAAATGAATCTCCTTTCCGTTCCCGCACAGGTATTTATTGAATGCAGCCCAAAGCTGAACCGCAATGCAGTGAACGGCAACACTTGACCCGATAAGACCGTCAAAATGTTTATAAAAGAATTTGACATCGTTTTTGAAACCGTTTTTTGTAAGGCCGTTTTCATCAATAAGCTTCTCTCTGCGTTTTAAAGCAGCCTTGCATTCGGGCGAATCCTTTGTGTTGCTGCGGTAAGCGCTGCTGATTACGGATTGAATTTGCCGATATTCAACAGTGCGCTCGAGCTGACGAAGTTTTTTCAGCTCAAAATTAAGCAAAGAATTATAAATCCTGCGCGCTGCTTCAAAGCGCTTCAAGAGGCAATCCTCCTGCCATTTTTTCAACCCTAAGCGGCAGAGTCAGAACACAGGTGTCGGTATTATTATTATTATTATTATTTTTTTTCGCCAACAGGATCACCTCTTTTCGCTTGATATTTGGTATTATACATCATTCTTACAAATAATGCAACCGCAAAAACGCTCGATTCCGGAGATAACTGTACGCTTTTATGTACAAACTTAGTATACAAAACTACTGTTTGAAATCGCACACCCTGATTTTCAGAATTTGACGCTGAACTGCACAGCTGCTTTTTAGATCAACCAACCGAGTGCTTCAAAACATCAAACCCGAATCCAATACCTTTGCACGGGAACCCCGTCCTCGACAACTTCGTTTTCAAGCACGCCGCCGTTGCGGATGATGGATTTTGCCGAGCCGATATTGTTCCTGTCGCAGCACATCAAAACCCTGTTTATGCCGAGCTTTCTGCATTCCTGCAGCGCAAGTGAGATCATTGCCGTTGCATAACCTTTGCGGCGCTCACTCGGGCGGATACCGTCGCCGATATGGCCGCCTGTTTTCAGCAGCGTTTCATTCAGATAATGTCGAATATTGACAGCGCCGACAAAGATATTTCGGTCTTTGTCAAGGCAAAACAGCGTTGTGTCCGGAACGTATCCGTCCGCATTCCCTTCCTTTATTTCAAGGTTTTGAAGATAATAATCAAAATCGTGAAAATCATTGCGGAATATTGCATAGGGGGAAGGATTTGTGCGGTTGTTTTCAATATCCGCTTTCCATTCGGTCAGCATTTCAAACAATTGTTCGCGGTATTGCGGCGTGAGCCGAACAAGTTCAATATTCACAGTTAAAATTCCTCCTCATTCGGTGATAGATCGTTCAAGGGTGAAAGTCGATGTTTGCTTTTCGTGTTAACAGCAAAATCAAAACCTCCGCCGAATATTATGATGTTCGACGGAGGCCTTTTGTTTGCGTTTGTTGATTTGCGCTGCGGGGATTTTATTCCTCGGTTTTGCAGCAGGTGCCGCATTTTGCGGAAGCGTTGTCGCCCGCGCAGCTGTCATCGCAGGTGCAGTCATCGGTGCACTCGTCACAGCAGCAGTCGTCATCACAGCAGCAGTCGCCTTCTTCAAGCCTTGACTGAACGATCGGATCAGTGCGTCCATATCCTCTTCGGCGGGGGAGACGAATTCTTCGGTGTCCTCTGCTTCATTCACAACAACCTGCATGATGTAGACGTTGGTTTCGCAGTCGCACTCCTCGTCTTCGCAGTCACATTCATCGTTGGTGTCGACGAGGACAGCGTACTCTTTGTCGTTATAATCGAAATAGTCGATAACGTCAAGCTCGAAATCGTTGCCGTCGTCATCGGTGAATACTACAAAATCTCTCTCTTCGTTCATGGTAATATCTCCTTTGGGCTTAATTTAATTGTACCCCATGCATTGTACCCCATTTCGGCGTTTATTGCAACCGGTTAAACGCATTTTTTTTCGAAAAAAAGGTCGAATCCGCGCACGCCGGATAAAAAAGCGTATTCGAAGCAGAAAACAGCCTGTCTTTTGCTGCCGCAATGACGGGATATTGCTATTGAGTTGATTTGAAACATGTGCTATACTGTTTGCATACGGTTGGAATGCCAAACCTGCATCGTTCGGTTCGGGTTCAATCAGGCCGACAGCCGAAGCGGCGGTTCTTTAATTCAGCCTGCCGACGGAACAGGCGGCTCAGTCAGCGGCAGGGCGGCAGAAAGGTGATACGAATATGAAATTTAAAAAACAGATTCCGAACATGCTCTCGGTTTTTCGGTTGATTCTAATCGGGGTTTTTATCGCGCTGTTTAAAAACGAACGTTATCTTTTGAGCTTTTTTGTTTATCTTTTCGCGTTCGGAACGGATATTCTGGACGGTTGGCTTGCGCGGCGCAACAATTGGATCACAAACGTCGGCAAAGTTCTTGATCCGCTGGCGGACAAGCTGATGCTGATTGCCGTTCTCGCATGTTTCTGGTTCAAAGGGGTCATTCCGCTTTATATAATGCTGATAATCCTTGCTAAGGATGCGATAATGATAATTGTCGGCGGAATCCTTTATTCAAAACATGTTGTTGTTTATGCCGATTGGTTCGGAAAGATTGCAACGGGGCTGTTTGTCGGCGCAATAACGCTCACATTTCTGCAGCTTGAATTCGGCATATGTCCGTTTTATCTTTATGCATATTTTGCAGCCATAGCGGCAGCGTTGATCTCTTTCTTCCATTACGGGATAAATACCTTTATAAGAAACAGAAAGAAAAATAATCGCCGAAAGGCACCGCATACCCGTTTGCGGCATATCAATGGAGCAAGGCTTTTCTTTGGAGGTATTGAAATGAAGAAATTTCTTGCTCTTTTTCTTGTTCTTTTGCTGCTTGTTCCGATTGCGGCGGCATGCGGCGGTTCGGGCGAACTGCGGCATATCACGCTGAACGAGGTCACTCGCTCCGTGTTCTATGCGCCGCTTTATATCGCGGTCAGCCGCGGTTATTTTGCGGAGGAGGGCATTGATCTTGAAATTGTGACCGGCGGGGGAAGCGACAAAAGCATGACCGCGCTTATATCGGGCGATGCGGATTTTGCATTGATGGGGCCGGAAACGGGTGTTTATGTTGTGAACGAGGGCAGCGCAAACCACCCGATGATTATCGGGCAGCTCACAAAGCGCGACGGTTCGTTCCTTCTTTCAAGGGAAAAAACGGATGATTTCTCGTGGGAGGATTTGCGCGGAAAATCCGTCATTGCGGGGCGTGCGGGCGGAATGCCGTATATGACTTTTATCTATGTTCTGCTGAAAAACGGATTGAAGCCCGGGGAGGATGTTGAGGTTATCAACAACATTCAGTTCAACCTGATGGGCGGAGCATTCGAAGGCGGCACGGGCGACTATGTTACGCTTTTTGAACCGACAGCAACGCTTTTTGAACGCAACGGAAGCGGGCACATCGTTGCAAATGTCGGACTTGAATCGGGCGAGGTGCCGTACACAACTTTCATGACCATGCCGGATACAATCAAAAAAGGAACCGAAACTCGTTGAATCCTTCGTTCGTGCGGTTTATAAGGCTCAGCTTTGGCTTAAGGACGCGACCGATGCCGAAGCGGCGGAAGCGATGCTGGAATTTTTCCCCGACGCGGATGTTGAAACGCTGAAAATCGTTGCAAACAGTTATCGAAAGACGGATTCATGGATGGCTGACCCGATCATGACGGAGGAGGCCTTCACCCGTTTGCAGGATATTATTGACATCAACGGTGAATTGAAGGCGAGAGTTGAGTTCGGCGAACTCGTTGACAACTCGTTTGCCGAGGCCGTTGTGAAAGGAAAATAGGGGCAAACCAAGGCAAATGAAGGAAGCTGAGGCGAACGGCACAGCAGTCAACTGAGTAATAATTATGCGTAAACCCTGCCTGTATGCGTTAACGGCGGGGTTTGCGCATTGAATTCAGCACGGTGCCGAGACCGAATGCGCAAAAACATACAGCTTTGAGCGATAACGAAAACGGGAGATAAACGAATGAGAGTGCTTGACATTGATCTTGATTTTTTCCTTGCGGACTGCTGCGAACCTGCACCGGCCGGCGCGCGGCCCGATGCTGCCGGGCATGAACCGTGGCAGGCGGAGAAAGTAAAGGGAGTTTTTGGAAAAAACTGCGGACTGAATACGGAAAGAAAGATTCCGGGAAGGGTTTTGAAACGCATGACGGCGCGCTGCAATTCTGGCAGGAATTGATTGCGGCCGGGCAGCTTTCCGTGCCGTTTGAGGTTACGCATATCGATGCACACAGCGATCTCGGCATAGGCAGACCCGGACCCGGCTTTGTGCTGAATTCCGTGCTGCCCCTCAGCCCTGCGGAAAGAGCGGACATCAAACGCTACTATGAAATGAAGCAGCTCGATGAAGCAAATTATCTTTTGTTTGCACTTGCATTTCGGTGGATTTCACGCCTTGAAAATGTTCGAAACCCGAAGTCTCGTCCGGACATTCCGCAATTTGCATTCCGATGTGAACAGGAAAATCAGAGCGGCTGCGGAGAATATGAATTCATTCGGCTTTCAAGCTTTGTTTCGAAACTTTTTGAAGCAAAAAACGGCATTGAACCGAGAGTGGACTTCAAAGTTTTTGATGATTACACCGAGTTTTCGGCATCGGCCGAATATGATTTTGCTTCGCTTGCCGTTTCGCCGCGCTATTCCCCTGCGGAAGCCGATGTGCTTGTGAATGTTGTCAAAGAATATTTTGATTTGATTTGACGGATATAATATGTTTCAAACGGAGCGGACGGCAGGCGGCATTCGGATATGCACGGATTTCCGCAATTTCGTTCCGAAAAAACATGAGCAAACGGCGTGAACATGTGGTATAATATGATTGGCTGAATATACCGCTGTCAGTGAATTGAACACGACTTTGCGGCGGCGGAATTCGGCCGAACAAATCCCTCTGCGGGACAGAAAGGAACGGAAAAATAAATGAGCGTGTTTTCAAAAGAATACTGTGAAAAAATGCGTGTTCGCATCGATTGCGGCAATATGCTCGCCGAGGCTGTCGGCAAACACGGCATCACGGCGGAGGAAATATCGGAAATGCTGCCGCGTGCAGAGGGTGCATTTGCGGGTGTTGAAAAAAAGCGCGGTGAAATGCGCTGGCGGCTTCTGCCCGAAACTCAGCTTGAAATCCTTCCCGCCGTTGAAGAGGCAGCGGAATTCGTCAGGTCAAGAGCGGATAATTTCGTGATTCTGGGCATCGGCGGAAGCGCACTGGGTCCGATTGCGGTGCATCGTGCGCTGAATCATCTCTATCATAACGATCTTCCTTCCGAAAAACGAAAATCTCCGCGCCTTTTTGTGGAAGACAATGTTGATCCCGAGCGCATGGCTGCATTGCTCGATGTGATTGATACTGACCGAACCGTGTTCAACGTTATCACAAAATCGGGCAGCACAAGCGAAACCATGGCGCAGCTGCTTATTATAACGCGAATGCTTATTGACCGTTACGGCGAAGAAGGGCTGCGCGATCACTTGATTGCAACAACCGACAAACAAAAGGGCAACCTGATAGGCATTGCAAAAAAAATACAACCTGCGCACTTTTATTATTCCGGACGGCGTCGGGGAAGATTTTCCGAACTCTGTCCTGTCGGGCTTGTTGCGGCTGCCGTCGGCGGAGCGGATGTTCGCGCACTGCTTGCGGGCGCGGGATACATGGATGAGCTTTGCTCAAACGCCGATGTGAAAAAAAACCCCGGATTGATGCTTGCCCTGCTTGAAATCATTGCGGCGGAAAAGCACGGCGCAAACATCGGCGTGCTGATGCCCTATGCGGATTCGCTGAAATTCATGGCGGATTGGTATGCGCAGCTTTGGGCGGAATCGCTGGGCAAAAAGCTCGTGAAGGACGGAAAGGTTTTGCGATTCGGACAGACTCCGGTAAAATCTCTCGGCGTTACGGATCAGCATTCGCAGGTTCAGCTTTACACCGACGGACCTTTTGACAAAACAATAACTTTCATCTCTGTTGAAAAATACCGCAGTGATGTTGCTGTTCCGCATGTTTTTGACGACATTCCGGGGATTGCGTTTCTATCCGGACACAGCTTGGGTGAGCTGATTTCCGCCGAATTCCGTGCAACCGAACACGCCGTAACCGTCAGCGGACATATGAACAAAAACATCATCATGCCCGAAGTCAACGAATTCACTCTCGGGCAGCTTATAATGCTGTTTGAAATGCAGACGGCATTCGCAGGGGAGCTGCTGGGCATCGATGCATTCGATCAGCCCGGAGTCGAGGAGGGAAAGAATGCAACTTATGCCCTGCTCGGAAAACCCGGATACGAAGCCAAACTCGACGAATTGAAAAAAGCCGAAGAGGCAAAGAAAAAACTCATCGTTTGATGCGGCGGACAAAAAGTGCGGTGCGGGGGAAACGGCTTTTCGTATCGCACCGCAGATCTTGTAAACACATAAATACGAAAGGATTGCCGAAGCCACTTGCGGGCGCGGCGCGGCTTTTGAATGAGCCTTTTTGATAAGAAATACCTGAAAAGAATAGACTGGGTAACGGTCGGAATCGTGCTTGCGCTCGTTGTGTTCGGCACGATCGCACTTGCCTCTGTTCAGGCAAAGCCTTTTGACGGCACGGAACACGGCATTGCGGATTATATGGACAAGCTCAACATGGAATACCTGCAGAAGCATATAACAAACTTCCTTGTCGGACTTGCTGCAATGATAATATTTCTTGTTTTTGATTACAGCATATTCAAAACTTTTGCAATGTGGGCATACATCGGCATAATAGGTTTGCTGATGCTGCTTTTCATTTTCGGCAAGGTGCGCGGCGGTGCACAGGGCTGGTTTGTTTTCGACACGCTTGAAAGGGCAATACAGCCGGGCGAGCTGAGCAAGATCGCATTGATCGTGATGCTTTCAAAATACGTCTCTGCCGCAATGGACAGGGACGGGCGATTGCTGAAATTCAAGGACGTTATGATTGCTCTCGGCATAACATTCGTTCCGTTCATGCTGATAGTTCTCCAACCTGATTACGGAACGGCGATTGTATTGCTTGTTATCATGGTTGTGACATTCTTCGTTGCGCAGATAAAGTGGATTTATATAATCTTTGCCGCTGTCGGAGCCGGGGTGGGGCTTCCGCTGATGTACTTTTTTGTTTTGACCCCGAAGCAGCGCGACAGAATCGATGTTTTTCTGAATCCGTCCGCCGCAAGCGACGATGCAAAGTACCATGTCGGACAGTCGCAGATGGCAATAGGTTCCGGACGGCTCACGGGCAAGGGCTTTTTCGGTGAGCAGACGCTGGCACAGCTTCGCTATGTTCCGGCAAGGCACACGGATTTCATATTCAGCGGCATAACGGAGGCGGTCGGATTCATCGGCAGTACGATACTGATTATTGTTTTCTTTGCACTGCTTTTCCGCTGGATGTATATTGCAATAAAAGCGCGGGATAATTTCGGCACCTGCCTTGTTACGGGTGTCAGCGCAATGCTTGCGGCACATATTTTCGAAAATATCGGCATGACGATGGGAATAATGCCCGTTACGGGAATTCCGCTGCCGTTTATAAGCTACGGCGGGTCGAATATGCTCACAAACATGATAGGTGTGGGTATTGTTCTGAACGTCTATATGCGCCGTCCGATGAAACGAAAACGGAAGCATGACAAAATACGCGAAAACGGCAAGACGGTCGTTGTTTAAAAACAGAAAAGCATGTTTTGCAGGGCGGTATTCGAAGTGTCCGCTCAATCGCTCGATTTGATTGAGAGATTAATCGGATTTGAATCCATATGAATTAACGGCCATACGAATTAACGGTGAAAAAATGAATTGGGAAGGTTACAGCGAAAATGCATCCGCAGCTCTTGATGCGGCACAGGCTGCGGCGGAGGAGCTGCATCACGGCTTCATCGGCACGGAGCACATTTTGATAGGTCTGCTCCGTGCGCCGGGCACGGCGGGGGAGTGCCTTCGCAAATGCGGTGCGGATGAAAGCATGGTGTTTCCGTATGCGGACACCCTTGTCGGCGGCGGAAGACATATTTTCACGGACAGCAGGGGTTCGCACCGCCTGCAAAACGCGTATTGGAGCTTGCGCTGTATGAAGCAAAAGCATATGCAAGCCGCACAATCTGCACGAAACATATCCTTCTTGCCGTTTTGCGCGAGACGGACTGTTTTGCGTCACGCATTCTCGATTCCATCGGGCTGGACAGGCAGATGCTGAAAAAGCTTTTGAACGATGAATCGCGGGAACTCGGTTCGAACGGGCGCGAAAGCCGAAAGTCGGAGCTGCTCCATGATGAAAGCGCAGCCGAAAAAACAAAAGGTAATGCGAATGATTCTTTAAAAAATGATTCGGCCGAAAGACAGCCGCATGATGAAAACGTATCCCGCGGGAAAAATAAGCCTCGGGGCGGACAGAGTTCGCCGATGTTGGAAAGCTATACCGATGACCTTACGGCAAGGGCGGCGCGGGGGAGCTTGATCCGTTGACAGGCTGTGAAGCGCAGCTGAACAGGTTGATTCAGACACTGCTTAGGCGGAGCAAGAATAACCCCGTGCTTACGGGAAATCCCGGCGTCGGAAAATCGGCTGTCGTTGAGGGATTTGCTCAAAGGATAGTTTCGGGTGATGTTCCTGTCGAGCTGCGTTCGTCGCGGGTGCTGCGGCTTGACTTGGGCGCACTCGTTGCGGGAACGAAATACAGGGGCGAATTTGAGGAGAGGCTGAAAGCACTTCTTGACGAAACAACTCCCGAAACAATTCTTTTTATTGACGAAATACATACGATAATCGGCGCAGGTGCGGGCGAGGGCAGTCTCGATGCTGCCAATATCCTGAAACCCGCGCTTGCTCGCGGCGGGTTGAAGCTGATCGGCGCAACAACGTTTGATGAATACAGGCTCTATATCGAAAAAGATGCCGCGCTGGAACGGCGTTTTTCACCGATAGTCGTAAAAGAACCCACGCGGGAGGAAGCGATCGCAATCCTTCGCGGTTTGCGTCCGAAATACGAGGCGCATCACGGCGTTTCGATTACGGACGAGGCAGCGGAAGCCTGTGTTGATATGTCCGTTCGCTGCATTCCGGAGCGATTTCTTCCGGATAAGGCGATAGATATAATGGATGAAACAGCATCCCGCCGGCGGCTTGCTCCGCAGAATACAGCGGAACTGCGGCAGGAAAGGGCCAGCCTCCGAATGCGTATTGAGGATGCATTGAATGAGCGGGATTTTACACTTGCGGCTGAATTAAGAAAACAGGAAAAGCAGCTCGGCGGGCCGAGAACAGCGGATGCACTTCATGCGGGAGCGGAGAATTCTGGCATTCACTGCGGCTTCTTTAAAAAAAGAGCTGTCGTCCAATCGTCACTGCCGGCGATGTTGCACAGACTGTTCACGAACTGACGGGGATTCCCGTAAGCAGTCTTGACGGCACCGTCCGTTCACGGCTCTCAAAACTGGATTCGTTGATCAATGCGCACATAATCGGGCAGGAGACCGCGGTTGCTTCCGTGTGCAAAGCCCTTCGTTCCGCTTTCACATGGCGGAACGATCCCGACCGTCCGCGTGCCGCAATTGCCGTAACCGGAGCGGCAGGTTCGGGAAAAACCAAGCTTGCAGCAGTGCTTGCAGAGACATTGTATCCGGGCGAAAATGCACTTTTGCGGTTTGACATGCGCGAGTATTCCGACTATTCGGCGGTCAACACATTGACGGGTTCACCTGCGGGTTCTGTCTCCGGCGGAAGACTGACCGAAGCCGTGCGGCGGAAGCCTTTTGCAGTGGTGCTGTTTGACGACATTCAATACGCAAACGCTGCCGTGCGTTCGCTCGTTCAAAGCATCATGCGGTGCGGCGTTTTGACCGATGCAAAAGGTAAAAATGTAAGCTTCCGCAATGCGATTGTATTCGTCACCTGCGGTGAAGGCGACAGCTTTAAACAGCGCAGGGCGGGCTTTTCGGATGAGGCAAATGCGCTGAACGGCAGCCGCGATGAACGGGACGCAAGGCAGATACTTCCGCCGGAAATTGCTTCCGATGCGGATTGCGTTGCTGCGCTTTTGCCTGCGGCTCAAGCCGCTGTTCCCGAGATTGCAAAACTGATGCTGGATGATCTGTCCGATAAACTCAAAAAAACGGGCAGAACGGTTCGTTTCGGCGCTTCCGCCGCAAATTACATTGCAAGCAAAATCGATGAAGTCGAACTTGAAAAAAACGGTGCATGGGCTGTTGCACGCTGCGTTTCGAACGAATGCGAGGATTTTATCAGCGAAAAGCTGCTTGAGGATGCATACTGCTGCAACGACTGCACGGTAGAGGTTGAAAACGGCGGGACGGGGCTTTGCATTGTTCCGCACAATACAAAAAAGAAAGTTGAGGTCACAGAACTATGAATATTTCACGCTTCGGCATCGGATTCAGATTCGATTCGATTGAGAACGGAGATGAACGCGAACATGCGTTCAACCTTATTTTTTCGGCAATTGAAAGGGCGGACGTTCGTGGACTTCAATTGTTTGCGGGCATTTCTCCGTTGATGAAAGCGACGACAAAAACATATTCACGGTTGCATTTGCAGGCGGCGGCATAAAACAAACACGCAGTCTGTTTGAAAAGCTGAACGACAATCCGCTCGTTTCGGGTGCGCTTGCGGAATACAGGCCCGTCGTTCAGACGAATGCGCTCAGACGGGCGGAGAAGCTGGCTTTTTACGGCAGATTTGACGAAAACGGAACCCTTGTCTTTAATGAAAAGGACTTGACGGAGTGCGGCTGCAAAAAAACAGAAAAGCCTGCCGCGAACCCTTTTGAAGAATACGGCGGAAGGCGTATTGACCCTGTCGGCGCAGGTATTCGGATGCTTATCGCTCCGGACAAGTTCAAGGGCAGCATGGATGCACAGAGAGTTTGCACGATTATCAAAAATGCAGCGCGGCAATACCTTCCCGGATGCAGTGTGAGAACGCTTCCGATTGCGGACGGAGGGGACGGAACGGCCGAAACGCTTACTCGTGCTTTTAACGGAAATATGCGTTCGGCGAATGTTACTGCGCCGGACGGCAGAAAAATTGCTGCCGAATACGGTGTTCTGACCTCATTCGGTGAAAAAACGGCGGGCGCCGCAGCGGTTATTGAAATGGCAAAGGCATCGGGGCTTGCATTGATGGATGAAAATGCATTGGATCCGCTTGCTGCAACGAGCAGGGGGACGGGCGAACTTATCGCTTCAGCATTGAACGAGGGGATAAGGAATATTTTGATCGGTATAGGCGGTTCCGCAACCAACGACGGCGGAATGGGCGCGGCAGCGGCTCTCGGCGTTAAGTTTCTGGATGCGGAAGGCAATGAGCTTTCGGGCTGCGGCCGAGAGCTTGTCTTGGTGCGTAAAATTGATTTGTCGGGCTTGCGCAGAGATGTTTTCGAGGCAAAGATAACCGTTATGTGTGATGTTGATAATCCTCTTACAGGCAAAAACGGTGCGACGTACACCTACGGACCGCAAAAAGGCGCGGACGCCGAAGCATTAAACACTCTTGAAGACGGGATGAAAAACATTGCGGCCTTGTATGACGCTGCGGCAGGGAGAAAAGTGTCCGCCGAATGCGGTGCAGGCGCGGCGGGAGGCATGGGTGCAATGCTGTCGGCTCTTTTGGGCGCAGAATTGACTCACGGCTCGGCGGCGGTGCTCAATGCGGTCGGCTTTGATGCATTGCTTGGGGACACCGATCTCGTCATAACCGGAGAAGGGCAGCTTGATGCATCAAGTGCGGACAACGGGAAGGCCGTCGGCGAGGTTGTGAAACGCTGCGCCGCAAATTCCGGCGGCCCCGTGCCCGTATTTATTGTTGCGGGAAGGCTCGGAAGGGGTTATGAACATATTTACAAGCTTGCGAATGCGGGAGTTTTTTCAACAATTGTTACGGATGAACAGCCGAATGCGGACGGAGACTGTGATGCTGAGACGCGTCTGCGCCTTGCTTCGGAACGAATGTTCCGCTGCATCGCAAGTTCTTTTTCCGTGAATTCACAGCACAGCGGGCGCGGAATGCGGCGATAAAACAGCTTCTTGCGCAAACACAAAAGAGAGTTTCGCAACGATATGCGATTCAACCTTTGGTTGATTTGCTGATAAACGCAGATATATATGTGAAAAAAAGATTTCAATCAGAAATAATTTTAAAGAAACACGCAAAACAAACCGAAAGGAATAAAAAATTTGCGGCGGCACGGGATTCAACCAACGGTTGAGCAGATTTTTTGGGGTTTTCAACCACCGCTTTATTGTCATGAAAAGCTTGCGTTGCTAAAATGAGCGCGAAATTAAGAGTTGGCGCAACACAAAAACGTTTTCCAAACGTAACAGATATGCGGTGCGGCGACTCACGAAAATCAGAAAGAGGGAAAAAACCATGAAAGAAAACTTTGCAATCAAACTGCGCGAGCTGCGTAAGGCAAGCGGAATGACACAGGAACAGCTTGCTGCCGAATTCGGAGTATCCGTTCAGGCCGTCAGCAAATGGGAAACGGCGGCTTCCTATCCCGATATTGAGTTGATGCCGCGAATTGCGGATCTTTTCGGCGTTTCGCTGGATGAGCTGCTGCGCGATGTTAAGAACGAGAAAAACATTGATGCGGGTGAAGAAATTCATACCGATGCCGAACAGCAATGCGATGCTGCCTGCAACCCGGAATCGGTTGAAGTCGAATACGAGGACGAAAACGACGATGAAAATGCCGGGGACGATGAAGAAGACGATGACGATGACGATGAAAATGACGATGATGATGAAGATGATGAAGATGATGATGACGGCAGCTGCATCTTTGTGAAGAAGGGCAGAAACGGCATTGTAAGCGTCAACACGGATGCTATCGAGAAATTCGGCAGAAAAATCGAGAGAATGGCAAAGAAAAAAAGCTGAAAAAGCAGGCTGCGCATTTGAAAAAACGCAAAAAGCATTCGCGTTCTTCGACCCGTAATTACGGAAATCGTTTCGAATGGAGCAATATCATGATTGACGAAATGCCGGATGACAACACCCTGCGCGTTGTGCTGATGCGCGGAAAACAGATCGTGTCAAGTCAGGAATACGATCCTGCGGTTTGCATTCCCGTTGAACTGAAATATGAAAAAGAGAACGGAATTGCGGGTATGTTCGGCAGAAAAGGCGGACGCACCGATTGCTCGCTAAATGTTGAAATTTGGGGCAATGCCGACATCAATGGCAGTGTTAACGGTGATGTATATGCGGGCGGAAATGTGAACTGCGGTGAAATCGGCGGAGATGTCGGCGCGGGCGGCAATGTGAACTGTGCTGATATCGGTGGAGACATTTCAGCGGGCGGAAGCATTGAATGCGGCAGTATCGGCGGCGATGTCAATGCGGGCGGAAATGTCAGCTGTGCGGATGTCGGCGGCGATGTTGAAACCGGCGGAAGTGTTGAATGCGGCAATGTCAGCGGCGATGTCAATGCGGGCAAAGATGTGAACTGCGGTGATATACTCGGACATGCGAAGACAAGCGGGAGCATGAATTGCGGAAATGTTGACGGAAACGTTGACTGCGGAGGCAATATAAGCTGCGGCGATATCGCAGGACATGCGGAGGCTCGCGGCAGTATTGAATGCAAAACAATTAAGGGCAGTGCCGAAGCAGGCAGCCGAATAATTTACAAAGGCTGAGGATTGGTTCCGGTCTTTGAAAACAAGCGGCAAAGCAGCACTCGGAACGGCATAAAAAGCAATTAAACAACACTCAGTTTCGTATATTCAGCAAAAGGCAGACGGGAAAAAATCCTGTCTGCCGCTTCCGTTTTAAAACCAAAACATTGAAACTTTAACAAATCGAATGCGATAAAACTAATCGGCAATTTCAACGGAAAGATTCGGGTTTTCGGCTGCCGCGTCCGAAAACACGCGCAGCATCATGCTCCCGTAGCTGCCGAGGGCGGCAGTCAGCGCGCTCGTTCCGAAGAGAGTCACTGCAACGGGTTTGCATATTTCCGCAAGGCAGTCAAAGAGTGCATCAAGGTTCTTTCCGTAATGATCCGGAAACTGCAATGCCTCGGCAATACGCAGATGCGCATCGGTAATTCCCGCAATCGCCGTAAAGTCAATGCGGATATTCTTAATGCCGCCGCTTTGTTCGGAACCGGAGTTGTGTGTGAAATTGTTATCCGATATGGTCATGGTCAATTATCCTCAATTATCCCTAAAAATTCTCAAAAACCCGCGGTTTAATTGTCCGCGTCGTAAAGCTTAATAAAGCTTTGATAATGGTCATCGGTATAAAAAATCAATCCGTCATTCGAAAAAACTATGCGTTTTGCCCCACGTGAGGGTGCTCCGCAGGTGTCGATATCGCATTCGGTATAAAACCTTCCTTCCGCTTGCGGCAAAGCCCCTCGTAGTTGCCGAACCTGTCCCCTCCGATGGAGCAGCCGGGCGCAAAATCCTGAAGCCCGCCGCCCTGCCAGCCGAGTTCCCGCGCCTGTTTCTTTGTTATGAAATTTGCGGGGAGATGCCCGAAAAAAGGTGGATGTACAGAGCAACTTCATCACGGGAACTGTATTCGCCGCTTTCTTTCACCGGCGATGAAGTCGGTTCCTGCGGAGGTGCAGTCGGCTTTGCGGAGAGCTCAATTTCGGCGGCTGTTCCGATTTCCGTGGGTTCGGTTGTGTGCAATACATCCGATATTGCAGCTGTCGGGGTATCGGGCGGGAAAACCTCTTCGGGTACGGTGCAGGCTGCAATGCCCGCAATGCTCAAAACAACAAGCAAAAACGCCGCAATGCGCCTTAAGGTTCTTAAATCAGCATGTTTCAATATGATTTGCCTCCTTGTTCGGAAAAAGGTCAAGCCCAAAGGCATTTCCGCAAAATGCCTCAACCCTTGGGCGGCCTTCATCCGGTGCGGTATCGGACCCACTCCGAATATGCTTTGAACGGAGCGAATACGGATATATGATAATGCCGAACGGAAAATTTTTCAACACCGTACGCGTAATAATCGGATGAAACCGTTCGAATTTGCATGTATATGCTGAAAAAACAGAGTGTTATATATAGTTAAAAATAATTTAAAAAAGGGGTTGACAAATGAGACCCAATTGAGTATAATATGGAAGTCGCTTGAAGAGCGGCACAATGGATGGGAGCATAGCTCAGCTGGGAGAGCACTTGCCTTACAAGCAAGGGGTCACAGGTTCGAGCCCTGTTGCTCCCACCATTCGGCCCGGTAGTTCAGCTGGTTAGAATGCCAGCCTGTCACGCTGGAGGTCAGGGGTTCGAGCCCCCTTCGGATCGCCATTTTGCCTCGGTAGCTCAGTTGGTAGAGCAAGGGACTGAAAATCCCTGTGTCGGTGGTTCAAGTCCACTCTGAGGCACCATCCTGCGGGAATAGCTCATTTGGTAGAGCGCCGCCTTGCCAAGGCGGAGGTGGCGGGTTCGAGCCCCGTTTCCCGCTCCATTTTTTTAGCGGCTGCGTTTCCTCCTTTTACGCGGCCAAACGGCACCATAGCCAAGCGGTAAGGCAGCGGTCTGCAAAATCGCCATCTCCGGTTCGATTCCGGATGGTGCCTCCAAATCAGCTCCATCGAATTTACGATGGAGTTTTTTCTTTGCAATTTGATATACATGAATCCTGCGGCTTCATTGCCAATGCCTAACATATTCGGCACAAATTGCGGCTTCGGTTTTTGCCGCAGGTATATTCGGGAGGATATGATGAGAACATTGTTCGAAATGGATAAAAAGAACTACGACTCGAGCGGGAAAGTTTTTTACCGTCCGTCCGTTCGGAGCATTATCATTCGCGGCGGCAGGGTTGCAATGGTTCACAGCCTGATGTATGATTACTATAAATTCCCCGGGGGCGGCATCGAGAGCGGTGAAACTCGGCATCAGGCACTGATCCGCGAAACTGCCGAAGAATCCGGCTTGTGTGTTGTCCCTGATTCGATTCAGGAATACGGCTGCGTTCGCAGAATCGAAAAGAGCGACAAACCGGGGATTTCGGTTTTTGTTCAGAATAATTTCTACTATTTTTGCGAAGCGGAACCGGAGCCGGGAGCGCAGAAACTCGATGACTATGAGGCGCGGGAACGATTTACTTTGGAATTTGTTGAGGCAGAACATGCAATTGATGTTAACAGAAACAGAGCTCACGGGCCCAAAAATCAAACAATGCTTGAACGCGAAGCGCGTGTTCTTGAAATGCTGCGTGAAGAGGGGTACTTGGATTAATTATGTCTGAATATATACTTGATTTGAGAAAAACTGTCGGGCATCGTCCGCTGCTTCAGGTCGGTGCGAGCGTTATTGTTGTCGATTCAGAGGGTCGAATACTCTTGCAGAAGCGGCGCGATAACGGACTTTGGGGCTATGCAGGCGGTTCCGTGGAGCTTGATGAGGAAGTTGAAAAAGCGGCAATGCGCGAACTTTTTGAAGAAACGGGACTTGTTGCGAACGAGCTTGAACTTTTCGGTGTTTTTTCGGGAAAAATCCTGCATTACACCTATCCGAACGGCGACGAGGTTTCAAATATTGATATTGTTTACCTTTGCCGCAGTTATTCCGGAGATCTTACACCGCAGGCAAGTGAAGTGTCGGAGCTGCGTTTCTTTTCCGCTTCCGAAATGCCGCCCGAAAACGAGCTGACGCCGCCCAATCGCCCCGTGCTGAAAAGATACATTGAAAGCCTGGCTGAGTGTTGAATTTTGCTGCTGCGGACAATTATTGAACGAAGTATATTTAGAAAGACACTGTAAAGGGGATTGACTTTCCACCTTGGCGGCGTTATAATCATGCTTGTAAAGCTTTGCGCCTTTACAACAGGGCCGCATAGAACATTAAGGAGGCATATATGCAGAACAAACTCGAATTAAGCCTTCTCATTGATTACTACGGCGCGTTTTTAACCGATAACCAGTGCGAGATGCTTAAGCTCAACTGCGAGGAGGATTTTTCCCTTGCGGAAATTGCAGAGCAGAAGGGCATTTCGCGGCAGGGTGTGCGCGATGCATTGCAGCGCGGTGAAAAAATCCTTCTCGAAATGGAAGAAAAACTCGGTCTTGCCGCAAGGGACAGGCGGCTGAAAGTTTTAATTGCGGAGCTTTCGGCAGAGGTTCGCAGGTGCACCTTCAATGAAACCGCTCGGGAAAGAATCAACACTCTGTTATCACAACTGACTGAAATCACGGAGGGCAAAGATGGCATTTGAAGGACTTTCTTCAAAACTTCAGAACATATTCAGAAAACTGGGCGGAAAGGGCAAGTTGACCGAAAAAAAGAAGTCAAAGAGGCAATGCGCGAGATAAAGCTTGCGCTGCTCGAGGCGGATGTTAACTTTTCGGTTGTGAAATCCTTTATAAACACTGTTTCGGCGCGGGCAGTGGGTTCGGATGTTCTCCAAAGCCTCACTCCGTCCCAGCAAATAATCAAAATTGTCAATGAGGAGCTGACTCAGCTCATCGGCGGCAGCGTTGTGAAGGTTGAGTTCGGGCCGCGCAAACCCTCTGTTTTCCTGCTTGCGGGTCTTCAGGGTGCGGGCAAAACCACAATGGCGGGCAAACTTGCTGCCTACCTTGCAAAGACTCAGGGCAAAAAAACCGCTGCTTGTTGCATGCGACATATATCGCCCTGCCGCGATCACCCAGCTTCAGGTCGTGGGTGAAAAGGTCAATGTTCCCGTTTTCGAACGCGGGACGCAGGATCCCGTTAAAACCGCAAAGGAAGCGATTGAATATGCTTCCCGCAACTTCTACGATCTTGTTATAATCGATACGGCAGGCCGCCTGCACATTGACGAGAACATGATGGACGAGATCGCTGCCGTCAAACAAGCCGTTAACCCGGCGGAAACGCTGCTTGTTGTTGATGCAATGACAGGTCAGGACGCTGTCAACGTTGCAAGCTCCTTTAACGAAAAACTCGGCATAACCGGCGTTATACTCACAAAGCTTGACGGTGACACAAGAGGCGGTGCGGCGCTGAGCGTTCGCAGTGTTACGGGCAAACCAATCAAATTCTCCGGCATAGGTGAAAAGCTTACCGATATCGAACCGTTCTATCCCGACAGAATGGCTTCAAGAATTCTGGGCATGGGCGATGTTCTCACTTTGATTGAAAAGGCGGAACAGGCTTTCGACGAAAAACAGGCGGAAGAGCTCACCAAAAGATTAAAAATGACAAGTTTACTCTTGAGGACTTCCTCGAGCAGTTCCAACAGGTCAAAAAACTCGGCTCAATGGAAGAGATTCTCGGCATGATGCCCGGGGTCGATGCAAGCAAGCTCAAGGATGCAAAAATTGACCAAAAGGCAACCGCAAGAGTCGAGGCGATCATTCGTTCAATGACTCCGCGTGAACGACGCAATCCGGAACTTTTGAACGCAAGCCGCAAAAAACGCATTGCGGCGGGCAGCGGAACGACCGTTCAGGAAGTTAACCGACTGCTCAAACAATTTGAACAGTCACGCCAGCTGATGAAGAGATTTGCGGAATGGGCCGCAAAAAATCAGGCAGGCGCAAAGGCTTCTTCGGCTTCTGATGCAGGAAAATGTTTTCCAATCTGCATCAAACAACAAAATCACCAACAGCGGGCTTATGCCCGATTGGATATTCAACAAAGACTTTCTATTTAATTTGGAGGAACTATCATGCTTAAAATCAGGCTTCGCAGAATGGGCGCAAAGAAGGCTCCTTTCTATCGTATCGTTGTTGCTGATTCCCGCGCACCCCGTGACGGTGCTTTCGTAGAGGAAATCGGCTATTACAACCCCCTCACCGATCCCGAACAGGTCGTTGTTGACGGCGACAAGGCAAAGCAGTGGATCAAGAACGGTGCGCAGCCCACGGAAACCGTTCGCGGTCTGTTCAAAAAGCACGGCGTTATCGACTGATGAGCGAAGAAATCATTACCGAAACTCAGGTTCCCGATATTGCGGCTCTTGTTGAATTCATTGCAAAGAGTCTTGTTGACGAACCGAGCGAGGTAAAGGTTGCCGTCAAGGCTGACGAAGCAGGCGAGGAAACCACAATTGAGCTTTCCGTTGCCAAGGACGATATGGGCAAAGTTATTGGCAAACAGGGGCGTATCGCAAAAGCAATCCGCACCGTTGTTCGCGCCGCTTCGGTAAAAAGCGAAAAGAAATACAAAGTTGACATTCTGTAACCGTACCGGAACTCACAAGTTTTGTCTATGGATTATTTTCGTATCGGGCTGTTTCTGCGCCCGCACGGCATCAAGGGTGAGCTGAAATTGCTCCCCTTGACCGATGATTTAAAACGATTTGCACGCCTTTCGGATGCCTTTATCGAGGCGCCCGAGGGCGTTTATCAAACAGTCACTGCGGAAAGCGCAAGGGTTGCCGCCGAGAATTCCGTGATAATTAAACTCAAGGGAATTGACACCGTTGAAGCCGCCGAAAAACTTCGCGACAAATACCTTTGCGTGGACAGAGAACACGCCGTAAAGCTTCCCGCAGGTGCATATTTTGTGAAGGACATCATAGGCTGTGAGGTTTTTTCGACATTGGGTGATGCGCTCGGCAGAGTGGTCGATGTGTACGAAACACCGTCAACGGACGTCTATGTTATTAAAGGCGCAAAAAGGCTTTCCGTTCCTGCACTGAAAAAACTGCTTTCAAGCGTTGATATCGAAAACAAGCGAATTGTTTTTGATTCCGAAATTCTTGCGGAGGTTGGACTGTTTGAGGATTGATATTCTTACAATTTTTCCCGAAATGTTCAGCAGTATCCTGTCATCAAGCATTCTCGGCAGGGCGGCATCAAAGGGCATTTTGGAATTCAAAACGCATAATATACGTGATTTTTCGCAGAACAAGCACCGTAATACCGATGATTATCCGTTCGGAGGCGGGGCGGGCATGGTCATGCTTGCGCAGCCGATTTTTGACTGCATCGAAAGCGTCGCAGCCGAAGCTCCGGAAAAGCCGCGCTGCATTGTGATGAGTCCGCGCGGCAGAGTGCTGACACCGGCACTTGCAAAAGAACTCGCTTCGGAGAAGCGTCTTCTTTTTCTTGCGGGGCATTATGAAGGCATTGACGAACGCGTATCGGAACTTATCGATGATGAAATTTCAATCGGCGACTATGTTCTGACGGGCGGCGAATTGCCCGCAATGGTCGTTATCGACTGCGTTTCAAGGTTCATTCCCGGTGTGCTCGGAAGCTCCGAATCAACCGAGGAGGAAAGCTTTTCCGACTGGGGACTGCTGGAATACCCTCAGTACACGCGTCCCGCAAATTTCAGGGGCAGAGAGGTTCCGCCCGTGCTGCTGAACGGCAACCATGCCGAAATTCTGCGTTGGCGGAGGCAGGAAGCTCTCAAAAAACAAAACAGATGCGTCCGGACCTTCTTGAAAGGGCGAATCTGACTGCGGCGGATAAAAAATACCTGCAATCGTTGGAAAATGAGTAATATATATTGCGTATCTGCTCATTTTTTGAAAAATTGCTCTTGCATTCTGTGCAGAAAAATGCTATAATTCTATGGTTAATTGGATGGTCCGCTGGTCGCAGGTCGGCTAAGAACATCTGTAAATAAGGAGATTACTATGTCAGACATCATCAGAGAACTCGAAAAAGAGCAGCTTCGTTCCGATCTTCCCAAGCTCGAAATCGGTGACACCGTTCGCGTATACGTTAAGGTCGTTGAAGGAAACCGCGAAAGGCTCCAGAATTTTGAAGGCATCGTCATCAAAATGCAGGGCGGCGGCATCCGCAAGACTTTCACCGTTCGCCGTATCAGCTACGGTGTAGGCGTTGAGAGGACTTTCCCCTATCACAGCCCGCGCATCGGCAGGATCGAAGTTGTTCGCCACGGCGTTGTCCGCAGGGCGAAGCTCTATTACCTCCGTGAGAGGACCGGTAAGGCTGCAAAGATCAAAGAACGCATCGTTACCAAGTAATCAAGATTTTCCTTTTTTCTGAAAAGGCCTCCCGACCCAAACGGGGAAGGAGGCTGATTTTATATCGATTTTGCGCAGGCATTGCGGGGCTTTGCCGCCGCTGCAAAAAGCTGCCGAATTCCGTTTCGCGCCGATGTCTGCTGCAAAAAAAGAATTATCAACCCGTTTCGGAGGTAAAACCCATGCACACGATAAATTGGTATCCCGGGCACATGGCAAAAGCCAGACGTATGCTGGAGGACAACTTAAAGCTTGTTGACATGATAATCGAAATTGTCGATGCACGCGCACCGATGGCTTGCCGCAATCCCGATTTTGAAGCTCTTTTCAAAAACAAGCTGCGTGTTGTTGTTCTTAATAAAAGTGACCTTTCATCAAAAACTCAGAATCGCGCATGGATAAGTTATTTTGCAAAGCAGGGAATCACAGCTGCGGAGTTTATCTCAACTCAGCCCTCAACACGCAAACGTGCAATTGAGCTTATTGAAAAAACGGGGGAGGAGACCGTTCGGCGGTATCGCGAAAAAGGCATTAAAAAAACTTTGCGCGCAATGGTCGTCGGCGTTCCGAATGTCGGAAAATCCACTTTCATCAATCGTATTGCGGGCGCGGCAAGAGCGCAGGTCGGCGATCGTCCGGGCGTTACGCGGTCAAAGCAATGGGTCAAAGTTTCGGACTATCTCGAGCTTCTTGACACTCCGGGTTTGCTCTGGGGCAAGTTGGATAACGAGATACTTGCAAAGCATCTTGCATATATTGGTTCAATTCGGGATGATGTGCTTGATATCGAGGAAATTTCGGCCCTGCTGCTTTTTGACCTTATGCGCATATGCCCGGAGGCTTTGACGGCAAGATACAAAAAGCTTGATCCGGAACAGAATATTCCCGAGCTTCTGCTGGAAGGCGTGTGCCGCAGCCGCGGGTTTATTCTTTCGGGCGGAGTTTTTGATACGGAACGCGGCGCAAGAATAGTTCTTGATGAGTATCGTGCGGGCAAAATTGCCGCCGTTGCTCTTGAAAACCCCACGGATAATTTCGAACCCCAGCAAGCGGAGCAAACCGATATAAACAATGAAAAAGATTAACGAGGCCGAACGGCTTGAACAAATGACTCAGTACGAACGCCCGTTCTGGAAACGCGGTATCGCCGTTGCGGGAATGGATGAAGTCGGGCGCGGACCGCTCGCTGGCCCCGTTGTTGCCGCATGCGTGATCCTTCCTCCGGGATTTGTGACAGAGGGCGTGAACGATTCCAAAAAGCTTACAAAGAAGCGCATGGAAAAGCTTTACCCGCTTATTACAGGCGGAGCGACAGCTTTCGGCACAGGATGGGTGTTTCAAAAGGAAATTGATGAGATAAATATTCTTCAGGCAACAAAAAAGGCGTTTGCCGAAGCTTACAGGAATGCTTTGGCGCATTGCCCGGGCGATTACGTGTGCAGCGACGTTTTTGTTGATGCCGTTAAAGACCTTGATATTCCCGCCGTGCAGCACAGCCTGATTCACGGCGATGCATTGTGTTATTCCATTGCGGCGGCAAGCATAGTTGCAAAAGTGGAAAGAGACAGATACATGATCGCCGCAGCGGAGAAATTTCCGCAGTACGGTTTCGAAAAAAACGTCGGTTACGGAACAAAGCAGCATATGGATGCGCTTCGTGAATTCGGTCCGTGCGAACTTCACAGGCGCAGCTTCATCAAAAAAATTCTTGCGGAACGCGGTGAATGCTGACCGCGTTGCTGTATACACCCGATCGGAGGTGCAATTGGAACGGCTGAATATTGAAAACGGAAGCAAACAGCAGCGCATCGGTGCAAGAGGGGAGCGTTTGGCAAGGCTTTACCTTCGTTTGCACGGGTACCGAATCCTTCAGCGCAATTACCGTGTTGCACACAAGGAGATTGATATAATCGCAAAAAAAGGAAGCACCGTTGCCTTTGTCGAGGTCAAGACCGCTCTCGATTCAAAGGAGCTGCCGCCGATGCTGCGTGTCGGTTCCGCAAAAAGAGCAAACATGGCTTACGCTGCAAAGTATTTTGCGGCAAATTGCAGGCAAAAGGCGGTTTACTATCGCTTCGATATAATTGAAGTGATACTTTCGGAACACAAAATAAGACATATAGAAAATGCATTTACGATTTAAACAAAATAAAAAATCCGTTATCGACTTTTCCCGCAGCTTTCAATTTTGTTGTTTGCTGCTTTTTTTGCGTTCGGCACTTCAAATTTTGAACATAATATGGTAAAATAAATAAAATCGGTGTATGATGCGCGAACGTGAGCGGTGTGACAGAGGTCAGCCGGACGCATTCGGCATCTTACAGCAGGCTTTCATAAGGAGGATGGCATTCAATATGACGCCGACCAAATTTCCGACCGAGCAAATACTGATCGCTTCCATTTTGGCAACGATTGCCTTTTTTGCTGATCTACATGGTCTATGTAAGCATCAAAAAAGCAGAGCCGTTCTTGTGAACGGTGTACGCGACAAATCAGACAATTTTCTTGTTGTGTGGACGCTGCTTGCTTCGCTGCTGCTGCATATTCTTTTTTCCTACTATATTGTCGGACACAAAACCGATATAGGCTGTTTCACATCGTGGGGAAACAAAATATTCAGAAACGGCTTTCAAAACTTCTATAATCCTCAAACCAATTTTCCGGATTATCCGCCGGGATATATGTATGTTTTGGGGTTGATGGCGCGCATAGCGGATCTTTTCGGTCACGGCGTTTATGCGGCGGACGGCTCGTACGACATATTCTATGTCACAATGATAAAACTCCCGTCGATAATTGCCGATATAGGCTCGGCGTATCTTGTTTACAGGCTTGCGCGCAAAAAACTTCGCTTTGAGGCCGCGTACCTTCTTATGTGCCTTGCAGCATTCTGCCCCGTTTTCATCTATGTTTCCGGAGGATGGGGACAGATCGATCAGATTCTTTCGATCCTGCTTGTAATAAGCATTATTCTGCTCAATTCGAACAAACCGATTCTTGCGGGATTTGTTTACGGATTATCAATCCTGCTCAAGCCGCAGGCTTTGATGGCGGGTCCGCTTCTTGCGATTGCATACTTCTGCTATATTTTCGATCCGGATTTCTTCAGTCCGACAGGCAGAAAATGCACGGACGGAGTCGGAACGCGAATCATGAAAACCGTTGCTGCGGTCGCCTGCGCCTGCGCGCTTCTCATTGTATCCGTAATTCCGTTTGCCGATGATACCATGCCGTGGTATTCCATTATCCTTCAAAAATATATGGGAACCGCTACTTCTTATAAATACGCAAGCGTAAATGCATACAATATTTACACATTGTTCGGAAAGAATTGGACCCCGATAACCGAGAAGGCAATTCTCGGGCTGACTTACGGCCAGCTCGGCACCGTTCTGATGGTTCTTTCAGTCGGTTTCGGCGGTGTTCTGTATTTCTTCGGCAGGAAAAAGCATTCCGGCGCGTTGAGTCTTGCAACCGCATTCACATTCGCCTCGCTTTTCACTCTCGGCCACTACATGCACGAACGCTACCTGTTCCCCGTGCTGCTTCTGCTGCTTGTTGCTTACATCAGCTACGGCGACAGGCGACTTATCAGCATGTTCATGTGCTGGAGCGCAACAACGCTTGTGAACTGCATTGCAGCATTTTATTACAGCAAACTGCATGAGTACCACCTCTATTGGGATGAACGCCTTGTGTTCTGGTGCTCACTTGCAAACGTCATATTGTTTATAATATTCTGCGGCATTTGCACGGATATTATGCTCCGCGGAAGAGTAAAAGCCGATGTTTTCGCGGATGATGATGCTTCGGCGAAAGCACAAAAAACTGTTCCTGCACGAAAAGCAGAGAAATGAGAGGAAACGAAATGAAAAAGATAAACAAAAAGACACTCACTGTCAGCCTTGCAATTATTGCGGCAGTATGTGTTATTTTCGGCATCGTTCTGCTGCTTGCTTCCCCGAAAAGCGGAGGAAGCGCAAACATTGCAAACGGCAGCTTCGAAAGCCTCGACTCAAGCGGCCTGATACCGAAGGGGTGGGAATACACATCCTATTTAAACGATACTTCCGTGTCAAACGCGGTTGTCGTGAAGGATGCTGCGCGCGGCAATGTCGTGAAGCTCACGAATGCGGAGCTTGATGATGCACACTTCACGCAGACAGTTTCCGTTCAGGCAAACACGATTTACAAACTCAGCTGCTACATCAAAACCGAAAATGTCAGCGGCGGAGCGGGTGCAAATATTGCTCTTGAGGACCGAACCTGTTATTCAACGCCTGTTCTCGGCACAACTGATTGGACAATGGTTGAGCTTGTCGGCAAAACCGGAAGCGGACAGTCCAAGCTCAAAATCGGATGCAGACTCGGCAATTTCAGCAGCACGAGCATGGGCATTGCCTACTTTGACGATTTTAAAATCGAAAAGCTCACAAGCTACAACGGCGAAATTCAGAGCTTTGAAACAAAGACTCCATCATCACAATCCTCGGATAACACAACGGGTATGAGTGATGCGGAATACACCGCAAGAACAAAGATGATCGTTATCATGCTCTGCATTTACATCCTTTTGCCCATTGCGATCTATTTCCTGCTCAAGCTTGAAAAATCAATGGACAAGGCGCGCAAAGGCGATCCCATCAAAACCCCTGCGCAGCTTGCTCCGAGCATTTTTGACACGAAGCCTGTTATCCCCCAAAAAACGGATACAAAGCTTCACTATACAAAAAAAGACTGGATATTCGTTATTGCATTGACTCTTGTTTACGGCATTCTTGCCGTCACGAATCTCGGCTCCACAAAAGCACCGGACAGCGAATGGAAGGGAACGCCGGGCACAACCGTAACGCTGACATTTGATGATACGGTTACCATCGGCAGTGTTTGGCATGACGGCGGAATTACGGGCGGCAGCGGTTCAAAAGGAACGACTGTATTCAAGCTCACCGGAGACGACGGCAAATCAGTCGAAATCGACCAGCGTTTCGGAACAATGTACAGGTGGGTTCGCAACAGCAGCCTGCACAGCACAACAAAAAACATCACGCTGACAGTTGTGAGCGGCGAAGCATGGATAAACGAGCTTGCGTTCTTTGACACGGCAGGCAACCTGCTTCATGTAACGGTGAACGATGCATCCGCAGCGGCTCTTGTCGATGAACAGGACTGCGTGCCGGAATACCCGAGTTACATGACCGGCATGTATTTCGATGAGCTCTACCATGCACGAACCGCATATGAACATCTGCATAATCTTAGTGTCTACGAGGTTTCGCATCCTCCGCTCGGAAAAATAATCATTTCCGTCGGCGTTGCGATATTCGGCATGAATCCCTTCGGTTGGCGAATCATGGGTGCGCTGTTCGGCGTTGCAATGATTCCCCTGATGTATGCGTTCGGCAAGCGCATGTTCAAGCGTCCCGAGCTTGCGCTGCTTGCGGCGGGGTTGTTTGCATTCGATTTCATGCATTTTTCGCAGACTCGAATTTCGACCATTGACGTATACGGCGTGTTCTTCAATATGTGCATGACGTACTACATGTACAAATTCATAAAGATGGATCTCGGCGACAGCCTTAAGGACACTCTGATACCGCTCGGGCTTTCGGGTTTGTTCTTCGGTTTGGGCTGCGCAAGCAAATGGATCTGCATATATACCGGTGCTGCGCTTGCGGTTATGTTCTTTGTTAAGATGATAACCCTTTGGGTAAAGGCAAACAAGATTAAAAATGCCAAGCTCACAAAAGCGGAAGAGGCCGAGCCTGCGGTTGCGAACGCGAGAAAGTTCCCGGCACGGTTTATAAAAACCTGCCTGTTCTGTCTCCTGTTCTTCATCATCATTCCCGTTGCGATTTACTCGGCAGCATACAGACCGTATTACACGGCGCAATGGAAGCCTAATGCGGAGCAAACAAAGATTGCACGCCTTCGTGCCGCCGGACAGCTCGAGTACAATAAGGAGCCCGAGGGAGAAGTTTTGACCTTCTCCGAAAAGGTTAAGACTTATGTGGACGGCGTTATTGACAATCAAAAATATATGTTCAGCTACCACAGCGGGCTTAATTCAACGCATCCGTATCAGTCCGCATGGTATGAATGGCCTCTCGGAAACCGCCCGGTGTGGTTCTATTCCGGAGGACAGAATCCGGACACAACAAAGTTCGGAACCATTTCAACTTTCGGCAACCCCGCAGTATGGTGGATCTGCTTTGCAGGCACGTTGACGCTGTTCATCATGTTCCTGCGCAACAGGTTCAGACTCAATGCGGAGATATTCTTCATCTTTGCCTGCATGGCATCGTCCATGCTGCCTTGGATGCTGATTTCCCGCTGCGTGTTCGTATATCATTACTTTGCGACCGTGCCGATGATAATACTTGCCTCTGTATATGTGCTCAAGCACTATGAGGATAAGTTCTACTACATACCGCTCGAACGCGGCGACATGATTTCCGGCGGAGCAAAATTCGTTCCGAAGATCAAGTTCATTTGGCTTGCTGCCGCGATCGTGCTGTTTGCGGTTTTCTATCCCGTAATCAGCGGCATTCAGGTCAGCAGGGAATATATACGTGCACTTGAATGGCTGCCCACATGGACATTCTTCGGCACTTGGTAAAAAATACCGAACACAAGCCCGATGCCCGTGCTTTCGATGCGGACGGGGTGAAGAAGAAAATGCGTGCGGCGGACAATTCGACAGAAAACCTGTCGCAGCCGGCTTTTGGGCGGGCATATTGTTCGCTGCCGCGTAAAGGAGTAAGTTTCAATAATGAGTTCAAACGAAAAAAACGGCGGCACAGCCGCAAAAAAAAGCTTTTTCCAGCTGATTAAATTCGGCTTGGTGGGAATCGGCAACACACTTATAGACATGGTCGTCAGCACGGTGCTGAGCATCGTGCTTGCAATACCGTTTACGGGCGGTTGGACGGTTTATGTTTCAAAAGTTATCGGCTATTGTGCCGGCATTCTGAACAGCTATATTCTGAACAGCCGTTGGACCTTTAAAGAAGAGCGCAGACAGGATGCGCGCGAAATCATAAGCTTTATTGCAGTTAACCTGGGTGTATTGCTTGTTTCGCTCGGTCTTATCTGGCTGTTTACCGATGCTTTGCATATTGATGATTGGTGGATGCGTCTTGGGCTTCCGCAGTGGCTCACAAAGATAATTAACGGCGAAAGAGCGTGCATGCTGCTTTCAACCTGCATCTGCATAATTGTAAACTTCGTCGGCAACAAGCTTTTTGTGTTCAAACCTGCTGAGGCTCCTTCTGTGAAAAACGACGGAAAAGGGCAAAAAGTCAATCTGAATACTGAAGATTAAATGTTAATACTCGTTTAACGGCTTACCGAGTGAAAAAATCACTCGGTATGGCTTTATTCGGACAAAGGGGGAAATATGCTGGCAAGAATCACAAGTTATGGGTTGACGGGGCTGCTCGGCTATCCCGTGACGGTTGAAACGGATATAAGCTTCGGCTTTGCGGGTTACGAAACCGTCGGCCTTCCGGATAATGCCGTTAAGGAATCCAAGGAGCGCGTCCGCTCTGCAATATGCAACTCGGGCTTTCCTTTCCCAAATGTGCGGCTTGTTGTAAATCTTGCGCCGGCGGATGTTCGCAAGGAGGGCACGGTTTATGATTTGCCGATAGCGATAGGCATACTTGCGGCAAACGGGGATATCGATCGCACCGCGGCGGAAAAATGGCTTATAATCGGTGAGCTTGCTTTGGACGGAAGCGTTCGCGGTGTTAACGGCGTGCTGCCGATGGTAATCGATGCATGCTCACGCGGATACAACCATATCATTCTCCCAAAGGAAAACGCTGAGGAAGCTGCTTTCATACGCGATGCAGTCGTGATTCCTGTAACGAGTCTCACAGAGGCTGTGCTTTTCCTGCGCGGAATGAAGATCATCAATCCGCAGCCGTGCAGTCAAACAAATATAGACGACCATCCGAGTTTCGACAGTGATTTTTCGTTAATAAAGGGTCAGCAGGCGGCGAAACGTGCAGCCGAAGTTGCAGCAGCGGGCAACCACAATATTTTGCTTATCGGAACGCCCGGTTCGGGTAAGACGATGCTTGCAAGAAGCATTCCTTCAATATTGCCGACTTTGTCAAACGAAGAGGCACTTGAAATAACAAAAATTCATTCCGTTGCGGGCATATTACGCGGACGCGGCGGAATTGTGCGGGAGCGTCCGTTTCGTGCGCCGCATCATTCTGCCTCCATTCCCGCGCTTGTCGGCGGCGGAACAAAAGCACTTCCGGGTGAAATCAGCCTTGCACATTACGGTGTGCTGTTTTTGGATGAATTTCCGGAGTTTCAAAAGTCGGTGTTGGAAGCATTGCGGCAGCCGCTTGAAGACGGCTTTGTGTCCATCACCCGTGCAGCGGCAAAAGCGGAGTATCCGGCGGACTTTATGCTCGTTGCGGCGATGAACCCCTGCCCGTGCGGAAATTTCGGTTCAAGAATCAACCCATGCAGATGCAATCCGTCCCAAATTGAGCGTTATCGAAACCGAATCAGCGGCCCGATGCTGGATAGAATAGACATTCATGTTGAGATGACGGAGGTTGCGTATGAGGATCTTGCGTCCAAACAGGCGGGCGAAAGCTCGGCGGCAATTCGTGAAAGGGTTTCGAAAGCGCGATGCATTCAGCGTGAACGCTTTAAAAACGACGGCATAATGTTCAACGCGCAGATGAGTTCGAAACATATCAAAAAGTATTGCGCACTGGAGCCCGATGCGGAAAAGCTTATAAGGCTTTCGTTCGACAGGCTGCGGCTGTCTGCAAGGGCATACGATAGATTGATTAAGGTTAGCAAAACCATTGCCGACCTTGCGGGCGAGGAAAAAAATTACAGGGGCATGCGTTGCGGAAGCCCTTCAATATCGCTCTTTGGACAGCAAGTATTGGAGCAAACTGTGACGTAATCGGCACTGCGGCAGCCGAACGGAGGGCAAATGGAGTATCAACAGGCGGACAGGGATTATATCCGATTGAGCATTGCTTTTGAAGGCAGGGCGAAGCAGGCAAACGAACTGCTGCGAAATTTTGATTCGATTTCGGAGTTGTTTGAAGCGGTAAAAAACTTTGATTCCGATATTTTAACCATGATAAAACGGGAGCAGGCCGAAAAACTGCGGCTCACGGCATCGGATGTCTATATTGATGATTTCATTTCGGACCTTGAAAAAAACGGTGTTTCAGCATTGACTCCGAACAGTGAAGCTTATCCGACCGAATTGAAATATATTGCGGATCCGCCGTTTGTGCTTTATGCAAGAGGCAAATGCGCACGATTGCAGGCCGAAACGCCGTTTGCAATAATCGGCGCAAGAAGGTGTTCGGATTACGGAAAAAAAGTGTCCGCTCATATGGGCTGTGAGTTGGCAAAAAACGGCGTTACCATAGTTTCCGGGCTTGCCTACGGCTGCGACAGTCTTGCGGCGCAGGGAGCGTTGAGTGCCGCCGAACAAAAATATCCAACGGCGGCGATACTCGGACAGGGTGTTTGCACGGCAAAAACCGACGGCACCGCGGAGATTATGGAAGCAATAATCGAGAACGGCTGCGTGATGAGCGAATTCCTGCCTTTCACGCGTGCTGCAACGTATTTTTTCCCAATGAGAAACAGAATAATCAGCGGAATGAGCTGCGGCGTGCTTGTTGTTGAAGCGGGTGAAAAGAGCGGAACGATGATAACTGCAAATTGCGCGTTGGAACAGGGCAGAACCGTGTATGCCGTGCCCGGAAGAATCACGGACAGGATGAGCTTCGGAACGAACGAACTGATACGAAAAGGCATGGCGGAACCTGTATTCAGTGCAGAGGATTTGCTGTTTCATCTCGGAATCAATCCTGAGTGCAGCAAAAAATCAGAGCTGCGCGGCAGGGGCAGCAGTGAGTTGAAATTGACGGGTAATCAAAAGATATTATTTGATTTGATTGAATTGGGCGAAAAAAACTTTGACGAAATCTGCGAGCTTACGCAGCTCCCGGTCGAAGTTTTAAACTTGAACTGACAGAATTGGAATTTTCGGGTTTAATAAAACAATTGCCGGGCAGAATCTATACATTGAGCTGATCCGTAAGTCGTATCACCGGCAGAATCGCAAACCCGATCAGGCAGAGTTTGAACAATTCGCTTCTTGTGAAAAAAGCTGTTGCTGAACTGCCGCCGCGGTGCGGCAGAATCGGATTTTACTGTAAATTAACTGTAAACGACCAAACGGTCGAAGGAGGATTATGGCAGAGACATTGGTTATCGTGGAATCGCCGTCCAAAGCGAAGACGATTGAAAAGTATCTCGGCTCAAAATACAAGGTCATTGCATCGAACGGGCATGTTCGCGATTTGCCGAAAAGCCAGCTCGGTGTTGATGTTGAACACGACTTTGAACCCAAATATATTACCCTTCGCGGAAGAGGCGAAGTTATCGAAAAAATACGCAAAGAAGCAAAGCACGCAAAGCATATCGTGCTTGCAACCGACCCTGATCGCGAGGGAGAAGCGATTTCGTGGCATCTTGCAAAAATGCTGAAGCTGGATGAAAACGAGCCCTGTCGTGTTGTGTTTAACGAAATCACAAAGACAGTCATTCAAAAGGCGGTCAAAAATCCGCGCTGCATTGACAGGAACCTTGTTGATGCGCAGCAGGCGCGGCGCGTGCTTGACCGTTTGCTCGGCTACAAAATCAGCCCGCTGCTTTGGGCAAAGGTTCGGAGAGGACTTTCGGCGGGCCGTGTGCAGTCGGTTACGACAAAACTCATCTGCGACAGAGAGCGCGAGATACTTGATTTCGTGCCGAAAGAGTATTGGACGGTCACAGTAAAACTTCATCTTGCCAAGCGTACATTCGAAGCTAAATTCTATGGTTTTGACGGCAAAAAGACGGAGCTTCAGACGGAAGCCGATGCAATGCGCGTTGCGGATTTGTCCACAGGAGCGGTTTATTGCGTTGCGGACATCAAAACAGCAAAAAAAACACGTCATGCGTCTGCACCGTACACAACGAGCAGCATGCTTCAGGATGCATCGAACCGCGCTTCAATGCCGCCGAAGCGAACCATGCTTTGCGCTCAGCAGCTCTATGAGGGCGTTGATATCGGCACCAAGGGCAGCGTTGGTTTGATTACGTATATGCGTACGGATTCGGTTCGAATTTCCGCCGAAGCGCAGCAGAGTGCGAGAGAATACATTGCGACAGTGTTCGGCGCAGCTTACGTACCCGAAAAGCCCAATGTTTTTAAGGGCAGAGCGGGTTCCCAGGATGCGCATGAGGCAATTCGTCCGACCGATGTAAAAAACACGCCCGCATCGGTGAAACAGTATCTCGAACCGGGGCAGTATAAACTTTATAAACTGATTTACGAACGTTTCCTTGCAAGCCAGATGAGTGATGCGCTTTACGAAACTTCAACTGTTACGCTTGAAACGCAGACTCAGCCGAAATGCACATATCGAACCAACAGTTCAAAAAAAATCTTTGACGGATTCACGGCGGTTTATTCCGTTTCGAACCCGTCGCAGGATGACGGCATAGGCGAAAAGGACACGACCCTTCCCGCTATGGAAGTCGGCAGTGAACCTAAGTTTGTTTCTCTGAACCCGAAGCAGAACTTTACCGAACCGCCTTCAAGATACACCGAAGCATCCCTTGTGAAAACTCTTGAAGAGCTGGGAATCGGCAGGCCGAGCACGTATTCCCCGACAATTTCGACAATTATCGACAGAGGGTACGTAGAAAAAGAAAAGAAACAGCTTGTGCCCACCGATCTCGGGTTCGTTGTGAACAAAGTTATGGAGGATAATTTCCGCAATATTGTTGACGTCAAGTTCACGGCGGATATGGAGTCACGATTGGACTCAGTGGAAGAAGGCAAGGAACGCTGGCAAAATCTGATTGAAGATTTCTATCCTCCGTTTGAAGAATCTCTTGAAGAGGCATTCAAGACCGTTGAGCGTATTGAAATTCCGGATGAGGTTTCGGATATCCCCTGCGATAAATGCGGCGCAATGATGGTATATAAAACAGGCAGATTCGGAAGGTTCCTTGCCTGTCCGAATTATCCGGAGTGCAAAAACACAAAGCCCATTGTTGAAAAAGTCGGCGTGAAATGCCCCAAATGCGGCGGGGAAATAATCAAGCGCAAGGGCAAAAAAAGGCAGAGCGTTTTACGGCTGCGAGAATTATCCGGAGTGTGATTACGTATCGTGGTATCTGCCGACAGGCAAACCGTGCCCGCGCTGCGGAAGGATGACCGTGTGGAAAATGGGCCCGAACGGACGCTATATTGTCTGTTCCGAAAAGGAATGCGGCTTTGTTGTTCCGAGCGGAGAGATTAAAAACACTTATCCCGACCTTGCGGATAAAGCGGAGGCACGGGACTGAAAAGGGAGTTATTTCATTTCCCGGTGATTTCGCAAGAGCAAGAAGGGGAGATGAATTATTCTTAATGCAGCATGATGCCGACAGGCATAAAAACATCAAACGCGAACAAGGAGGAGGAAAGCAATGAAATCGGTTTCTGTTATCGGCGGAGGATTGGCCGGCTGTGAGGCGGCGTATGTGATTGCCGAAAGCGGCATACACGTCAACCTTTTTGAAATGAAGCCGGGCAAGCATTCGCCTGCACACAAAACTGATGACCTATGCGAATTGGTTTGCTCGAACTCGCTTCGCTCAGATAAGCTGGATAATGCCGTCGGCCTCTTGAAAGAAGAACTTCGCCGAATGGATTCTCTTGTAATGAGAATTGCGGACGAAACGCGCGTTCCGGCGGGCGGTGCGCTCGCGGTGGATCGCACTGATTTTTCAAAACGAATCACGGAAGAGCTAAAAAAACATCCGAATATTGAGCTCATTTCCCGGGAAATAACGGAAATCCCGACTGAACCTGCGGTAATTGCCACAGGGCCGCTTACAGACGGTGCTTTGATGAGAAACATTGAAAATCTGCTTGGAGACAGCCTGCATTTCTTTGATGCGGCTGCTCCGATCGTAACGCTCGAATCGCTTGATATGAATCGGATAAGCAGGGCCTCGCGTTACGGACGCGGCAGTGATTATCTGAATTGCCCTATGACAATGCGTGAGTATTACGAATTCGTGCGCGCGCTGGTTTCGGCGGAAACCGCTCCGCTGCACGAGTTTGAAACCGTCAACGTTTTTGAAGGGTGTATGCCGGTTGAAGTCATGGCAAAACGTGGCGACCTGACCCTTGCGTACGGACCGCTGAAGCCTGTCGGTCTTGCAGAATGCACTGCAAGCGACGGCAAAAAACCGTTTGCCGTTGTGCAGCTCAGACAGGATAACTCCGAGGGCACGCTTTTTAACATCGTGGGATTTCAAACCAATCTCAGGTTCGGCGAGCAGAAGCGCGTTTTCGGAATGATTCCCGGGCTTGCGAATGCGGAATATGTGCGTTACGGCGTTATGCACAGAAATTCCTTCCTTCAATCCCCGAAACATCTGACTCCTTTTTACCCCTGCGTGAGCGTGAGGATTTGTTCTTTGCGGGCAGCTCACCGGTGTAGAGGGCTATGTTGAAAGTGCTTCATCCGGGCTTGCTGCGGGAATCAATCTGGCACGGCTTGTAAACAATCGACCGCAAATCGATTTTACAAGACGAACGGCAATCGGAGCACTTGCACATTACGTAAGCGAATATAACGGAAGCAGCTTCCAGCCGATGAATGCGAACTTCGGCATTATGGAAACCTTGCCGGATGCGCCGCGCGACAAACGCCGCCGTTTCGAGGCACTTTCGCAGCGTGCGCTGCAAACGGTTGACAGCATTGCGGCCGAACTGAAACAACAGGAAAAATGATAAAGGCTTGAGTTGATGCGCCAAAAGGCCGGCATCGAACATGAAAAGCTGCAATAATATGTTTTGAATCGGAAAATTAAAGAGGAAACAAAATGGACATAAAAGGAACAACCATTGTTGCCGTGCAAAAAGACGGCAAATGCGCTCTTGCGGGTGACGGACAGGTCACTCTCGGCGAAGCAACAATAATGAAACACACGGCGCGAAAGGTTCGCCGCATATATAACGACAGCGTTGTTGTCGGTTTTGCGGGCGGCGTTGCGGATGCATTCACGCTTTGCGAAAGATTTGAAGCCAAACTGACCATGTACGGCGGAAGTTTGCGCCGTGCGGCTGTTGCGCTTGCTCAGGATTGGCGCAGCGATAAGGTCATGCGCAAGCTTGAAGCATTGCTTATCTGTGCAAATGCTTCCGACCTGCTCATTGTGTCCGGCACGGGCGAGGTTATTGAACCCGATGACGGCATTGCCGCAATCGGCAGCGGCGGCATGTATGCGCTTGCAGCGGCGCGCGCACTGAAGGAAAATACCGAGCTTCCCGCAGTTGAAATTGCGGAAAAGGCTCTCAGAATTGCCTCCGGCATCTGCGTGTACACAAATTCCAACATTGTCACGGAAGAGGTGTAAAGATGAACGTATTGACTCCGAAACAAACAGTTGAACAGCTTGATAAGTACATTATCGGACAGGACGAAGCAAAGCGCACCGTTGCGATCGCGTTGCGCAACAGGTATCGCCGCAGCCGCCTTCCCGAGGAAATGCGCGAGGAAATCATCCCGAAAAATATCATTATGGTCGGCCCGACGGGCGTCGGAAAAACAGAAATTGCCCGCAGGCTTGCGAAGCTTGTGGATGCCCCGTTTGTGAAGGTTGAAGCAACAAAGTTCACCGAAGTCGGCTATGTCGGGCGCGATGTCGATTCCATGATTCGCGACCTTGTGGAGGCTTCCATTCGCCTTGTGAAAGCAAAACGCACAGAGGAAGTCAGGCTTGCAGCCGATGCTGCTGCCGAGAAACGCATTGTGGATATCCTTTGCGGAAAGCCCGCAAAGCAGACTCCGAACCCTGCGGACAGCTTTTCCGACGGGCTTGCAAAGCTGTTCGGTTCGCTGACTCCCGGCGGCGAGACAGGAGTTGCGGTTAAAAAGAATGAGCCGACAGAGGAACAGACGGCGGAGCATATCTCCAAACAAACAAAATAATCAGCGATTTGCAGGCCGGTCGGCTTGAGGATGGAATGATCGAAATCGAGGTTGCGGAAACCGCAACAGGTAACGATACCATGCTTGCAATGGGAATAGATCTGAATCTGAATGAAATGTTCGGCGGGGTTCTTCCCAAAAAGACAAAAGCACGCAAAGTAACGGTTCGCGATGCAAGGCGCATTCTTTCAAATGAAGAATCGGAAAAACTTGTTGACATGGATGCGGTCGTGCGCGATGCAATAGACAAAGCGGAGCAGGACGGCATTGTTTTCATCGATGAAATAGACAAGATTGCCGCAAAGGGCGCGGGCAGCGGCCCCGATGTTTCCCGAGAGGGCGTACAAAGGGACATCCTGCCGATAGTCGAGGGCTCTGTCGTTTCAACCAAATACGGCCCAGTGCGCACGAACTATATGCTGTTTATCGCAGCGGGTGCGTTCCATGTTTCGAAGATAAACGACCTGATTCCGGAGCTTCAGGGGCGTTTTCCGATCGTTGTGAAGCTCAATGCGCTCACAACGGATGATTACGAGCGGATACTGACCGCTCCGCAGAACGCAATAACAAAACAGTATGCCGCATTGCTTGAAACGGATAATATCCGAATCGAGTTCAAACAGGAGGCTCTCCGCGCCGTTGCAGAAGCGGCTTTCCACGCAAACGAAACCGGTGAGAATATCGGTGCGCGGCGTTTGCACACAATAATTGAGAATCTTCTTGAGGATATTTCCTTTAATGCAACGGGAGATCACCCGATGATCGATGTTGTGATCGATGAAAAATACGTTTCAGAACGTATTTCCCGAAATAATGCCGATGATATGAATAGGTATATCATCTGAAAGGAACACTATCCCAAAAGGTATAAATTCTACCCGAAGGAGGAAGCAAGTTGTGAAGTTTTTGAAAAAAAACAAACACCTGCTGATTGTCTTGGCTTTGTTCATTGCGCTTGCCGCAATTGCGGCAGGATGCACGGGAAAGGCATCCGGTGCGGAGAACAAGGGTAACGACGATTATGTTGTAACTATAGGCGGAGCGGATAAAATGCCGCATGGAACGGATTTCGGCAGCACGGATTCGCCGAGCAGCACGCCGATTCCGACAGACACGCCGGAACCAACCGCAACGCCTGCACCGACGGCAGCGCCGACGCCGACGCCTGCACCGACTCCGGAACCCACACCGACCCCGGAACCTATGCAGGAAGTTAACTATGTTCCGGGTTACACGAACGAAACATTTGTGAATATGCGGCAGGAGCCGTCAACATCCGCTGCAATTCTCAGAATCTGCACGCTTGGAACGGAGTTCTACATAACAGGAAAAACGAGCGAGTCGTTCCAAGTGGATCTTGACGGGCAGACGGGTTACATTTTCCGTCAGTTTGTCACCGTCGGCACATATGCAACACCGAAACCTGTTGTGACTCAGCCGCCGATGTATGACCCGAATCCGAGTGAGTTTTCGGACAGCGATATTCGCCTTGTTGCCGCACTTATTCACGCAGAAGGCCCGGGCAGTTCCTACATCGGATACAGGGCACTTGCAAGCATAGTTTATAACCGTGTAAAGAACAAATCGGGAAAATTCCCGAACAGTGTTCCCGGGGTAATTTTCCAGACAGGGCCGTTCGGGTATTCGCGTGCGTATCTGAATTCAATAACGCCGAATTCAAAGGCGATGGCTGCCGCAAAATACGTGTTTTTGCAGCACGGCAGCACTCTGCCGAAAAAAAGTTCTGTTTTATCGCGCCGCATATCTCGGCACGGAATGGACGGATTACACAAAATATTACGCAACGATTGAAGGTAACTGCTATTTCTACGGCATTAAGTATTTTTAATACTTAAGCGGGTTCGGCTGCGCCTGTTTCATGCAAATTTGCAAATCGAGCGAAGTCGCTGCGCCGCAAGGACAGGAAATAATTACCGCTGATTCAATTTATTAAAGATTCATACAATAATACCGCAATTTCAATCGAAAGGCGGTATTATTTTTATGAAAGCTGTTATAATGGCAGGCGGGGACGGCAGGCGTCTGCGGCCGTTGACCTGCACGAAACCGAAACCCCTCATTCCTCTGCTCAACAGACCCATTCTTGATTACACAATGGATCTTCTTGCAAAGCACAATATCAACGAGGCGGTATTTACGCTGCATTACCTTGGTGATATGATTAAAAAACATATCGGAAGCGGCGGAGCATGGGGAATTTCCGCAAGCTATTCGGAGCCCGGCAGAAAACTCGGCACCGCAGGGAGCGTCCGTGCAGCTTTGGGAGGGATTTCTCATGGGAATACCTCCGACGGAGAATCTTCCGGCGGTCAAATTGCTCAAAAAGGGGCGGGGAGAGCGTCCTTGTTCTGAGCGGTGACGGAATTACGGATATTGACCTTTCAGCCGTGATTCGCGCGCATGAGCAAAGCGATGCTGCTGCAACGATAGTTCTGAAACGTGTTGCGGAACCCACGGAATACGGCGTTGCATTGCTGGACGAAAACGGCACGATAAAAGGTTTCTTGGAGAAGCCGGAGCGTAGCGAAGTGTTCAGCGATTATGCGAACACAGGAATATATATCCTGAACGGCGATGCACTGGAACTAATCCCGAAGGATACGGATTTTGATTTTTCAAAGGATTTGTTTCCTGAAATGCTGCGTCGCGGAATGAAAATCCGCGGTCATGTAACTGACGCGTACTGGTGCGACATCGGCGATATTGCCCAATATAGACAGGCACAGCAGGATATGCTGAACGGAAAATGTGCGTTTTCAACCATAGCAAAGGATTGCGGCGGCGTGCTGATTGAACCGAATGCAAGCATTTCCGGGCGCGCAAAGCTGATTCCGCCCTGTTATATCGGCAGCGGCGCAAGAATTGCGGACGGAGTTTGCATTGAACCGTATTCGGTTGTGGGGAGTGCCTCGTCAATTGAAGAGGGCGCAAGCGTAAAACGGTCGGTTTTGTTTGAGCGTTCACACATAAGATTTGATTCCGAGCTGCGCGGAGCGGTTGTGTGTGAGGATGCAAAAATCGATGAACGTGTTTCGCTTTTTGAGGGGAGCGCGATCGGAGCAGGAACTCATGTCGGTGCGGGCGTGACTGTTCTTCCGAATGTTTGCATTTGGCCGCATAAACAGATTGAAAACGGAAGCAGCTGCAAGGACAATATCGTTTGGGGCAGCACCGCGCGCCGTGTTGAATTTGACGGCTGCATTGTTCACGGGTATGCGGATGAACAGATGACTCCGGAGGCGGCGCTGCGTGTCGGAGCGGCTTTTGCTTCAAGATTTGCTCTGCCTGCAAAGGCGGCTGTCTGTGCATCGGGTGAGCCGATTTCGGTCGTGCTGAAGTATGCGGCACTTGCGGGCATTGCGTCGCAGGGCGTTGATGCCGAGGCCGTGGATGCCGCAAGCATGTCTGCATTCTCGTATACCGTGCGTAAAACGGGCTGCGCGGGAGGAATCTATGTCAATAACAACGGAAGAAATGCCGAACTTGTGTTGTTTGATGAAAACGGCATTGAACTTTCGCCCGATGCAATGCGCTCTGTGCGCGCCGGTTTCCTTTTCGGAGAACAGAAGCCCACTCTTGATGCCGAACTCGGCATAATCGGAAATCTGAACGGGCTTGAAGAAGCCTATGAGCAGCGTCTTCTCTGCGGCATTCGGCGTGAATTGATGCTGAATAACAAGCGCACGCTGCGTATCGGTGCGCCCGAACAGTCCGGCAGGGTGATAAGCAGGGTTTTGCTGCGGCTCGGCTGGAATGTTGAAAGAAGCTACGCGGAAAACGGACTTTCCCCGTGTTTGACGAAAACACGATTGCGGTTCAAATTGATAATGACGGCAAAATCAGCTTGTCAATAAGCGGGGATATCATATTGGGCAACAGCGAGGTGCAGACGGTTATCGCGAGGTCGCTTGCCGTAAACTGCGGCGGCGGAGCATTCGGACTGCCGGAAAAGGAAGGGGGTGCCGAACTGTTGGTCGTGCCCGTTTCATTGCCGGAGCCCTATCGTGATGAGATAAAGAAGCAGGGTGTTCAGCTTATATACTCAAAGGAAAGCTTGGCCGAGCAGCGACGGCTGTCCTTTGCAAGAAACGCATATTACCCCGCACTGTATGAGCCGGAAGCGGCGGTCGTGAAGCTTTGTGAGATGTTTGTTTCGGGAGAGTTGAAAGATTATGCGGAAGCTCTGCCAAAAGTCTATACTTCGGAAAAGAGCATACGCACGGCATGGAAAGATATCGGCAGAATGCTTCGGATGCTTGCAGAGGGCGAAAAAAACGGAGAACTTGTTGACGGTTTGCGCCTAAAGCGTGACACGGGTTGGGTGTGTGTTCGCCCCGCCGGAACTGCGGATGCTTCCTTCCGCATCGTTGCCGGCAGCAGGGACAGCGAGTACGCAAAGGAACTTTGCGATGTATATGTTGAAAAACTGACGAGGCTTCGCGACAGCGAAAAAGATAAGAACTCATAAAGCATATAAAACCCTGAAAGCCGGTTTGTGCTTCGGATTAAAAACGAAAACAACGGAAAAGCACGGAAGTTCCCGTGCTTTTTCGTTTATCGTGATTTATGTGAGGTTTCGATGTTGATATACCTGCTCAGTTTTTACCGGCGGATTTGTTTGACTTAACTTTGCCGACAATGAGCTTGGTCAAAACACCGATAATGAGTGCGGTTGCAATGTTCGGAATTTCAACCACGCCGCCGAAGTTGAGGGAGAGCCCGCCGATGCCCGTGACGAGAATCGCACTTACAACGAACAGGTTCTCGGATTCGCCGAGATCAACTTCATGAAGCATCTTAAGGCCGCTGACAGCAATGAAGCCGTAGAGTGCAATGCAGATACCGCCGACGACGCAGCTGGGAATCGTGTTGACGAATGCAACAAACGGCGTAAAGAATGAAAGCAGAATTGCCATGATTGCAGTAAGACCGATGGTGGAAACGGAAGCATTGCCGGTGATGGCAACGCAGCCGACGCTTTCGCCGTAGGTTGTATTGGGGCAGCCGCCGAAAATCGCACCGACAATGGAGCCGACGCCGTCGCCGAGAAGAGTGCGGGGCAGACCGGGGTCCTTAATAAGATCGCGGTCAATGATTGAACCGAGGTTCTTGTGATCCGCAATGTGCTCGGCAAAAACAACGAACGCAACAGGCGCAAACAGCGCGAAGAGCTTGACAACGGCGGCAACATCGATTTTGCCCGCACCTTCGTTGATTGCACCGAGGAAGGTAAACTTGGGCAGGGAAATGAAGCTGCCGAAAGTTACGGTTTCAAAATTGTTTGCCAAGGGGAATAATCAACGATTTTAAGGTAATCAATGCCGCATTTGCTGCCGATAACGGTGAATACGGATGCAGCGGCATACCCTGCGGCAATGCCGATGATAAAGGGAATCAGCTTCATCGTTTTTGTGCCCTTAACGGATGCAAGCACCGTTGCAAAGAATGTGATGATGCCGATAAGAATGCACACAAGGTTATAGCCGTCGGGAGAGGCGGCGGTGTTGTTGACATTGTTGATTGCGGAACCGCAAAGGCTGAGACCGATAAGCGCAACTACCGGGCCGATGACAACGGGGGGAAGGAGCTTGTCAACCCAGTTTGTGCCGGCAAAATGAACGATAAGAGCAATGATGACGTAAACAATACCTGCAATGAATGCGCCGATAAGAATTCCGAAATAGCCGAATGAACATGCGCCGATCAACGGGCTGATGAATGCAAAGGAGCTGCCCAGGAAAACAGGGCTCTTTTTCTTTGTGAAAAGAATGTAGACAAGGGTGCCTGCGCCTGCGCCGAACAATGCTGCGCCCTGGTCAAGGATTGCTTCACTGAATGCGCTGTTTACAAGGGTCGGAACAAGCAGTGTTGCCGCTATGATAGCAAGCAGCTGCTGGAATGCGAAAACAAGATTCGCACGGAACTTGGGTTTGTCGTTGACGTCATAGATAAGTTTCATCGTCGTTTTCTCCCTGAAAGTATTTCGGACGGAAGGGTAAATTCGAAACGGAAGAGTGCAGAAGGGCAAAATAAAAGCTTTGCCGCACAGCAAAGCATACAGAAAAACAAAAAGCAACAGCCGATTCGGGCATAATGCCCGGGACACGGCTCCAATTTATTCATAAGTCCGTAAATCTTGCCGGCATCTCCGTACCGCTCTTAAAGATCCATCTCAAATAAGATAACACTTTTGACGGTGCATGTCAACAATTTGTGACAATATATTGCTGAAAACTATTAAAATCATGTCAAAAAAACATGGAATACAGCATCTGTCAAAACCTGTAAAAAGGCTTGTTTTGTGGTATAATTCAATAATGCTCGGCAAACTTCGGGCGATTCAAAGCCGAGCTGATATATACATAAGGAGGTGCGGCAATGAGTAAATACGAACCGCTGTGGAATTACGTTATGCAGCATGAACCGGGGCAATTCAGCCTAACCTTCGATGAAATCGAGGATGTGCTCGGCTTTCAAATCGATCATTCTTTTCTGAAATACAAGAAAGAGCTTGCGGAGCGCGGAGCAGAGGTTCTACGCATTTCGCTGAAAAACAAAACGGTTCATTTCATGCTGCCGAAATGAAGAACTGCGCGTACGGGCGTTGCGGACACCGGCAGCGGAATTCAATCGTTGATAATCTTTTAAAATAACTTTAAACAGACTGCAACAAAAACGCTTGTGCGTTAGAGGGGTGTTCATAAAACAGTCAATGGAGCGTATCGATGCAGATACGCTCCATTTGCCAACATACTATGTAATGGGGTACAGCCCCTTGGCTCTCCCTTTGGGAGAGCTGTCACCGCAGGTGACTGAGAGGGTCTTGCAGCCTTTTTTGAATGAAAAGATCAATTTGTGTGCACACACCACGAAAATTCCTGTCGATATCCCGGTTGGAGAATCGCAGAATCTCCAACCCAAGAGACATCAGGAATTGAGAACGTTCCGCATCATAAGCAAGCCCCTGAGGTTCATAATGCTGAGAGCCATCCAATTCAATGACCAGTCTGGCCGAAGCACAGTAAAAGTCCACGATGAATCTGCCGATAATCCGCTGTTTGTAAATTTTTACTGGATATCTGCGGAGAAAAAGATATCAGAGCTTACGTTCGTGGGGTGTCATCTCCCTGCGAAGCCGTCGGGCATTTTCTAATTGGGTGTTGTCTTTTGGTATAGTCATTGGTTTTGTCCCCTGCGCTCGGCCACCTCTCCCAAGGGGGAGGCAAGATATTCCCGGGTACTTCTCCCCTCGGGCACTCGCTGCGCTCGGCCACCTCTCCCAAGGGGGAGGCAAGATGTATTCCCGGGTACTTCTCCCCTTCGGGCACTCGCTGCGCTCGGCCACCTCTCCCAAGGGAGAGGCAAGATGTATTAGGTACTTCTCCCCTTCGGGCACTCGCTGCGCTCGGCCACCTCTCCCAAGGGGAGAGGCAAGATATTTCGGGTACTTCTCCCCTTCGGGCACTCGCTGCGTCGGCCACCTCTCCCAAGGGGAGAGGCAAGATGTATTCCCGGGTACTTCTCCCCTTCGGGCACTCGCTGCGCTCGGCCATCTCTCCCAAAGGGGAGGCAAGGGATGCTCGCACGGTACACCGAAAGGTGTATAGAAGTGCGCTTTTATCAGTTCGGCAAATTGGAGTTTACCGCTCGATACGGTAATATTTGAATGTTTCATCTTCTCTGACAAAACGAAATCCTACTTTCCCCAGTACATGCTGACTCCGGGTGTTTTTCCTGATGGTATCTGCGTTTACCGCAGCCATTCCAAACTCGTCAAAGGCGGTTTTACTGCCAAACGTTCTGCCTGCGTTCCATATCCCCTTCCCTTCACCGCGTCGTTTTGCATATGGATACTCAGGGAACATTCTTTTTTATCATGGTCGATCTGCTTCAATTGCAATTCCCCGATCACCTTATCTCCAAGCATGATCGCAAACAGTCTGCGTGAAGCATCCTGCCCCTTCATATCAAAATATCGATTTACCGCAGCTTCGTCATAAACATAGGGCTGAAACAGGTGCATATCCATATAGATAGACGCATCATTCGTCCAATGCTTGTACAGTTCGTGACATAGTTCTCGCGTCATCGCCTTTAACTGAATTGTTGGCATGTTATACCTTACCTACCTTATCATTCCGATTTATTGCTTTGTTTAATTCTATCATATGGCTTTAATATATGCAACAACATTCCCGGCAGACATTACTGCCGGGAATGAAACTGTCTTATGACCACCCGGCTTTTTGCGGCAGTCTGTTTTATTCCAAGCATTCAAGTGTTTGTCAGAATTCTGCAATCTGTTTCGGTGCGAAATTTAAAAAGTCGGCCGAACAAAGTGAGTAGCGTATGCCGTCCAGCGTTCCGTTAAAGCCGAGCCTGCATGACTGCGCATGAAGATGCCCATACACAACCTGCTGCACGGGATACTGCGAAATAAGCTCCGTAAAAGCCGTCCGCATGCCGTTTTCGGCAACAGGTGGATAATGCAGCATCGTTATGACAGGCGCACGCCGAGCCGCCTTAAGCGACATTTCAAGCCGTATCAATTCGCGGTTGAAAATCTTTTTCGTCGGCTTTTCCGAAGTTGGCAGCCGAAGGAAGCATCCAACCGCGTGAACCGCATACCGAAAACGCACCCATATCAACCGAATCATTCTGAACAATATACATACCGGCGGGCAAAACGGCGCGTATCCTCGTCGGCGATGCCCACCAGTAGTCGTGGTTGCCGCGGATAAGAATCTTTGTGCCGTTAAGCTCCGCAATTGAGTTCAGATCGTCAACGGCGTCTTCAAGATACATTGCCCAGCAGATATCGCCCGGAACAAGCACACAGTCGCTTGGGGAGACGAGACTCTGCCATGCATCAAATATCTTTTCTCTGTGCCTATCCCAATTGGAACCGAAAACATCCATTGGTTTATCGGCTTTGCCGTTAAGATGCAGATCTCCGATTGCGAATAGTTTCATCAGAATATTACCGTTCAGTCAGTCTGCTGCCGATAAAGCAGCGGGGCTATGCGGGGAGGCAATGCAATGCTGTCAATCGTCGCCGTTTTCGCGGTCTTCGTCAATATAGCCTTCATCGTCATCATCGAAGCTGCTGTCAAGCTCCGGAATTTCCGTTTCGGGAATTTCCGCTTCGTCAAGGGGCACGCCGACGTCCTCCATATCTGAATTATCCATTTCGTCGAGTGCGGCAATGGTCTTATGCTGCTTGCCGAGCCTTTCCTGACGCAGACTCTCTTTATAACATGCGGCACAAAGCTCCTTGCCCTTCATGGCGGGATTCTCGCCGCATTCAATGCACATCAAAACCTCGTTGTCATCATCGGAGGCTTTGCGCTTTCTTGAACAAACATCGCAAAGCTGTTGGTCATCACGAATATAATTCAACTCACATCTTGGACATTTCTTGTAGCCCATGGTTTAACCCTCGAAAAAATAATTTATTTATTGCCGATTTGATTTTATGAACACGGGTGCGGCAATCGACCCGCATTGCTTTGATAAGCGGTGATTGAGACGGATACGCTCTGCGCTTTTTGCCCGCATCAATCAACGCCTACCATATTATGCTGACATTGCCCCGTCATGTCAATAGGCAATTGCATAAAATTGAAAATTTGTCCCCAAAAGTTTTCCGAAAACAAATCAGCGCCGCCGTTTAAGCTGCCGCTTGATATGCCGGGTTTTGTTTCGCAAACGCTCGGAATAATCGGGCAGCAGACAAAAAACATGATTCTGCGCCCTTTTTGCCGAAACAAACTTAAACCGGAGTTTTTTCGGACGCCGAAATTGTTTCCGCTGCGGGGGCGGAAGAATTTGAATCAGCTTCCGTTTCGGAATCATTGCCGATTATGTCACCGTAAGCAACCGCTTCGAGCCTTTCCAGCAGCTCCGACCTGCCGTCACCGGTTTCACTCGAATATGCAATTGCATACGGTGGTGCGCCGAGTTCGCGGGCACGGGCAACCGCAGCCTGTTTGCGTCGCGTTTTTGCCAGTTTATCGGCTTTGGTTGCAATGAGCGTGTACGGAATCGCATAATAGAGTATGTACTTAAACATTTGTTTATCATCGCGAGTCGGCTCGTGGCGAATATCCACAAGCATGAAAATATGCTTCACCCTTCCGGAGGCAAGGTAGCTTTCGATAAGTTCGCCCCATTGTGCCTGCTCCTGCTTTGACGCCTGTGCAAAGCCGTATCCGGGAAGATCTACAATGTAGAAATCCCCGTTGATGCGAAAATAGTTTATAAGCCGCGTCTTTCCGGGTTTTTGTGATGTTTTTGCAAGTTTATTCATGTTGCAGAGCGAGTTTATAATTGACGATTTGCCGACATTTGATTTGCCGACGATTGCAATTTCGGCACCGCCCTCGGAGGATAGCCCCGTTTTTACCGACGCTCGTTACAAATTCAGATTTTTTAATCCTGAGCATATTCAAAAATCTCCTGAACCGTTGTGCAAGGCATTTTAGCAGGATTTCATGAAAATGTAAACAAGAAAATTTTTATATACAGCACACCGCCGGTGACTCCTGCGTTTCCGCCGGGTTTTTTGCGGCGGTTTATCGGCATTGAACCCGATGTGCGGTCGGGAGCGCACGAACTTCAAAGAATGCTTTTGCACAAAACAAAAAAAACGCTTTCCGGATGAGTTTTGTCGAATCAGAAACTATTTCAATTGCTTTTCCGATTTTCGCCGTAAAAGGGCAAAAAACCTGAATAAATTATTCCGAAAATGTCCATTATTTGAATATAAGAAAAACGTTGAATAACAATTGCTTATCAAAGATTTGTTGTTTGACGTGTTAACCGAAAAACAAACTTGAATCGGAGGTCGGCAATGGCAATCAACAAAGTGGAAATCTGCGGCGTGGACACCGGGAAACTTCCGCGTATCAGCTATAAAAAGAGCACTGAGCTGCTCGAACGGATAAAATCAGGTGATGAATCGGCGCGTGATGAATTTATTCAGGCGAATCTGCGGCTTGTGCTGAGCGTTATTCAAAGGTTCTCAAACCGCGGCGAACAGCCGGATGATTTGTTCCAGGTCGGCTGCATCGGGCTGATTAAAGCGATCGATAATTTCGATTTGAGCCATAATGTCCGCTTCTCCACATATGCCGTGCCGATGATTATCGGTGAAATCAGACGATTCCTTCGCGACAACAGCAGCATAAGAGTCAGCCGCTCTCTGCGCGACACGGCCTATCACGCGATGCAGGTCAGAAGCAGGCTGGTTGATGAAAAGGGTGTTGAACCAAGTTTAAACGAAATAGCTGCAGAATTGGGCGTTCCCGAGAGCGACGTTGTTTTCGCCTTGGATGCAATTTCCGATCCGATTTCGCTCAATGAACCTATTTTTCGAGATGACGGTGATGCGGTCTATATTGTGGACCAGGTCAAGGATGACACGGCGGACGATAATCGCTGGCTGGACGGCATTGCAATTTCAACAGGCATGAGCAAACTCTCGGAACGGGAAAGAAAAATTTTACAACTTCGCTTCTTTAACGGGAAGACACAAACGGAGGTTGCAAAATCGGTCGGCATAAGTCAGGCGCAGGTGAGCCGCCTTGAAAAAGCAGCTCTTGCAAGGATGCGGAAGTTTGTATAATGCGTTCCGCTCAGCGCAGTAAGCCCGCTTTGCGCACCATACATACGGCGAAAAAATTTATTTCACGCCTTTTTAACATACTGTTAACTTTGGCTGCAAACTAATCAGGCTGACAAGAAAATGTGGCAATTATATGTACTAAATAAGTCAAAATTAGTACAAATGCTGTTTTGTGGCTTTTTTTGGTGGCAACAGGGCAATTTTTGTTAAAAATTCTTGAATGCGGTATTGCAATTTTTAGCCGGACAGAGTAGAATATAACCAGTGAATACAATATATGTGAGGTAAAGACTATGATTATCAAAGACGTATCCGCTGCAGAAATCGAAGTAATGGAGATTATCTGGGCAGCAGGCAAACCCGTTATCATCACCGACATTTGGCAGGCAATCGAGGGCCATGACTGGACTTATCAGACCGTTCAGACTTTCGTTAACCGCCTCAACATGAAGGGCTTCATCAAAATCGTCGGCAAGAAGGTTCGCAGCTTCGAATATCTGCCCCTCCTTACCCGTGCAGAATATGTTGCACAGACCCGCGGTCATCTGCTCAACGGCAACGAGGGCGCAAGTCTCTCCGATTTCGTCGTTGCAATGCAGAAGCTCGGTCGCTGCAATGCTGCCGATCTTGAAAAGCTTGCCGAAACCGTAAAGCTTCTCAGGGGCTGATTCGATGACACGGCAGGCTCTGCCCGAGCAGTTTCTGCCGGATGAAAACTCCTAAAGTATTTTCAACACTTATCTCCCAAAAACCGCAGGGCTTTCCGCTCTGCGGTTTTTTCGGGTGCGGACTCCGTGAATCGGCTCTTGACTCCGTGCCGAGTGCTGACAACGAGTTGTTTCCGGTTTGATGCAGACAGCCGTATGCATCTGGAAACATAAAACCCGCACGGGGGATATAACGTGCGGGTTGATTATGCATGGTTGGCGGCTGTAAGCCGCTCAAACTCAGAACTCGATTTTTTTCTCGATATAGGGAACAAGTTGGTCAATGGGCAAACGAATCTGCTGCATTGTGTCCCTGTCGCGAACGGTGACGGTGTCCTTCTGCATATCGTTGGCGGGATCGCCTTCAACAGTTTCGAAATCAACTGTTATGCAGAGCGGGGTTCCGATTTCGTCCTGGCGGCGATAACGTTTGCCGATTGCACCGGTCTCATCGTAATCGACCATGAAATGCTTGGACAGCATTGCATAAAGCTCTTTGGCTTTGTCGCCGAGCTTCTTCTGAAGCGGAAGAACGGCGGCCTTGTAGGGAGCGAGCGCGGGATGCAGATGCAGAACATTGCGAACATCGCCGTTTTCGAGAGTCTCCTCATCGTAGCAATCGCAGAGGAATGCGAGAGCCATGCGGCCTGCGCCGACGGAGGGTTCGATACAATAGGGAATGTATCGGGCATTCGTGAACGGATCCATGTATTCCATGCTCTTGCCGCTGTGTTCCGCATGAGCTTTAAGGTCATAATCGGTGCGGCTTGCAACGCCCCAGAGTTCACCCCAACCGAACGGGAAACGATATTCGATATCGGTTGTGCCGTTGGAATAGTGGCTAAGCTCTTCGGGTGAATGTTCACGCCTGCGCAGCCGTTCCTCACTCATGCCGAGGCTGCGGAGGAAGTTGTAGCAATAGCTGCGCCAGTAGTCGTACCATTCAAGTTCCGTGCCGGGTTCGCAGAAGAATTCAAGCTCCATCTGCTCAAATTCCCTCGTGCGGAAAATGAAGTTGCCCGGAGTGATTTCGTTGCGGAAAGATTTGCCAATCTGTGCAATCCCGAACGGGATTTTTTTGCGCATCGTGCGCTGAACATTTTGAAAGTTTACAAAAATGCCCTGCGCGGTTTCGGGGCGAAGATAAATCTCGTTTGCCGTGTTTTCGTTGACACCCTGGAAGGTTTTGAACATCATGTTGAATTTGCGGATGCCGGTGAAATCATGCTTTCCGCATTCGGGGCAGACAATGCCCTTTTCGTTGATGTATGCTTCCATCTGTTCGTTCGTCCAGCCGTCGGGGTGAACATCGGCAAGACCGTTTGCTTCGGCATAATCTTCGATAAGTTTATCGGCGCGGAACCTTGCTTTGCAGGCTCTGCAATCCATGAGCGGATCATTGAAATTGACAACGTGCCCGCTTGCAACCCATACTTCGGGGTTCATCAGAATCGCGCAGTCAACGCCGACATTATAGGGGCTTTCCTGAACGAATTTGCGCCACCATGCGCCTTTGATGTTGTTAAGGAAAAGAACGCCGAGCGGACCGTAGTCCCAGCAATTCGCCAACCCGCCGTAAATTTCCGATCCTGAGAAAATGTAGCCCCGGTTTTTACACAGAGCTACAATCTTATCCATAGAAAATTCTGTTCTCATAGCGATACCGTTGAAAGCAGCAATCAGACGTTACGCTGAACCTTGCCGGAACGCAGGCAACGGGTGCATACATTCATCTTCTTAGGAGTACCATTGACGATGACGTTAACACGTTGTACGTTGGGAGCCCAGATACGCCTGGTCTTCCTGTTGGAATGGCTGACGAGATTACCGCTCATTGCGCCCTTACCGCATACTTCACAAAAACTTACCCATTTCGTTACACCTCCTTGCCGAATCTGCCGTGTATGAGGTTGAATGCGATTGAAGGAAAAACCGCAGAATGCGGAACATATCCTGCAAAACCGCATACGAATACACGGGACGAAAATCAAACATCGGTATTTTATCACCTTTTTAAGCAATATGCAAGCACTTTTGCGGCAATCGGGCATATATATTAGCAAAATTTCAAATAATGCTGATGGAAGCTGCACCTGAATGAGCAAAAGCGGCGGCAAATCCGAGCCGCCCGGAGTTTTCGGAATGCAGCTGCGAGTACAAGTAAACAAGGTTGAAAGGAATCTTTTATGAAATCGAAAAAAATCAGCAAAACATGGGTGTACATCGTTTCTATTGCGGCTGCGCTTTGCGGCGGGAGGGATATCTTCCGTCTTTGCAATGTCCGCCATGAAGGAGTACGGCGCGCTCAGACAGCCGCCGCTTGCACCGCCGTCGTGGCTTTTCCCGGTCGTGTGGACAATTTTGTTCGTTTTGATGGGGATATCGGCGGCAAGAATATATATTATCGGCAAGCAGGATCGCAGCGGAGGAACAGTTCGGTGCGGAGGCAATTCGGATATCGGCGGGCAGGCGGCGTGTGCGCTCCGCGTTTACCTCGTTCAGCTCATTTTGAATATGCTCTGGACGCCGCTGTTTTTCACGCTTAATCTTCGCCTTGCGGCGTTCGTTCTGCTTGTGATGCTGCTCATCACCGTGATTGTAATGACATGCAGTTTTTTCAAACTTGATAAAGTTTCGGGTATTTTGATGCTGCCGTATATCGCGTGGCTGCTTTTTGCAGGTTACCTGAACCTCGGAACATATATTCTGAACGGCTGAATTCTGCCGAAACAACAGGACGAAGGCGGCAGAAATATTAGAAAATATTAGAAAAAATATATAGGCAAAAAACTCGGTTTCGCGGTTGAATAAGGCATGAATTAGCGTTATAATCAATCTAACGGGATTTTCTCGGGAAAAGGTTGAACAGCATTGAATCAACCGCTGCCCGGCTTCCCAAAAACAAGCGAACTATTTTTTTCTAAAGGAGTTTTTGCTATGAAATACGATCGTGTTTATAACTTCTCCGTAGGCCCCTCCATCCTCCCCGTTGAGGTTCTTGAGAGCGTGCGCGACAACCTTCTCAACTATGAAGGCAGCGGCATGTGCGTCATGGAGATGAGCCACAGGTCCAAGGTTTTCCAGCAGATCATCGACGAAGCCGAACAGGATCTGCGCGACCTTATGAACATTCCCGATAACTACAAGGTCATGTTCATTCAGGGCGGTGCAACGCTTCAGTTTGCAATGCTGCCCATGAACCTTATGAAAAACGGCGTTGCTGACTATATCGTAACCGGCAACTGGTCCAAAAAGGCATATAACGAAGCAAAGAAATACGGCAAGATAAACCTTGTTGCAACCAGCGAGGATCGCAATTACAGCTACATCCCCGATTGTTCCGATCTTCCCATCAGTGAGGATGCGGATTATGTTTACATCTGCGAAAACGAGACGATTCACGGAACCACATACCAGACTCTTCCTAACACCAAGGGCAAGATTCTTGTTTCCGACCAGAGCTCAATGTTCCTTTCAAAGCCCTGCAATGTTTCCGATTACGGCGTTATCTACGGCGGCGTACAGAAGAACATCGGCCCGGCAGGCATGGTAATCGTAATCATGCGTGAAGACCTCATCCGCGAGGATCTGCCCCAGTTCGTTCCCACCTACATGAGCTATGCCACCCATGCGAACAACGGCTCAATGTACAACACCCCCAACTGCTGGAGCATTTACGTCTGCGGTCAGGTATTCAAGTACCTCAAGAGGATCGGCGGCCTTGAAGTTATGGCAAAGATGAACGAAGAAAAGGCAAAGATCCTTTACGACTTCCTCGATGAGTCCAAGATGTTCCGCGGCACGGTTGAAAAGGAATTCCGCTCTCTCATGAACGTTCCCTTTGTAACCGCTTCTAAAGAAACAGATGCGGAAGTTGTTGCCGCAACCAAGGCAGCGGGCTTTGACAACCTCAAGGGCCACAAGAGCGTCGGCGGTCTGCGCGCCTCCATTTATAACGCAATGCCCAAGGAAGGCGTTGTTGCTCTTGTTGATTTCCTCCGCAAATACGAGCAGGAAAATTACAAGGGCTGAGCCTGAGTCCGTTTGCTGTCACTAAAAATGCAGCCGACTGCTGCGGGCAGCGTTTCGCACCCTGCCCGCGACAGTTTTCACCCAATTGATAAATTATACATTACTAAGGAGATTATACTATGCGTATTCTTGCATCAGACGGTATGGAAAAGAATGCTGTTGCCGCACTGCGCGCACAGGGTCATGAAGTCGTTGAACAGTTCTATGAGCCGGCAGAGCTTGCAGAACAGGTAAAGAACTTTGATGTTCTCGTTGTTCGTTCCGCAACCAAAGTTCGCGTTCCCATCATTGATGCGGCATGCGAAACCGGCAAACTGAAGCTCATCATCCGCGGCGGCGTCGGCATCGACAATATCGACCACAAATATGCCGAAGAAAAAGGCATCAAGGTCATGAACACTCCCCGCGCTTCCAGTGATGCTGTTGCAGAGCTTGCAATGGCTCATATGCTTTCCTGCGCTCGCTTCATCAGCGTTGCGGGTCACACCATGCGCGAAGGCAAATGGGAAAAGAAGGCATACAAGGGCATTGAGATTCACGGCAAAACCCTCGGCATCGTCGGTTTCGGCAGAATCGGACAGGCTCTCGGCAGGATGGCTAAGGGCATGGGCATGAATGTTATCGCATTCGATATTTTCCATATTCCCGGCATCGAAGAGCAGACCGGCATCAACTATGTTGAAATGGACGAGCTGCTTGCAAAATCCGATTTCATCAGCGTTCATGCTCCCGCAGTTGACGGCGGCGCAATCATCAATGCTGCAAATATCGCAAAGATGAAGGACGGCGTTGTTATCATTAATACCAGCCGCGGCACAAATGTTGACGAAGCAGCTCTGCTTGATGCACTCAACAGCGGTAAGGTTTATGCAGCAGGTCTTGATGTTTGGGCAGAAGAACCCAGCAAGAACGAGGCTCTTTACAGCCATCCCCATGTCAGCTGCACTCCCCATATCGGTGCTTCCACCACCGAAGCTCAGAAGCGCATCGGTGCTGAAATCGTTGATATCATCGGCAAGTTCTTTGCATAACACAGAATTGCCGAATCGGCAAGTTCTTTGCGTAACTGCGTAACACGGAATTGCCGAACATGCAGGCTCTTTGCGTAACTGCGTAACACGGAATTGCCGAATCGGCAAGTTCTTTGCGTAACTGCGTAACACGGAATTGCCGAACATGCAGGCTCTTTGCTCAGCACAGGGCTGACGAATAATGATTTTTTCTTCGCAGTCGAGGGAGAGCTTCGAATTGCGACAGAACCTGAAATTGCCGCAGCAGCTTTGTGATTTCCGTTTCGGAATCGGCACGGCTGCTGCGGTTTTGCTGTACCGTGAACAAACAATAATTGGAGGGAGCTAACCTGAATATGAACGAAAACGATGAACTGAATCTGCTTGTTATCTACACCGCAAAACCCGGAATGCGGGAAGCGTTTCTGAACGATGTCAAAGCGAGGGGGGATCCTTCAGCTGATACTTGATGAAAAGGGCTGCCGGCGGTACGAGTATTTTGCCTCTGTTCAAAATCCCGACACACTGCTGCTTGCCGAAACATGGGAAAATGCGGAACTGCAAAAAATCCATATGACGCAGCCGCATATGACGGAATTGAAGGCGATTAAAGAAAGGTATATAGAGTCCACCGAAATCGGCAGGATGATTAAAAACTGACGGCTGAATCCGTGTTAGTGAACCCATGTTAACATGAAAGAACGGCGGTCGGCCGAAAAAACAGACAAAAACGAAAGAAGTGCAGACGGGCGAAATCGCTCTTCTGCACTTCGATTAAACATATTCGCTTTTTAAAATGAACGACAGCAAAGCCGATTCATTTTGAAAAAACGGTAAAGCAGGATGCAATTAATACTTGCGTTTCCTTGCAGCTTCAGCCTTCTTTTTGCGTTTTACGCTGGGCTTTTCGTAATGCTCACGCTTTCTTGCGTCAGCAAGGATACCTGAACGAGCACATTTACGCTTCCAACGTTTAATTGCGCTTTCCAAGGATTCATTTTCACCAACACGGATTTCCATTATCAGTTTCCCCCTCTCTCTTGCGGGAAATGAATGATTCAACCCGACCGCGGCCGACTCGAATTACTGATACATTATACTCAATGTTCATCGTTTAGTCAACCTGAATAATGCAAATATATTGAAAAAAACAGGAGTATACTTATTTCGCCTTATGAGAAGCCGCTTTATCGCGCATTTGAAATGCGTCGGACGGCGGTTCGGTGCGGCAATTTTTTGCAGCGAAGTTGTGATATAATAAGTGAATACCGATTAAATTCGGATATGCGGCACGAAACTTACAAAACTGTAAGCACGGCTGAAAGCCTGTTGTAAGCATGGCATGCTATACTTTTGTTTGTTGAAAGGCGGATAACATCGGATGTTGTGCCTGCCTGCTTAAGAAGCATGAGTTAAATCGCAATGCATTACAGAGCCGGCAAAGATTGGTTTAAGCAGACACTGCTGCCGAGCGGAGTCGGCCGTTACACGGTCGAAAACTCAAGCAAAATCGAAAAAACGGAGAGGAATGAGCAAAATGAAAAAAGAGCTTTTTAAACTTGCGCTGCATGGGCTGAAGGGGAAAAAGCGCAGCAGCCTGCTTACGGTTATCATTCTGACAATTTCATTTGCCGCTGTGCTTGTTACGCTTTGCATAACGGGCAGCATTATAAAAACGAATGCGGAATACAGGCTGAACACCTACGGCGCATGGTACGGCGCAATACCGTACGGAATTAAAGGCGATGCGGAATTTTTGAGCACGGTGAACGGCATCGGAGAGATCGGAGCGGCGACGGTCTACGGTCAGGCAGTATCAAAAAGCGGCATCGCGGTCACATCCGTAGGTTCGGCGGACGGGAATTTGCTTAAAATCGGACGAATCGAATTGCAGGACGGAGAGTTCCCGCAGCATGACAGTGAAATAGCGTTGGAAGCTTCCGCTCTTTCGAAACTCGGAAAGAATTATACGATCGGACAGGAGATTTCCTTCACCGTTCTTTTTGATGCCGAATCCGAAGAATCCGTTGAAGGGATAAAAATCCCGGTTGAATGCACCTTCACGCTGTGCGGCGTTTTGCGCGAATACTCAAGCCTTTGGCAATTGAGCGAGAATAAGCTTTCAAAACCGATTTGCGGTGCGCTTATCACAAATACGGCGGGAGAAAATTTGCGGACCAAGGCAATTGAAACAGCTGCGCAGATGAATGAGCAGTCCACAGCGGGGGCGGCGCATGTTTCGGTCGCGGCAGCAAACCGTCAATTCTTTTTTGAAGTTGATGAAGCGGAACGCGGACAGGCAGCGGAGAGTATCAATGCATACATGCAAAAAACACGTCGCGGAACAAATGCGGACAAAGCTGTTTGCATAAACACCGCCGCATTTTCGGATAAAGGTGAAGCGAATTATCATTCGTTTTATATTTGCCTGATTCTTGCCGTGACCGTTATTGCTGTGGTCTGCATATACGCTGTTCAACTCCGCAAGCAGGTCAGAGGGATCGCTCTTTTTCGAAGTATAGGCATAACAAAACGGCAGCTGAGACTGTTGCTGACGTTTGAAACGCTGATTCTGTGTCTGCCTGCGCTTGGAGCGGGAACACTGCTCGGAACCATTATAACAAAGCTGATTTTGAAGCTGTTCGTGTATGCAAAATCCGCACCGGTGCAGGTGGACGTTCCGCTGTCGCAGCTTGCAGTCACGGCACTGTGCTGGATTGTAGGCATATTTGCGGCGCGAATGGCTGTTTTCCGCATCGCACTTTCAGAGCCGCTGACGGGCAGGATGCATACAGCTCGCCGACGTGCGCATGCGTTTGATGTTTTTCGCCGCACTGCGGTCGTGCTGCTTGCCGCTGTATTCTGCGGTGCGGTTATATTCGGCATTCTGGAATCACTTTATCCGAGAGCCGATATGCATAAATGGCAAAATCAACCTGCATATGTTCTGAATGCGGAATCTTCCGAGGTTGCATTTAACAGGGATGGTCGAAATGCACAGCTTATTACTGCGGATATGCTGAAAACCTATCAGAGCATACCCGGCGTCACAAAGGCAGCTGCATTTAATTCGATGACGGTGGAGCTGACGTTCGACGGCGACAAAAACAGCAGCCTTTTCACCGCTTTGCGTGAATATGACCCTCGGTTTGAGGACGGTGCAGCTGTGTGCCTGTATGCCTTATCGAAGGAAAGCCTCGGCACATTGATTGACCCTTCCGCTGTTGATGCGGCGGCATGGCGGGCGTTTTCAAACGGAGAAGGCGTCATAATGTCCTTTCCTGTCGGAACGGACGGCGGAGTGTTTTTTAATCGTGAACACTTCGGCGCAGCCGATTTATCGGCGGGTGATGAGATTTCAGTCGGCTGCTACGGTTCAAAACTCATTCGGGAGGAAGATGCATACAGGTTGGGCGCTTACAGCAAGCTGCTCACAAAAAACGTAAGCATCGCTGCCGTGACAGAATTCGATCACGAAAAAACCAATCTGATTCTCACAGGTGCTTATCAGCCGTACACAGTATTCTGTTCGGACGAATTCCTGAAAAACATCCTGACGGAATGCGAGCCGGGCAGCCTTTGCGGGAGCTTTGTTACCGGTGACAAAAACGCTGTTGAAGCCGAATACGGCTATAACACTGCGAATGTATATACCGACCTTAATGCCGGCTATGTTTCAACGGACAGTGTGCTTGCTGAAATAACTGCCAAACAAAGCATTTCAATGAACAACAACCGTGAACAGTATGCAGCGTATATACAGGAGGATTTGCAAAAGCTCATATTGATTTACTCGGGATGCGGCTGCATTGCACTTGTCATGCTGCTGCTTATCGGGAACATTCTGACGCTTGAAGCGGAGGGAGAGGAGCGCGAATTCGGCATTCTGCGTGCGCTCGGAATGTCCAAACGTCAGCTTCGGTGGCAGCTGAATTGCCGTGCCGCGCTGCGCGGCGCAGCAGCAGTATTGTGCGGCTGGCTCGTGTATGCGGCATATATGTTTGCTTCTGCAATTTCGCGTTATAACCATCGGCAGGAAGTGAATGCAGATATGAATGTGCTTGATTTTGTGAAATCCGGTCTTTCGGGACTTGCACAGGGGGGAGCGAACGCGCTGACGGTTGTGCTCATTACGGTTAGCTGCGCAGCGATACTCATCCTGCTCTCCCGTGCAGCAAAGCATCGACTGACGCGAAACGATCTTGCGGCAATGCTTCGCGCACGCTGAACGGCCGTTTTGAACGAAAGATGAATCTTGGACGAAAATTTATTATGAAATATAAGGAGAAAAACTATGTCAATTATTTTGCAGACAGAAAAACTGTACAAAGAGTACAAAACATCATCCGGAGCGGTGAACGCATTGAACGGAGTCGATCTTTCGATTGAAAAGGGACTTTTCTATGCGATAATCGGAAGAAGCGGATCGGGAAAATCCACCCTGCTTCATGTTCTGAGCGGACTGGACAGGCCGACATCCGAAAAGTGCTTATCGACGGCGTGGATATGTTCTCGTTCTCTGACGAAAAATGGCAATCTTTCGCAGACGCAGCATGGGCTTTGTGTTTCAGCAGTTCAATCTGCTGGATGAGTACTCCGTGTTGAACAACATTTGTATGCCGCTGAGGCTGGACGGCAGAAAGCCGGACGAAACATTTCTTGCAGAGGTTACAAAGATGCTCGGAATCGAAGAAAAGCTGAAAAAGTACCCTTATGAGCTTTCCGGTGGCGAGCAGCAGCGTGTTGCAATAGCGCGCTCGATTCTTGCAAAGCCGCATATCATTTTTGCGGATGAGCCGACGGGCAATTTGGACAAAAAAGCGGGGGAGGACACGCTTAACCTGCTGAGCAGCTGTGCGGCGCGTTTCGGACAGACTCTGATAATCGTTACCCATGATCTCGAGATCGCAAAAAAAGCGGACAGAATAATTAAAATTGAGGATGGAAAGATTGTCTCAAATCAGCTATAATAAACAATGAACCCCGAACGGGAATGCGGATGTTGTTGAATGACTGAAAACAGGCAGGAGGTGCAGTGCCGTGAACAAACATATACTTGTCACTGAAGACGATAAAAACGTTGCCGATGGGCTGCGGGAAATTCTTGAAAGCGACGGCTATACCGTTTCATGCGCGGACTGCGCCTCTGCCGCAATGCAGACAATGCGTGACGGCGGTGTGGATCTTGTTATTCTGGACGTACGTTTAGGGCAGGATGACGGTTACGAGCTTTGCCGCAGGATAAGAGAGTTTTCAAATGTGCCGATACTTTTTTTAACTGCATGCAGCAGTGAAATCGAGCTTGTGCGCGGCTTCCGTGCCGGCGGGGACGATTATGTTGCAAAGCCGTTCAGGATGCATGAACTTCTTGTCCGCATTGAAGCTCTGCTGCGCCGCACATCAAAAAAGAGCAGCGGAGTCCTGAGAACGGGAGAACTCAGCTACGACAGCGCAAGCTGCCGCATCAGGCGAAAAGGGAACGTGCTTGAGCTGACCGCAACCGAAACAAAGCTTGCTGCGGCATTGATAACGCATTCGAAACAGACCGTGTCCCGTGAGGAGCTTCTGTATCTGGTTTGGGATAAGGATTCGGCATTTGTGGATGCAAACACCTTAAGCGTGAATATCAGTCGGCTGCGCGACAAACTCGGAAAGGTTAACGGTAAGCCCTACATTGAAACCGTGCGCGGCATAGGTTACCGCTGGACATTGCCCGTTACGGAGCAATAAGAGTTTTTACGGAAGAAAACGAACGGAGAAAACGCAATGCAATGGCTGATTTGGCTTGTCGTCCTGCTTGCAGCGGCGCTCGGCGGTGAATTGTTTCATATTTGCAGGCAAAGACGTGAGCTCGACAGGCTTTCAAAGTCGGTTGAGCATTTTTTGCTGTATCCGGAGGACGATATTGAAGAAACATTGAACGAAGGCGCCGTTGCGAATCTTCAAAACGCATTTTCCGAGCTTACGGCACAGTTTTCACTCATGCGTGCCGCTTCCGCGCATCGTGAAGAAGAAATGACGCATTTTGTTGAAAACATTGCACATCAAATCAAAAAACGCTGCGACCGCATTGCAGATTCGACTGGATATTCTGCAAATGAAATTGAAGCTTCCGGATGAGGTTGAAGCTTTGAAGAAGAGTCAGCTTTGCATGAACCGCCTCACGGACGAGGTGGACAGGGTATTGAAATCAAGCCAGCTTGCATCAGGCAAAATAACGATGGTTCCGGAAAAAATCGATCTTTCAGAAGCAATAAAGGAATGCTGCGATGAACTGAGCCCTCTTGCCGAAGCACGCAGCGTTGAACTGCTTTTTGAACCAAAGAATTCAATTTGCATTTCCGCGGATGCTTTTTGGCTGCCGCAGGCGATAAGCAACATAATCAAAAACGCCGTTGAGCATACCGCCCGCAGAACTGCCGTTAACGTCATAATCAAAGACTGCATACAGAACATTGAAGTTCGCATTGAGGATCACGGTACGGGCATTCCGGAGGATGAACTCCCACTCATGTTTGAACGATTTCATCGCGGAGCCGCCGCAAAAGCAGGCTACGGAATCGGCTTGTCAATGGCGAATGATATTGTAAGAGCGCACCATGGCAGCATCAGAGTCGTGAATATGCAGACAGGCGCGGCATTCACGATCACTTTGCCGGTGCTCGACGGCATAAAGCCGTATCTGGATGCGGAAGGGGATTAAATCCCGTGTTTTTACTGAAACTTTTTGGGCAAAATACAGCCGCAGATACAAATTCGCATTTAAAGCCAACACACAGGACGTCAAGCTCACGGCGGCAGACAGGCATAACCGTTAATTCTTTGTCGAAAACAACAAATATATTGCAATTTCTGCTCAAATTACTGTATAATTGATAGCATGGAAAAACAAAGAAATAAAAGAGGGTCATTGCCCATCGGTGTGCGCATCATCGGCATTATCATTGCCGTGCTTGCTGCCGCATACGGTTTATATGCCGGAATGGGTAATTCCACAGGAAATTTTGACGGCGAAATGCAGATATTCGCACTTGACGTCGGTCAGGGCGACTCATTCTTCATTATTTCGCCGAACGGCAAAACGATGCTGATTGATTCCGGCGAATCCTCAAACTCAAAGCAGATTGAGCAGTTTATCCGCGAAAAGGGTGTTCGGCAGCTTGATGTTGTTATCGGCTCGCACACCCATTCGGATCATGTCGGTTCAATGCCGTATCTGCTCGATGCCTTTGATGTCGGAAAATATGTAATGTCCGAAGCGGGACTTGAAACGAGGATTCAAAAACGAATCAACGCCGTGCTTGAAGAAAAAGACATTCCATGCAGTTATGTATGGGCGGGAGATGTTATTGATTGGGACAGCGACTGCAAGGTGACAGTTCTTTCGCCCGTACCGGAATTTGATGAGTATTCAAAGACGGATTGGAATGAATGGAGCCTTATCATGCGCGTGGAATACGCAAATCACTCGATGATTTTCACCGGAGATGCAACCGTGCGTTCCGAACAGGCTGCAATGCTGAACAATGAGAAGTATTTGTTCGATGCCGATGTTTTGAAAGTGCCGCATCACGGTTCAACGACAAGCTCCTCTCTCGGTTTTTTGGAGGCTGTCAGCCCGGAATACGCAATAATTTCCGTCGGAAAAGGCAACAGCTACGGACATCCCGACTACGATACAATTCAAAAACTGAAGCAGGTTAATGCTGAGATTTACCGTACGGACGAGCTTGGTACAATAAACATTGTTTTCAGTGCGAATGATATAAAAATTACATACTGAAGCCTGAAAAAATTTCGGGTAAATAAGGATTGGAGGAAAAAATGTATTGTCCTGATTGCAAAATTGAGGTTGAGTCCGGCGAGTACTGCCCGCTTTGCGGAAGAAAACTCGTGAGGGATTCACACAGCACGGGAACCGTTGTTGATGACAGCTTCAGCGGTGAAGCGGCTCAGGTTTCCGGAAAAAACGCTGTAAATTCAATTTCAGCAAACCGCTTTGCGCTGTGTTTGCATTGCTGCTGATTTTGAGCCTTGCGATGCCGTGGTTTCATCTGAATGTGAAATATGTTTCGGCAAATGTTGTTGACGACAGGCTGACAATTCTTCAGCTTAAACCGCAGTTCTCATATTATTGCGGCATGGTGTCAAGACTTGCCGGAACTTTCGGCACGGATATGAATCAATACGCGGATTTGATCACGGCAGCGGAGGGTATTTTGCTTGCAGCTGAGAGCTATTTTATGCTCTGCGGAATTCATTTCCTGCTGTTCGGGATTATCGGTTTGTTTTCAAGGGGAAAACTGCGCTACTATTTTGCTCGTGTCGGCAGCACGATGTACATTGTCGGATTGCTGGTGTTGATAATTGCGGTGCTTATCGGCAATGCAAAACTCGGCGCTGCCGTTGCAGCGTTCGGCGCGCAGAATGAGCTGCAAATCTCCGCCTCTGTCAAGCTTACTGCGCACCCGTACATTGCGCTTGCGGCTGCACTCGTTTTCAGAATCTTCGGGATTCGCCTGCTTCGTTATTTAAACGGCGTAAGCTGCCTGAATCGCGGAATAACGGATATTGCAAAACGCGAGTTTTCATTGATTCACTGCGTGAAAAAAGTGCCGAAAACGTACTCAAAGCCCAAACATCGCGGCAGAACGAATTACACGTCCTACGGTGATACGGAAAGCTTCAACGATGGAATCGTAGACTGATATTTGATTTTGAATAACTGCTCAAAAAAGCTTTGCACGCTTGCGTGCAGGGCTTTTTTTGAATACCCGATGAATATATGCATTGGGAAGAATACCGATATGCTCTGCGGGAAGAATAAACCCGACAGAAGGGATGCATGGAGGAATTGTCATGACAATGAATGAAAAAGAGCGGGGCATGAAATGCGGCAGAATACATCGGAGCAGGAGAGTGATGCTTCCGATTCCGGCATTCATGCTTTTGTGCATGGTTTTTATTGTGCTTGCGGGAACTGCGGCGGCGATAATGCCGTTCCCGTCATCGGAGCTGCTTCCGGTTGATGAGCTGCTGTCCGTGTTATATGCGGCAAATTCCTCGCATTCTGATGAAAGCTGCGAACAGCCGAACATCCCGGCTTCCGTGAGCGGAGAGCGCGGTGAAGAAGATTCAGCTCGCGTTGCGGAAGCATTGCAGGATTTTTTGAATACGGGTGAAACGGTCAATTTAGAACAAATGCTGCACCCTGCTCACCTGTCTGCACTGCGGGAAGGCTGCGGTAAGCTTGTTCCGACGTCGGGCGTATCAAAACTCGGTGAATCAATTCGTTCGCTGCTGCTGCACAGACTTGTCGTTAAGCTTTGCGGTGACGGGGCGGCCGACTTTTATCCCGAGCATGTGGAATGCACCGTGGTTTCGGTTGAAAAAACGGATGCAGAGGAAACGGAACGCATAATCGAAAGTGCACGGAGCAACGGTGCAGCGGATGCCTGCGGAGGAATGAATATACGACTGGCAGTAAGCTTTTTGAAAGATGAAAAATTGCTCTGTTTCGAGGAATGCTCTTTGATTGCATTTGAATCGGACTACGGCTGCTGCCTTCTGCCGGAGAGTCTTATAAACGTGATTGCGTGATTTAAGATAGATACATTAAACCCCGAGAAATCCACTGACGGATTCTCGGGGGTTTTTGTTCGATATCGCTTAGCTTATTCAGCTCTTTTCGAAATACCTATCAGGCAATGCCGAGGAACTGCTTTGCATAAGTGTCGATATACTTGTCGTTCATGCGAATCTTTGTGTTGTTCTTCCACTCAGTGAAACATTCGGAGTAGTGATCCTGTTCCGTTTTTTCGATGTAGAACTTCTTGGCGTTCCTGTAAGCTGCATCATCGTTCTCAGCTTTGATAACGGTATCGCCTGCATCAAGCCTTTCGTTGATGAAGATGAAGTGTACGCCGCCGCCGGAAGTCTTTGTGGTAACTTCTGCGATCTTCTGTCCGTCGGTGGTGGTGTATATCTTGATGCCGTACTTCTTGACGGGGTCGGTCTCGCCGTCGGCGGGTTTATCGGTGGTGGGAGCATCGGTTGCGGGTGCATCCGTTGCGGGAGCATCGGTGGAAGCAACATCGGTGGTTGCGGGAGCGTCCGTTGAAGGAACGTCGGTGGTTGCGGGAGCATCGGTTGCGGGAGCGTCCGTTGCGGGAACATCCGTTGCGGGAGCATCCGTTGCGGGAGCATCGGTTGCATCGGGTGCGGGGATGCGGACTCAACGGGAATCTTCCAATCATCGCCGTAGAAAAGCAGGCAGGCTGCTGCACCGAAACCGTCAAAGTATTTGCTGAGAAGGTTTTCGTTCATGATGTAGCCGTGCTCTTTGTAGCCGCCGGGGAATCGGGATCGGCAGTGGGCTCGGGAGTTGCATCGGGGTTGGGAGTTGCCGAGGGGTCGGGAGTTGCGGACACGAATACGGTGTCGCTCTGGTAATCGCCGTTGGTGACATACTTGTCAACAAACTCGTCGAGGGAGATGCCGCTCTCAAGCGCTTTGCGGATTTCATCAAGCTTTTTTGTTCTGTTCATCGGTGAAAACGCCTTCAACGGTATCGCTGACCTTGTCGGAGTTGTCATACTGAACGAGAGGTGCTTGACGGTGAACATATCGTTGGGAGTGTAGAGGGGGATCATGCCGGAACCGCTGATGTAGGAGTTGTAAGCGGTCATGAACGCGGAAACGTCCTTGCCGTAGTTATCCCTCTGGGGAGAGTGTTCTCGCTGATGTATTTTTCAAAAGCGGATGCGTCGAATTGAACTTCGGAATAGATTTTTTTCCTGAAGCATTTCCATCATCATGGATTCAAGCTCGGACTGCTTGAGGGACTTCATGTATGCTTTGTAGGAAGTGCCCTGCTTTTTAAGCGCCGCTTTGAACTGTTCAAGCTTGTTTTCGCGGATGGCAGCCTCGTCGGTGATGCTTGCATCGACTTTGTAGCTTGCAATTGCCTGATCAAGCTTAGCATCAACGTTCTTCTGAAGCTCGTCCTGACTGATTTCTTTGTCAAGGCCGAGTTCATAGCACTTGTTAAGAGTCACGCCGTAGGTGATGAGCTGGTTTTTAATAAAACCGTTGAAATCATCCATGCTCTTTGCGTAATAGCTGTACTGCTGATAAATCTGCTGGTACTGTGAAAGTTTAATTTTCACCTTGCCGATTTTGCCGATGGTGGGGTTGTTGTCGGTTGCGGAGCAGGCGCAGACACCGAGCAGCATTGCAGCCGCCATAAGCAGTGCAATAAGTTTTACAAATACTTTCTTGTTCATCATTAGTCTCCTTCCGGTTAGTTCGTTGGTCGAATCGAAACTTCAATACATTTTAATAGCAATTCAGGTTTTTGTCAATAGCGGTTGGCAATTATTTTCAGCGGTTCGGCACGGGAAGAGTCGAGCTGCCGGTGCCGTAATGCAGCTCGCCCTGCACAGGAACGTATTTGTCAGTGTAGAGCTTTTCAACATCGCCTGCCGGCTGACCGTCCGCACCGATAAGCTGCCTGTAAACTTCAACGATGTAGCCGTAACGGGGCGAAATGACCATTTTCGAATATCCTGTCGGCCAAAGCGGTTCGGCAATGCGTTTGGGTTCGGGAGGGTCGAGCTTTTCTATGGTATCCGACCAGATTTTGTAATGCGTGCCGTCATCGGGCTGCGTGCCGTAAACAAAGGTGTAAACTGTTTTTGTCCGCATGTCCGCATAGGCAAAAAGGAACATGGGAGATTCCGCTGCATTGCTCCACACAAGGTCGGGTCCGTAATACGAAACGGTTGCGTCAAGTCCCATTGCAACATAGCTTCCGGGGATTGAGTGATGGGAGCGGCTGACGATGCGAATATCGGGGCCGATAAGCAGCAATGAATTGTACAGTGTGGAGCTTACCTGACAGATTCCGCCGCCGGGGGTGTCGATATATTCTTTGCCGCCGGAAATCCCGTGCGCAGGAAGCCAGCCGAGTTCTTCGGTGCGCGGCCCAAGAAGTTCGTTGTAGCTGAGCTCTTCGCCAGGTTCGAGAATAACACAGTTAAGCAGCCCGGCCGCTTTTTGAACGTTGCGGGAACGGGACTCGTTGCTTGTTGCAAATTCGGTTGAGAAACGGGAGAGTTCACGCATTGAGTCAATGAGCGTGTTCACATCGCCTTCGGGTTCAACTTCTTCGAGAAGGAGCGAAAGAGACGCGTTATAATTCCCGGAATTGAACGCTTCGGAAATCTGCTTCAGCATATCTTCGCGGTTAAGACAGAAGCCGTTGCTGCCGGTATGAAAAAGGATCTCTCCGACAACTGTTCCGTCGGGAGCTTTGACCGTTTGAGTTTTGCAAACGGTTGAAATATCGCCGCCCGTGCCGTAACCCGGTTTGCCGCCGCCGACACGGTTCAAAAGCGTCACATAGGGCTCAATAGGGGGGGTGATCCAGCTGAGCAGCTGCTTCGGATACGATTGCAGCAATGCTCTCCTCGTCCATCCGAAGGGTGTAGCTGCCGACTTCAAAACCATTTTCGGCAATTTCAATGCGCTTCAGATAATTCTGATAAGGGTCGGCATCGCTTCTGCCGAGTTTGAACGCGGAGCTGAGCAGCTCGTTGATGTTTGTCGTAATGCGAAAATCCGATGCGGTGAGAACAATGGTAACATTGTCCACCGTTACGGAAATGTTGATTTTCGAAAACTCCGCACTCAGCGCGTCAAGCATTGCATTGCGTGCGTTTTCGTAATCCATTCCGCCGACGGGAACACCGGAAATTGTGACGCCGGGAATAATACGGTTGTCCTCAATATATTGGTATGACGTGCCGCTGCTTTTCCCGGAAACGAGCGTGGTTCCGTCCGCCTGAGCGGTGGTTTTGAGCCAGTTGTTTTCTCTGTAGGTGCGTACGGCGCGTTCATGATCCGCTTTAAGTGAAAAATGAACGATAACAAGGGAAACGAGCGCAAAAACGAACACCGCCAGCGCACAGACGAGAACGCCGAAAGGTGAACGGAAATCTATGCCCAAAACACCCTTCCGATTGCGGAAAAGGGTTTGGGACACTGTGGAACGATTATTGTTGTCCAAGGAGCAGCCTCCGTGAAAATTTAATCCTCAATGTGTTTTTTTGCCGATTGCGCTTGATTGAAGAGCAGCGTATCGGAAAAAAGCACATTATTCAACATCTATCATTATAGCCAAATTTGTGCCGAACTTCAACATTCGGAATGATATAATTTTGCTGACGCATCGATTGGCAATTGAAACGGAGGCGGAAGACGTTCGGGTCGAATACGATGAACAGGGAGCCGGAATATCAAATCGACAGGAAAATTAAAATATATAATAATTTTTAAAAAAAGGGGTTGCAATTGTCCGCAGAGTGAGTTATAATACAACACGTTCCGCAGGGAAGCAACGCTGGTGTAGCTCAGTAGGTAGAGCACGTCATTGGTAATGACGAGGTAGTCAGTTCGAATCTGATCACCAGCTCCATAAACCGCTCAAATTGTTTGAGCGGTTTTTTTGTGCCATATGTTCGGTGCGGAACCGCAGCGGCGGGTCTTTTGAAAACTCTCAAAAAGTTCACGATTTCAAAGGTTTATTAATCCGTAAAAATGAGGACTGCCGCGAAATTTGCGGCAGTCCGTCTCATCGTTTTTTGTCAGGCACTTATTGACCGTGCTGCTTATTCGGCGCAGGGCGGATCTGCTTCCGATGCTTTATTGCCGTAACGGTTGTATGAATCGGCAAGCCGCACAAAATCGGCCGCTGCAAGCTCTTCGGCTCGGACGGTCGGCAAAAGTCCGGCATCGGCAATCACTTCGTCAACATTGTTTTTCGGAATCAATTGCAGCATATTGTTTCGGAGTGTTTTTCGACGCATCGCAAATGCGGCACGAAGCACCTTTATAAAATTCGGCGGAAGCTCGCTGCCGTTTCGTTCGAATTTCAGCACACAGGAATGAACCGACGGCTCGGGGTAATATGCCGCGGGTGAGAGTTTCAGTTCGGTTGAAATGTCGAAAAGATACCGGGAAACAATCGAGAGCGGCCCGTAGTTCACATCACGCGGTGCCGCAAAGAACCGCTCTGCTGCTTCAGCCTGCATCATCAGCACCATGCGCTTTACAGGGAGTCCGGATTCAATCAGCCGCATACAAATAGGTGATGTTATATAGTACGGAAGATTTGCAGCAACAGTAAAAGGCTCTCCGCCGAATGCATCGGAGATTTTTGCAGGCGGAACCTTCAGAAAATCGCTGCAAATGAGCTGCACGCTGCGTTTATCCGCGAATTCATCCGCAAGAATTCCGAAAAGTGTACGGTCTATTTCAACCGCAAGCAGATTTTTCGCTTTTTCCGAAAGAGCGGATGTCAATGCACCGAGCCCGGGACCGATTTCAAGCACGTTTTCGCCTTGGCAGTCTGCAAGTGCTGTAATGCGGCTTATCGCTTCGGTATCGATAAGAAAATTCTGCCCCAGAGCCTTGTTCGGGGTCAAACCCAGTTTTTTATCATTTCTTTTGAATCTGTCATGACTGAAATTTTAATGCAGATTTGCATATATGTCAACAGAATCCGAAAAATAATGCGCATATTGAGAGTTTTTTATCCCAAAAAGCTGATTGCCGACGGAAAACCGCCCTGACGGTTTAAAAAAGACTGCCGCCGTGCGAATAACCATGTGCAGCGGCAGCTGATGTTAAACGCGCTTTCTTTAAAAAAAACAGAAAACAGCGAATCGAAACACGATATTGCTGCCGACGACATAAACCACGGGCAATGCGGCTTTACATATTCTCACTTCGGTAGTATAATTATAATGCATGATTATAGCTCGAAAGATTTGAAAACAAAAGAATTAAATCGGGGTATGAGTATCGAGGTATAAATATCGAGGTATAAACAGGAATGAAACTGACTTTCGGAACAAAAACAAAAAGATTTTTTTGCTTTATCCTTTCCTCTCTGATGCTGCTTTCTTTATGCTGCACGGTTTTTTTCGCTGCGGGATGCAGCCGGGAGACGGCGTCCGGGGACGAACAGGCGTTCACATTGTTCATGAATTCAATACGCAACGGGCAGTTTACGGAAGCTTTTTCCTTCATCAGTGCTCATGTTGCGCCGGAGAATGCCGTTGACGACAGCATTGAAGCATATAAAAACACAATAACTCTCGCCCAGTTCGAAAAGCGTTACGAGAGCCTGTTTTCGCTGCTCGGCGTGAACGATATTGAATACAATATTGCTGAAGAGAACGTTTCCGGAAATTCAAAAAAGTCATTAAATACACGATGACATATAAGACACAATCCGCGGGCGACCTGACAAACGAATACGAGATGACTCTTCTGAAAGAGAATAATCTTTGGCGGGTTGTATGGCAGCCGAGCCACATTTTTCCGGATATGGCCTGGGGCGACACGTTCGACAGGGCAACGCTTGCGGCAGAGCGCGGCGATATCGTTTCTCACGGAGCTGTTGTTGCAACCAATGTCCGCCTTGTGACTGTTTACGCGCTTTTAAGCGAAATTGCGCCGAAAAATGTGCTTACGGATGAAATAATGCAGGAAAATGCCGGCATGAGCGAGCAGGATGCGGAAAAGGAAGCGGACAGGCTTTATTCCGATGCGGAGTATCTGAATACACGCTTCTCGGCGGAATTCGATGCCGCTGCTGCCGAAATTGCCGCTGTGCTTGATTTGGACGCCGCAGAGCTGCGAACAAAATTCGGAAAGAACACAAACGAGTTCATCACCGTTTATCAGGCGATGCCCGATGAAGTTACCGTTGAACAGCAGGAACAGCTGAATGCCGTAAACGGAGTTCATGTTGACACCGAGCACTACGGTTCAAAGCGGTATTACCCTTACGGGAGCCTGCTTGCGCATACATTGGGCTATATTTCGTTCGCAACATGGGAGGAGATACAGACATATAACGAGGGACGCGATCCGAATGACGGATTATATACTACTGACAGCAAAGTCGGTAAAAGCGGCATAGAAAAGCTTTACGAAAGGGAGCTCCGCGGCAAGGACGGCTATTATTTCTTCATCCGCGGAACGGACGGAGCCGTTAAAAAGGTCATCTATCGCAAAGATAAAGTTGACGGCAGCGATGTGATGCTGACGATCGATTTCAAATTGCAGCAGCGCACAGAGGAACTGCTGGATCTTGTGCTTTTCGGTACGGACACGGCGGGTGCTGTCGTTGTTATGAACCCGAAAACGGGAGAAGTGAATGCAATTGCTTCCAATCCTTCCTATGATTTAAACAGGTTTATAAAGGGTATGAGCGGCGATGAATACAAAGCTCTTGAAGAACAGGAGAATGAGCCGCTCAGAAACCGCGCAACAAGGGAGCTTTACCCGCCGGGATCAACTTTCAAGGCGTTCACTGCTGCTGCTGCGCTTGATACGGGTACGGTGAATGAGAATTATGTTTTCACCGGCTATGTCGATAATGATTACTGGAAGCCGACCGGTTACGGGGAATGGCCTTGGCCGCGCATAAAACGCACGCGCGTCTATCACCGCACGGAACCAATGAACATGACAAACTGTATGCTGCATTCCGACAATATTTACTTTGCGGATGTTGCACTGAAAATCGGTCAGGAGAAATTCATTGCATATTTTAATGAAAAACTCGGCATGGACAAGTCGCTGCCCTATGAATTGGGTGCCGCCCGCTCCCAGCTTTACAGCCGCGGCAGCGTGATGGACAACAAAATGCTTGCGGACTCCGGCTACGGACAGGGGCAGGTGCTCGTGACGCCGCTTCAGCTTGCGGCAATGTTCTCCGCATTTGCAAACAACGGCGATATGCCGACCCCGCGAATCACGGACGGATTATATGTAACGGACGGCGTGGAATACAAATGCATTCGAAAAAGCGAATACTCCGTATGGATGGAGGACGCAATTTCGACAAATGCAATAAACAAAATAGTCCCGATGCTCCAAGGCGTTGTGGATCCGAACAAAAACGGAACGGGCCGTTCGCTGCGTGTCACGAATGTTGACGTTGCGGCAAAAACGGGTTCGGCCGAAATCGGCAAAGACAAAACCCGCATGTATTCATGGTTTGCCGGTTTTCGCCTTAACGTTGCGCAGGAGGATGAGCGTGTTGTGATCGTAATGCTCGATGTTCCCGATTCGGGCGCATACTCATCCCTGAAATTTCAGATAGCGCGCGAGCTTTTGAAGCTGGACGACACCCCCGATCCGAATGCTCCGCCGGCGGAATAAAACAAGCTTTGGATGAAATGCCTGCGGTCAGCGCCGGCTGTCTGCGGGTTTGGAGGATGCGGTTATTTTGCGGATAAACAGCAGCATTGCGGCGAACATCATTGCCGAGGCTGCAAACCGCATATAGAACCTGTACGCCGAAAAAAACGAAAGAGCATATAATCCCATGCCCGCAAAGAAGTACTTTGAAGCGTGTTTTTCCGTGCGGAGTTTCGATGCGGCGCGCTCAGCGCGGACCCTGACGGATACACGCTCGGCGGGAGGAAATGCAGCTTTGATTTCGGCATCGATTTCGGCATCGTCGGGCAGGAAGCGTTCGCGAATTTGCGGAATTGTTTCAAGCAGCCTAAACTCAACTGCGGCGGTGCCGACGGTGCGCACGGCGGATTCCGCTTCGGGTTCGGGTTTCGAAACTGAATATATCACGATGTGCGAAATGCCTTTTTCAAGAGCCTCGCGAATAATCGGAAGAATATCATCAAAAGTGATTGCTTTTTCAGTTCGGAGCAGATAAAACGAGCGAGTTGCACTCTGTTCGGAACACGCTTGATTCGGGTATTCCGAGGATGAACGGTGCAGGCTGCGGATTACTTCGTCCACTTCGGGCGAAACGAGTATCCTGCGCCGCAAAATCGACTCGGATGTTTCTCTGCGGAGTTTTTTGATGTGGGCATTAAACCGCAGGCTTCGCAAAAGGCTTGCAGTGAGCAGTATTGACGCGGAAATGAGCATTGCGGCAAACAAAGACGCGGCGCCGTTATGCAGCTTTCGCGAAACAAGCAAATAAAGTGCGGCGGTCAGCAGCAGTGCCGAAAACACGTTGTCGCATATGCGCGCAAAGCGGGATTTGCCGCCGTTGAAGCTCCGATTATAACTTTTCAACAATGTGTCATTCATAAAATCAGTATGGCACATAGATATGTTTTTCATTCACAAACGGTTCAGGATGTTGTATAATATGCATATGAAGATTGGAATTTACGGCGGAACATTTGACCCCGTTCACATGGGGCACATATTTGTTGCCCGTTCCGTGAAACAGGAGCTTGGGCTTGACAGGGTGGATTTTGTTGTTGCGGCAGATCCGCCGCATAAGCATTCCGCAGAGCGCACTCCGGCTGCATTAAGATTCGATATGGTCTGCGCCGCTTTGAAGCGCGAACGCGGAATGCGCGCTTCCGATATCGAAATTCGCCGCGGCGGAGTCAGCTACACTGTTGACACGCTGCGCGAAATGAAGCGGATAAACAAAAGGGCCGGGCTGTATTTCATTGTCGGAGCGGATATGCTTGAAGATTTCCCGAAATGGAAAAATCCAAAAGAAATACTGGAGCTTGCAACCCTCGTTGCCGTCAACAGACGCGGTCAGGAACGCGATATCGAAGCTCTTGCAGACGGGATAAGGGCTGAATTCGGCGGCAGAGTCGAGATTATTTCTGCGGAAGGGCCGGACATATCCTCAACGGAAATCAGAAGGCGTGTTCAAAACGCACAAACCGTTGAAAGGCTTGTGCCGCTTTCCGCCGAAATGCTGCTTTTACGAAAAGCGCTTGTATCAGCCCAAAAGCATAGAGCAGCTTGCGGAACGTGTTTCGAACGTTTTGGATGAATACAGAATGCGTCACACAATGCTGACCGTGCGTGAAGCTGTCGGACTTGCTCAGTATCACGGGCTTTCAACAGAAAAAGCGCGGCTTGCGGCTCTTTTGCACGACTGCGCAAAGCTTGGGCGTGAAGAGACCGTTCGATATGCCGAAAAATGGGTTATGCGCTGACAAATGAAGAACGTGAAAATCCGTTTTTGATTCATTCGCGCATAGGTGCACTGCTTGCAAAGGATCTGTACGGAGTGCAGGATACGGAAATATTGAACGCAATAGAACGGCACACCGTCGGATGTGCGGAAATGACCCCGTTTGATGAGGCGATTTTTCTTGCGGACAAGCTTGAGCCGTCACGTGATTACAGAAGAATACGGGATTTGCGCGAGCTTGCTTTCAGAGACCTCGACAGGGCGACGATAGCGGTTCTTCGGAACACTATCGAATACACTGAAAATAAAGGAATGCGCATTCATCCGCAAACGGAAATTACCATTGCAGCACTCGAAAAACGGGTGAAAGCCCGCCTGCACGGCGGCGATTGAGAAAACACGTCAAATCGGCAACGGCGGTGAGTTTTAAGCCAATTTTATCCCGGCTGAATTCGATACGGGCAATGTCGAATAAAAAGACGTACGATTAATAAAAATAATATCAATATAGATATAATCGGAGGAAGAATGGAAACTAATAACGAAAACAAAAACATCCTTTCGGAACCGGAACTCAGGTTTCGCGAAGAGCTTAAAAATTGCGTAAAGCGCATTGTGGATGCCGCCGATGCAAAAAGAGCAAACGATATTGTTGCGGTCCATGTGGGAGACAAAACAATCATTACCGATTGGTTCGTGTTCATGAGCGGCACATCGCCGATTCATGTAAAGGCGCTGAGTGACGAAATTGAAGATTGTGCCGCCGAAATGGGGCTTCCGATGCGCCGCAGGGAAGGCTATTCCGAAGGCCGTTGGATCGTGCTTGACTTTGCCGGAATTCTTGTGCATATTTTCCATCCGGAAGAGCGCGAGTATTACAATGTTGAACGGCTGTGGATGGATGCAACAACCGAAATTATTCGTCCCGAAAAATAAAACTCGGATAAAGTAAAAAATTTGAAAAACATTGCACCCTGCTCCTGCGGGAAACAGCGATTTAATTGTGTATCGGCAAGAAGGCCGTGTTTTCAACCTGTTATTTGAAAACGGATAAGCCATTGTGCTGCCGATACATGTAAAACGGGGAGCAGGGCGTTTTGCATTTTGCACCGAAATGCTGCGAAAGCAAATGCGAACACCAGGGACGGAGGAACGTTATGAATAAATCAAACAGAGTGCTTGTTGTTGAGGATGATGCCGCGATCGTTCGTGCGTTGAGCTCGTTTTTGACGGATGAGGGCTTTTTGTGCAAAAGCGCAAACGGGCAGGCCGAAGCACTGCGGCTTTTTGAACAGGAGGAGTTTGATATTGTGCTGCTGGATGTTTCGCTTGCGGACGGCAGCGGCTTTGTTGTTTGCTCCGCCATGAAAAGCAAAAAAGGATATACCAATTATTTTTCTGACGGCTTCGGGTGATGAACACAGCGTTGTTACGGGACTTGAGCTCGGTGCGGATGACTATATTGCAAAGCCTTTTCGGCCGCGGGAGCTTGTTTCGCGCATCAAAAACGCTCTTCGACGGGCGGGAAAACCGCAGGCCGCGGTCAGTCTCGGCGATGTGCGTGTTGACCTTGAGAGAGGAGCCTGTTTCCGCGGGGATACGGACCTTTGCCTTTCGGCATTGGAATACAGGCTTTTGCTGACGCTCATAAACAACCGCGGGCATGTTCTAACGCGCGCACAGCTGCTTGAACACATTTGGGATGTTGCGGGCGACTTTGTGAATGACAACACCTTGACCGTTTATATTAAACGGCTGCGCGAAAAACTGGAAGCCGATCCGCAGACTCCCTGCATTATTAAAACGGTGCGCGGCGTTGGATACAAAATAGACTGAATATATGCGGTTTGCCGCCGAAGAATAACGCAAAGGGGGCATGGAAAATGAGAGTACTCAGAAATCCGGATGTTTGTGCGCTGACGCTGACAACGGCCGCGGTCGGTATCGCCGCAAGCGGAATATGTTTTTATTTAAATCAGAAAGCGGGGCTTATTGCGGCCGCCGCTTTTTGTAATTGTGATTTCGGCTCAGCTTGTGAACGCTGCGCTGCGTCACAGGCATTTCAGAAAGCTTGCGGACGAAATCGACGGCATTCTCCACGGTGCGGAGGACATATGCCTTTCAAAGTATCGTGAAGGCGAAATCAGCATACTTGAAAACGAACTCACAAAGCTGATTGTTCGTCTTCGCGAGCAGGCCGATGCACTGCGTTCGGACAAAACAAAGCTTGCGGATTCAATTGCGGATATTTCTCATCAGATAAAAACTCCGCTCACGGCGCTTAATCTGATTGCGGAATCTTTGGGCAGGAGCGGCATGAATGCAGAAAAACGCATGGAGCTTCTTCTTGAACTTCGCAGGCAGCTGACAAGGATCGAGTGGCTTGTTTCCGCATTGTTGAAGCTTGCAAGGCTCGATGCGGATTCTGTCACTTTCAGCAGGAAACATGCCGAACTTGCGGCAATTGTTGACGGAGCGGTTGAGCCGCTGGAAATCATGGCGGAGCTGAAAAATGTGCATTTCGAAATTGATGCTTCCGGGTTTGCATACTGCGATCCGGATTGGATGACGGAAGCTTTGGGCAATATACTTAAAAACTGTGTTGAACACTGCGAAAACGGAAGCATATATGTCACTGCATCCGAAAACCCGATTTATTCGGAATTTCGAATTCGCGACACGGGATGCGGAATTGCGGAGCAGGATTTACCGCATATTTTTGAAAGATTTTATACCGGTTCAGCCGGCATGAACTGTACAGAAACGGGGAGTTTAAGGAATAATACCCATACTGAAAACGATACGGTTCAATGCGGAGCACAGATTCCGCAGCTGCAAAGCGTCGGCATTGGGCTTGCGTTGTCAAGAACCATCATTTCAAAACAAAACGGGACAATTAAAGCGGAAAATCATCGGCAGGGCGGTGCAGTGTTCACCATACGCCTGTATAAAAGCGCAGTTTAACAACACTTCGATTGGATAATGTTTGAGCCGTTTCCGAAGCTGCGTATTCGGTGTTTGTGACATATCTGTTATTTTCAAGTCACACACAAGTCATATTGCGCGGGTATAATTTCAACCATAAACAAAAGAGTCGAAGACAATACATTCGGATTGCGCGTATAAAAGGTTTGCCTGCCGCATTTCGAACGGATGATGCTCAAAAGGAGAGAAAATGGAGATTTTGAAGGTTGAAAACCTGACAAAGGTTTACGGAAAAGGCGAGAATGAAGTTCGTGCGCTCAACGGCGTAAGCTTTTCGGTTGAAAAGGGTGATTTTGTTGCGATTATCGGGCCTTCGGGCAGCGGCAAATCAACTCTTTTGCACACATTGGGCGGCGTTGACCGCCCCACGGGGGGCAAAGTGCTTGTGAACGGACAGGATGTTTATTCGCGAAGCGATGAACAGATTGCAGTTTTTCGCCGCCGCGAAGTCGGGCTTATCTATCAGTTCTACAACCTGATTCCGGTTTTGAACGTTGAAGAGAACATGTCCCTGCCCGTGCTTTTGGACGGACGAAACGTGAACCGCGACAGGCTGCGTGAACTGATTCGCGAGCTTGACCTTGTCGGACGCGAGAAACATCTTCCGAATCAGCTTTCCGGCGGACAGCAGCAGCGCGTGTCTATCGGCAGGGCATTGATGAATTCGCCTTCGATCGTGCTTGCGGATGAACCGACGGGCAATCTGGATTCAAAAAACAGCCATGAAATAGTTGAGCTTTTTGAAGCGAATGAACCGTGAATACAATCAAACTCTAATCATGATCACTCATGACGAAAGCATTGCACTGCAAGCTCGGCGCATTATTGCAATCGAGGACGGAAAAATCGTCCGTGACGAGGTGATTTCAAAATGAACATCATGAACAAAGTCACTTTGCAGGCGATGAAGAAGAACAGGGTTCGCACGATCGTAACGATAATCGGCATAATTCTTTCCGCCGCAATGTTCACCGCCGTCACAACTTTCTGCTCAAGTATGTACGGCTATATGCGCGAGTACTTTGCATATGACAAAGGCGACTACCATGTTTCGTTCAGCGGCTGTTCAAGCGAAACAATAGATAAAATCAAAGCCGACGAGCGCGTTTCAAAGGCCGCTGTTGCAAAGCCCATAGGTTATGCCGAAGCCGGTTCAAACAATGCCGACAAGCCCCTATTTGTATGTTCTTGAAGCGGATGAAAGCTTCATGAAAAATATGCCCGTTCATCTTACGAGCGGCAGACTGCCCGAAAATGAAAACGAGATAATTCTTCCCGCACATCTTCAGGCGAACGGCGGTGTATCACATAAAATCGGCGACAGATTGAAACTGACTCTCGGCAGGCGTGTTGCGGAAGACGGGTCGGAGCTTGGGCAGAACAACCCGTATTCGGACGATGAGGAAAAGCTGACTGCGGACAGAATTTGGGAATATGTCGTTGTCGGTTTCTATGAACGCCCCGGGTTCGAAGAAATGATTGCTCCGGGTTACACCGCGCTGAGCCTTCTTTCCGAACCCCTGCGGGAAGGCGAAACTTATGATGCCTATATCCTGATGAAAAATCCGAGAAAGAATCTTGATGCGTTTGCAGAAAAGCTTTCGGGAGCTTTCACTGAGGCATCCTATCAAACGAGTCTGCTCACAATGGACGGCTATTCGGTGTTTAACAATTATTCGAATATGCTTGTGAGGCTTGCCGCAATTTTCTGCGTGCTGATTTTTATCGGCTCGGTTTCGCTGATTTACAGTGCATTTTCAATTTCTGTAAGCGAAAGAACAAAGCAGTTCGGCTTGCTTGCCTCGATCGGCGCAACCCGGAGCCAGATAAGGCGATCCGTTCTTTTCGAAGCATTTGCGCTGTGCATATGCGGCATACCTATCGGCCTTCTTGTGGGCATCGGCGGTATGGGACTGACGCTGTGGCTTTGCGGAGATTTGTTCAAATCCGTACTCGACGCACCGTTCGGCATGAGCTTTTCCGTTTCGTGGCAGGCCGTTGCCGTTGCTGTGGCGGTCGCGGTGTTGACAGTTTTCGTTTCCGCATGGATACCGTCGCGGCGTGCAATGAAAATTTCACCCATTGAAGCAATCAGGCAGGCGCGGGATGTGAATGCGGGCAAGAAGAATGTGCGCTGTTCAAAGCTTTTCATTCGGCTTTTCGGTGCAGAAGGCATGCTTGCAAAAAAATACTATGCACGCAGCCGCAAAAAGTATCGCGCAACGATAGCTTCTCTTGCAATGAGCCTTGTGCTTTTCATCTCTGCAAGCGGTTTCTGCATGTATCTCACAAAGTCGGCAGATGACGCATTCACGGAAAAAAGCTACGATATATGTTATCGGGATTTGTCGGCGCAGAATTATACGGAGTTTGCCGCAGGCGCCCGAGAATACTTTGATGAGATAACTTTCTGCCTGAACACGCTCGACAACAGCTTTGTGTACCTGCCGGAGGGAGACACAACGGCGGAGTATAAAGCATACACAAAAGCGCAGCGCAGCGCACATGAAGGGCTGCTCAAAGTTGAACAAAACTGTTTTGCGTATTACATTGATGATGCGGCATTCGGACGGATGCTGACCGAAAACGGCATCGATGCCGAGGCTTATTTTGCAGCCGAAGAAAAACTGCCCGTCATGCTCAACAGCGGTTACGATGTTGTTTATTCGCAGGATAACGGCGAAAACAACAGAAGAACATATAATTACAGCTTTGTTTCGGATGGGGTAACGACCCTGATGCGGGCAAAACCCGCACCGCAGCTCGACGGATATATTTTGGACGGCATGTTTTGGTCCGGCAATGAAATAGGAGAGGGCGTTCTGCAATACTACTATGGGCCCGCTCAAGAGGAAGATGCTGACGGCGGAAGCAGCTCCGACGGGGAAAACTCCTCCGATGGGGAAGATTTCGGATCCACAGGAATTGATTTTTTCGGAAGGCCCATAGACCAGCCCGTGCGCCCGGTTGAATATGAAGAAATACATATTGCAGCAACCGTCAAAACCGCACCCGCAGGGATTGACAGCGGACGCGCAATGAAGCTCATTCTGCCGTTCTCCGCGTTCAAAGACAAAAAGGCATTCAATGAGGGCTTCATGAATGTCTACATCTGCGCCGATGACCCGGACAAGGCGGAGAATGATGTTAAGTCCGTATTTGAAACCCGTGGAATCGAATTTGCGCCTCAAAGGCTGTACAACCGTGCGGAGGATGAACGAACCGTCAGCAACATGATAATCCTTGTGAAGGTATTCTCCTATGGCTTTATCGCGTTGATTTCACTGATTTCGGTTGCGAATGTGTTCAACACCGTGTCAACCAATGTTGCACTGCGCCGCCGTGATTACGCAATGCTCCGTTCGCTCGGAATGACGAACAGGGGAATGAACCGAATGATGAACTATGAATGCCTGCTCTACGGAACGCGTTCGCTGCTGTTCGGTTTGCCGCTTTCGGTCGGCATGACCTACCTTTGCTACCTGTCCGCAGCGGAGACTGCACAAATGAGCTTCACAATGCCGTGGACGGCGGTTGCGATTGCTGTAGTGAGCGTTTTCATGGTTGTGTTTGTTTCAATGCTGTACTCAACAAGCAGGTTAAAGCGCGAAAACCCGGTTGATGCACTGAAGGATGAAAACATCTGATCGAAACAGTTATGATTGACAGACTGTGAATCAAAAAAATAACCGACTGTGCCGCAATGTATGCGGCGCAGTCGGTTTTGTTCAAAATGAAGCTGATTTCGTTGTTTCTATATTGCGGAATGGTTATTTGCAGTGCGTCTCGTTGTATTTCTTAATGCCGAGAGCCAACAGATCCATGGCGCGCTCAAGATCCTTCTGCTTGAGGACGTAAGCAATGCGAATCTCGTTCAGACCCTTGCCGGGGGTTGCGTAGAAGCCCTCGCCGGGAGCGAACATAACCGTGTCGCCGTTGTCATCAAAGTCGGTGAGCAGCCATTTCTGGAATGTATCCGCATTGTCAACGGGCAGTGCAGCCATCATGTAGAACGCGCCCTGCGGTTCCTTAACAACGACGCCGGGGATTTCGAGCAGCTTATTGTAGCAGGTGTCGCGGCGGAGTTTGTATTCCTTGCGAACAGCATCGAAATAGTCGGAATCAACGCTGTAAAGCGCGGCGGAAGCGATCTGGTCAAGCGTGGCAACAGAAAGCCTTGCCTGACAGTACTTCATGACCTGCTGCTGGAGCTCCTTGTTGCGGGTGATAATGGTTCCGATACGTGCGCCGCAGGCAGAGAAACGCTTGGATACGGAGTCGATGATAACGGCATTTTCGTTGATATCTTCGAACTGTCCGATGGTTGCAAGCTGCTCGCCGCCGTAAACGAATTCACGGTAAACTTCGTCGCCGATAACAAACAGGTTGTGTTCTTTTGCGACATCCGCAATGGTGCGCAGCTCTTCATGAGTCAGAACAACGCCGGTGGGGTTGCCGGGGTTGGTGAACATGATTGCGCGGGTGTTTTCGTTGATAAGAGCCTCGAGCTTTTCGCGGAAAGCATAGCGATAACCGCCTTCGGGGGAGGTGGTCAGGGGGCGAATGGTGCCGCCTGCACTCTTGATGAATGTGTTGTAGTTGGGGTAGAAGGGTTCCGGTATGATAACCTCGCTGCCGTCGTCAAGAATGCTGAGCATCAGCATTTGCAGCGCTTCGCTGCCGCCGGTGGTGATAAGGATATCGCTCTCTTCATAGTGAATGCCGAGTTTATCATAATAGTCCTGAACGGCTTTGATAAGCACGGGCAAACCGGGGGAAGGAGCGTATTCAAGGACGGGAAGCTCAAAATTGCGAACCGCTTCGAAATATGCGGGCGGGGTTGCGATATCGGGCTGACCGATATTCAAATGATAAATCTTTTTGCCGTTATTGGTTGCTGCAACGGCAAACGGATGGAATTTACGCATGGGGGAAAGGTTGCATGCCAAAGCCTTCTGCGAGATTTTCATGGAAGAAGCCTCCGAAAAAGTTTTTTTGAGGAAGAAAAAGCGGATAAAACAGCAGAATCGCTTTTCGCGCCGCCGTCCGGCCGGAGATTATCCTCATACGGTGTGATTGTAGCATTTTTTCGGGTTTGTGCAACAATGTTTGCGCCGAAAAAAGGTATATTTGATGGAAAAGTGTTGGCAGGGAAGCATGACTGCGTTTGCGGAGAGCAAAAATCAGATGACACAAATGTAAAACAATGTGAACTTTTTTATGCAAAGCACCTGCAACACATATATATATTTGCAAAAACGTGTGTTTAAAAGATAAAATAGTATTTCACAACGGCATGTGCAGCCGATAGGGTCAAGAGAATATTACAAAAGGGGTATTTAAACCGGCATTCCATTGTGGTATAATAACACGAAATGTGGATATGCGAAAGGATACTGTTTGCAAATGATCGTTGTCATACCTGCATATGAGCCGGATGAAAAGCTTTTGCGTCTTGTGGACGAACTGAAGCAGCAAACGGACTATAAAATCATTATTGTTGACGACGGCAGCAAAAATGCGGAAAGCAAAAATGTGTTTTCAAAGCTTGAAGCGGATTCCGCTGTTACTTTGCTGCACCATAAAGTCAACCGCGGCAAAGGCCGCGCAATGAAGACTGCGTTTGAATACATAAAGGATGCGGGGTTTTCCGATGACGGTATAATAACCGTTGATGCGGACGGGCAGCACCTTATAAAAGATATCGTGGCAGTCAGTGAAACATGGGCAAAGAACCCGAATGCGCTTGTTCTCGGCAGCAGACGTTTTTCCGGCAAGGTACCGCTCCGCAGCAGATTCGGCAACGGTGTAACACGCGGCGTGTTTGCAATTTCAACGGGCGTTCGCGTTTACGACACGCAGACGGGGCTTCGTGCGTTTTCAACCGAAAAGCTTGACGACATGCTCAGAATCGGCGGCGAACGCTATGAATACGAGATTAATCAGCTCCTGACATGCACCAAAACGCATGTGCCGATAATCGAGCACACCATAGAGACCGTGTATCTTAATAAGAATGAGACTTCTCATTTCAACACTGTAAAGGATTCATGGCGGATATACAAAACGATTTTTACGTTCGTTTTTTCAAGCTTTGTCAGCTGGGCTGCGGATTATATCCTTCTGCTTGTGTTCAATGCGATACTCGGCGGCATTACGGGCGGTGCGGCGGTCAGGCTTCTGTCATTTAATCTTCCGCCAAAGTTCTTCGCGCTTGTCGGAGCACGCACGATAAGCTCCTTGCTGAATTACTTCCTTAATCAGCGGCTTGTTTTTCAAACAAAGTCCAAGGGCAGTGTCCTGCGCTATTACATCCTTGTTGCGGCGCTTTTTGCGTTGAACTACGGTCTGCTTCAGCTTATGGGAAAAATCGGCATCGCGCTCTGGCTTGCCCAAATAATCGCACAGCTTGTGATTTACCCGCTGAGCTTTGTAATTCAGCGAAAATTTGTTTTTTGCGAGAAAAATACCGCAGCATAAAGCATTGCGGTGCCGCGCGGTTCATGCCGTGTAATTTTAAGGAGATAATATATGAAAGCAAATAAGACAAAAATTATTCTTGTTGTTGTTTTGGATATAGTTTTTTTTGCGGCCATCCTGTTGTCGTTTGCATGGTTTCATCATGCAAAGCCGCAGAAGCTTTCACCGACGAGAACATTCGACCCGAGAGTGTCGCCTTCACCAAGCCCGTCGCCGGATTGGTGGATTCCGAAAGACACACCTGCCCCCGGCGAAACACCGGATCCGTCGGCATCCACTCAACCCACTGTTGCCCCCACCTCCGAACCGAACGATCTGCTTCACGGAAAATATTCCGAAAAGTTTACTTCCGGTGAGGTGGTTCGCGATGAAAACGGCTATCGCAGCGGAAATGTATGTGTTGAGATGAGCAAACACACTATGACCGTTCAGGGGCAGCCCGTATGCTACTATGTTGCCGACATTTACATAAAGGATATTACAAGCCTTCGCTGTGCAATTTCCGATTCGCCGGACAGGGATGAATGGGTGACGGAGCTTGCGGGCAAGAACAATGCAATCGTTGCAGCTTCGGGCGACTTCTTTGTTTTCAAGCGGAGCGGACTTGCGATTCGAAACGGACAGGTTTACCGCGAGGAGCTGAACAGAAGTCAGGATGTTTGCGTTGTCTATTCCGACGGCACAATGGCAACTTATTTTGCCGGTTCGGTGGATTTAGATTCGATTTATGCTAAAAACCCGTATCATGCGTTTTCGTTCGGCCCAAAGCTTTTGAACAACGGCGAACCGATGACGGAATTCAACACGAGTGTTGCAACATGGAATCCGCGCTGCGCGATAGGTTATTATGAACCGGGGCATTACTGCCTTGTTGTTGTTGACGGAAGGCAGAGAGGCTATTCCCTCGGGCTTGAAATGACAGAGCTTTCAAAGCTCATGAAACAGCTTGGCTGCACGGAGGCATACAACCTTGACGGAGGCATGACCGCTATGATGGCATACGGTACTGAGTTGTACTCACAGCCCTGCGGCGGCGGCAGACAGAATTGCGACATTGTTTATGTTGCGGAACCGCTGTCCTGAGCGTTCGGATTCGAAACGGAAACTGAAAACTACTTGAAATTTAAAATTTAACGGGGAAATAATAATGAGAAAATCACTCTTCAATTTCAATAACAAACGCCGCGTGTTCCGCGTGCTGCTCTCTCACCTGACGGCAATGCTCGCATTGCTCGTGCTGATTTGCTTCGTTATCGACAGGTTCAACACGGCAATGGCATTTATGGACAGTGAACTTTCAAAGTGGTATATTGCGGTGCTTGCAGTCCTTGCACTCATATCATCGATACTTAACATCGTTGCGTTGTGGGTAAATCCCGACAAAATGAAGAAAAATCGAACGCCCGACAACCATTGACGGTGCAAAACGGCGTTACCATTTGTGGATATAATTACGACTGTATGAAAAATAAAACAAAGATTTTACTTGTTGTTACGGCGGATATTCTTGTTTTTGCGATTATACTGCTGTCTTTCGCATGGTTTCATCATGTTAAACCTCAAAAATTTGATGCGAACCATGCGTTCCCTCTGCCGGAAAAACGTGAAAACCTTCTGCACGGCAAATATGAAGATAAGTTTACCGCTGACGGAAGCGTTCAAAAAACCGAGAATTCCTATCGCAGCGGCAATGTATCCGTTGAGATTTTGAGCCGGGATATTACCGTCGGCGGCTATCCCGTGCACTACTACATGGCGGATATTTACATTAAGGACATTTCAAGCCTTCGCAGTGCGGTGTCGGAAGAGTCCGACAGGAGGGAGCGTGTTGAAAGCCTTGCTGCAAAACATAATGCAATAGTTGCAACTTCCGGCGATTTTTTTGTTTTTAAACAGAGCGGGCTTGAGATTCGCAATGGGTATGTCTATCGCGAAACAATAAATAAAACGCAGGACGTATGCGTTATTTATCAGGACGGCACGATGGAAACCATACTTGCAGGTTCGGTTAATCTTACGGCTGTCTATCGAAAAAAACCGTATCACACTTTCTCATTCGGCCCGAAGCTGTTGGACGGAGGGCAACCTATGGAGGAATTTAACACAAGCGTTGCGAACTGGAATCCCCGCTGCGCAATCGGCTATTACGAGCCGGGTCACTATTGCCTTGTGGTTGTTGACGGAAGACAGGAAGGGTACTCCATGGGGCTTTCAATGAAGGAACTTTCAAAGCTGATGTTTGATCTCGGCTGCAAGGAAGCATATAATCTTGACGGCGGCGAGACAGCAATGATGGCTTTTGACGGAAAACTGACTTCAAAGCCCAGCAACGGGGGAAGAGAAAACTGTGATATCGTGTATATCGGCGAACCGCTTGAATAAAGCTGCACGCAGGAACCATTCGGAAGATTAGGAATCATACATGGATGCCGCACCGGCGTTTCGGCGCGGCATTTTGAACCATTATATGCTAATATATGCTTATTAAAACACGGAGACTGACCGATGCTGTATATATCAAGATTTGAATTTCCGGATGCCGAAACCGAGACAGATTTCCGATTCGGGTTGAAAATGACATGCTATGATTCAATCTATCCGTTCGGCGTTCTTTCGGAAAAAGGGCTGACGCAGCTTGATTTTGAAGATATAACGCTGCTTTGCGGCGGCAACGGCACAGGAAAGACAACCGCACTCAATATCATTGCAGAGAAACTGAAACTGACAAGGGCATCGTTGTATAATCGCAGCTGCTTTTTTCGAGCGTTACCTTGAGGATTGCAGTTTTATATGTGAACTTGAGATCACTCCGCACAGCAAGATTATCACGAGTGACGATGTATTTGATTTTATGCTTGATCTCCGCAGCCTTAACAGCGGGGTTGACAGGCGGCGCGATGAACTGTTTGACGAATATCTTTCGCTAAAACACAAAAAATCAAGTATTCGTTCACTTGAGGATTATGAGGCTCTTAAGCGACTCAACACGGCGCGCAGCAAGACCGCTTCGGAATTTATTCGCAGGAGCTTACCGGCAGGCTTGCGCGAACGGTCAAACGGGGAAAGCGCATTCATGTATTTCCAAAACAAAATTGAGGAAAATGCTCTGTATCTGCTTGATGAACCCGAAAACAGTCTTTCTCCGGAAAACAGATTGAACTGCTTCAGCTTATTGAGGACAGCGCAAGGTATTTCGGATGCCAGTTTATAATTGCGACTCATTCCGCGATTATGCTTTCCGCCCGAAACGCAAAGATTTATGATTTTGATTCATTCCCGGTGGGAGTTTGCGCATGGCAGGATATTCCGAGTGTTCGCTGTCAATATGAGTTTTTCAGAAAGCATGATGCCGAGTTTGAATAATCATCGGACGGAACCATGCAGAAAAATCGGCAAATTTAAATCTCACGAAAATAAGTCATTCGGAGTATTTCAGACATTAATCAGCAAATTCATAGCCGTCACTCGGCGAGGGCTGCCTGTCTGTTTCATCGAACAAAAGCCTTCCGATGAGCGAATCGGACCTTGCGCCCTGCTCGATGAACCATTCTGACGGGATATAAATCGTCGGTTCGATTGTCGGATCGGCGATAAGTTCATATTTTCGATAGCAGAGCAAAATTCCGCAGTCATAGAACATGAACATGCGATCCGAATAAATCGGTTCAGGCAGACAAATGACAGTATCACCAAAATTCGAAACTGCGGTTTCGTATGCTTTTTACCGAAATCTGCCGCAAAATCATCGCTGAACACAACACCGAAACAAGCGTCAACGGAAAGAATCCGTCCCGATAAGATATCTATGTTTATCGGTCTTGTTTCAAAAACCGCATATCCGTTAACGGTCGGAACATCATAATCCGCATTGAGTTGTTCGAAGGGAACATAAACGCACATTTTGATTCAAAGCAGGTTATTATCGTTATACATAACATCGTAAGTTATGTACCTGTCAGCAGGCTGCTCACGCGCATATTCCACGAAGGCTGTTTTCACGGCAGCATTAACAAGGACGGAGTTTCTGCAAACGAAAACAGGGCATATAACATAGCAGCCGGATGTTCTCACATGCTCCTCAAACCCGACATATGGCGTTTGGCTTTCCGAAGGCTGATTTTCGGGAACATCGGCCGTCGGCTGAACCGATGCAGCGGAGAAAACGTTCACACCGACAGCGGATGATGCACCGGAGGCGGCGGAAAGCGTGAAATATGAACCCGACCGCTCCCTTTACGTTGTGCATCTGCGGTTGTGCCGTTTGCGTGTCCAAACGGATTTGCTGCGATGGAGCATATGTTGAACAGGCGAAACAAGGCAAAACCGCAGCGGCCGCTGTCAGCATTGCAAAGAATCCCGCCGCAATGCGCGGAATGCGGCGGATAGTGTATTGTGTTTTTGTGTTGAGATTCATATCGAATGCCTCGCCGAACATATGCTTGATGCAGCTCAACGACCGAATAAGCCTGCCCTTTTATGTGCAGTTTACTTAATAATCATAAGCTCGCTGTCCGAAATCGCATGCTCAATCATTTCGGAGAAATCAACCTTTGCTTCGCTTGCGCGCAAATCCTCAAGCACAGGTTTTGTCACGGGATGCTTGGGAACAAACACGGTGCAGCAATCCTCATAGGGAAGGATGCTTGTTTCGTATGTTCCGATTTTCCTTGACAGATCCATAATATCATCCTTGTCGAAACCGATGAGCGGACGGAAAACAGGCATGGTCACGGCGTCGTTGGTGACGCAAAGGCTTTCAAGCGTTTGACTTGCAACCTGTCCGAGAGCTTCGCCCGTGATGAGTGCACGTGCGCCTTCCTTTTCGGCAATGCGCTGCGCAATCTTCATCATAAGCCGGCGCATGATGACGGTGGTCTCTTTACTCGGACATTGCTCGTAGATGGTCATTTGGATATCCGTGAAAGGAACAAGGTGCAGCCGGATCGGACCTGCATAGCGTGAAAGCAGGCGGGTCAGGTCAACAACTTTGTCGCGGGCGCGCTCGCTTGTGTAGGGATAGCTGTAAAAATGAACCGCACTCAGTATAAGACCGCGTTTTGCCATCATATAACCTGCAACCGGGCTGTCAATGCCGCCGGAAATGAGCAGCGTTGCACGTCCTGCGGTGCCGACAGGCATTCCGTTTGCGCAGGGAATCTCCTCGCAATACAGGTATGCTCTGTCGCGTATTTCAACGGAAAGAGAAACCTCGGGTTTGTGAATGTCAACACGCACGGATGGGTAGCGTTCGAGAATCAGATGCCCGAGTTCGCGGTTGATTCCGTCCGAATTCATAAAATAGTGCTTGTCCGAACGGCGGGCAAAAACCTTGAAGCTGAAATTCGGATTTTTTTTCAATCTCTTTGTCCATAAGCATATACGCCGTGCTGCATACACTCTGCCAATCCTTATCAACGGCAAGTGCGGGACTGACGGAGTGAATGCCGAACACGCGGGGGAGCCTTGAGATTGCTTCGTCAAACTGTACATCCGGAATATCCATAACATATATCCTGCCGTGTTCGCGGTCGATTCTTGAGGGAATGCCGCGAAGGGCGGAACGCATGTTGTCAACGAGCTTCTGCTCAAAATAGGGACGATTCAGCCCCTTAAGATGAATTTCGGTGTAGCGAACAAGAATAACTCTTTCCATTTTATAATACCTTTCGTGTTTATCTTCCGAGTGGAGCGTTTTTGGGTTAAACTTTCGAGTGTGCTTTATCTCCTGCGGAACCGTCGAAGCAGGGAGAGGCTGTCCTCGATCATCTGAGCGGCCTCATCGGCTTCTGCCTCGGTGTTGCCGGCGCCGAAGCTGAAACGGATTGCGCCGTCCTGCCTGTCGCCGGTGATTCCCATTGCGGTTAAAATGCGGTTTTTGCCGCGGTTCCTTGCCGCACAGGCGGAGCCGGTTGAAACAAGCAGGCCTTTGTCCATTAATGAATGCAGCAGAACCTCACCGCGCACACCGAGAAAGCTGATGTTTAAAATATACGGCACACTGTCGTTTAATTCGGGTCCGTTGAGCTTTATATCCTTGATTCGGGACAAGTTGCTGTAAAGGCGGTGTTTTACACGGGTCATATTTTCGAGCCTTTCGGTGCGGTTATCCGTCCAAAGTTTTGCGGACACGTCAAGAGCCATGATTGAAGGCACGTTCGTGGTTCCGGAGCGAAGATCGTTTTCCTGCCCTCCGCCCGTTTGCCCGCCTTTGAAGCGCGTTCCGCGGCGCACATAAAGCCCGCCTATGCCTTTAGGAGCGTTAAGCTTATGTCCGCTGAAGGAATACATGTCGCATTGCACGGCGGGCATTTTGATGTATGCCTGCACACCGTCGCAATGGAAAACCGCTGAGGGGCTTTTTTCGCGCACAAGATGATATATGCCGTTGATATCATTCACGGCGCCGACCTCGTTGTTGACGTGCATGATGCTCACATAGCCCGTTGATTCGGTAAGGGCGGCGGAGAGTTCATCCATGCGCACACACCCGGTTTTGTCAACGCCGACAACAACAACATCGTATCCCTGCGCTTTAAGCGCGGCAAAAGGCTCAAAAACGGAGGGATGCTCAACTGCGGATGTTATGATGCGGCATTTGTCGCGGCGCATTGCAAGCGTTCCTGAGAGGGCGATATTGTTGCTTTCCGTTCCGCCGCTTGTAAAAATAAGCTCGGATTGCTCCGCATTAAGGTAGGATGCAAGCCTTGCTCTTGCAGCGTTGACATCCCGCTCGACAGAAACGGCGGGGAGTATGCAGCTGCCGGGTTATAAAACTGCTCGGTCATGTATCGAAGAGCCGTGTTTGCAGCCTCGGGGCAAACCGGCGTTGTTGCACTGTTATCAAAATAAATCATATAAATTACCAACCTGTTGTTTATTGAGCAATCGCCGGATGCAGTGCCTTAAGACACAATGCCTGCAAATGCACGTTCGGCATGTCCGGCGATTACTAAATAAATATGCTGTCGATTCCGCTTTTGTTAAGAATGCCGTCCGAAGGGAGTTTCAAAGCAGCATACGACTCCGATTTATCCGTTGGGGAATGTCGGTTCATCCGTGGGTTCGGCGGGCTGATTCGGAGGCGGATAAAGTGCGCTCAGCACATCGTAATTCCGCTTCAGTTCGCTCATATACTGACTGATGAGCGCAGCATCGGATTGTGCAATTGCATTTTGCAGCTGCGTGATTCCGCCTTCAAGAATGTGGCGCGCCGTTTCTGTCAGTGTCTGAACGGTGTCAAGATAATGGCGCACAGTCGCAATAAGCTCGTTTGAACGCGCAATAAGCTCATCGAGCGGAATATCCGTCCCGCCGCCGGTGTGTACCGTGCAGCATTCAAGATGTTCCGCGTTGCTTATGAATTCGTCTGCGGTAAGATCCGTGCGCACCGCGTTAGGCATGTATTGATAGAGTTTATCGTTGCTCAGTCTTGCATAAAGCGATGTTGAAGGAATCAGCACAATGCATTTTGCATAGCGTGATTCGGCGGGGCAATGCTGTCCTGCCGGCATTTCGGAATCCTTGCAGTACACAACGGTGCAGTGCATATCACAGTATTCAGTGGGCATTTTTTCAACCGCGCACCAGTCGGTAAGCGGAGGGTTGTTCGTGTCGTGCAGACATTCTTCGGTGGCAAGCTTGCCCGAAACCGGGCAGATCGTGGCTTGGGTCAATCCGATGTCGGACGGGGAAACATCGAGGAGCGGACGGTCCGAGAAACCGTCATGCACCTTGCTCATGAAAGCCTGCCAAAGCGGAGCGGCACTGTTGCCGCCGGTCGAGCCGGAGGCAAGCTTTTCGGAATACTTGTCATGGCCGATCCAGAGGGAAGCGGTATAGTAACCGGTAAATCCGGCGAAATAGACGCTTGTGTAATCATCATTTGTGCCGGTTTTGCCCGCAACGGTGATACCGGGTATGATTGCGCTTGTGCCCGTGCCGGAAGAAACAACGTCCTTCATCATGTCGGTGAGCATAAATGCACTGGATTCTTCAAAAACGCGCCGCGTCTTCTGATAGTCGCGCGCATCGATAACGATGCTGCCGTCCTCGGCAACAACGGTCGTGAAGGAGATGGGTTCCATATACATGCCGCCGTTGGAAATGCAGGCATATGCGGCCGCCATTTCAAGCGGAGTGATTCCGCTGGTGCCGAGCGCAAGTCCGGGGCCGTCAACGTTGATTCGTGAAGGATCAACGCCGAGCCGCTCAAGGTACTTTGCACTGAGTTCGGGGGTCACAATGTCGAACAGAATCCTTGCGGCAACAATGTTGAGCGAGGATGTGATGCCTCGGCGAACTGAAGTCAGTCCTTCCCAACGACGCGAACCGATTTTCGGGTATCCTCTTTCACCGCCGTAACCGTCGATTGCAAGCTCGGAATTCAGCACGCATGTTGCCGGCGTTGCGCCCATGTCGAGCGCGGGACCGTAAACCGCAAGCGGCTTGATGGATGAACCGACAGGCATACTGCTCTGGTAAGCGCGGTTGAGCTGCCGTTTCTGAATCGGCTCTTCACGTCCGCCGACCATGGCAACGATATAGCCCGTGTGCTGATCGATAATGACCGATGCCGCCTGCGGCTGCGCACTTGTGATGCCGGAATTTGGGTCTGTAATTTCAGATGCAGCCGAATTGCGCAGACGGGGATAATTCTGCCATTCGGTAATGGTTTGCTGAACGGTGTTCTGAATGTCCGGCTTAACTGTCAAATAAATGTGGTATCCGCCGGTGCGCAGTTCCCTTTCGATTTCGGCACGGTTTGCAGGCGTGTCCGCAAGGTCACGCGCTTCAAGCATGTGCGTCACAACATCATAAACACCGTATTCAACAAAATATGCCATGTCATAGAGCCGCTTTTGAGCGCTTACTTCAAGGATGTTGACATGTTCAACAAGTGCGGCGTCGTATTCGGCGCGCGTTATGAAGCCCTCATCATACATTGCTTTAAGAACAACGTTCGTCCTGTCGTTGGTTATATCCATTTTGTTGCGTCCGCTGCTGTAAAACCGTTTATAGGTGTTCGCACGGGGATTGGTAACGTTCGGCTTTTTGAACCATACCCGCAAGCATTGCGCATTCGCGAATGGTCAATTCGTCGAGTTCCTTGCCGAAATAGTCCTTTGCGGCTGTTTTAAAGCCGTAGTTGAGTCGCCGAGGTAAACATCGTTCATATAGGCTTCAAGTATTTTGTCCTTTGAAACGGTGCTTTCAAGCTCATATGCAAGGTATGCTTCCTGAATTTTGCGCTTATAACTCTGAACATTGGAAAGTACTTTGTTTTTGATAAGCTGCTGGGTGATTGTTGAGCCGCCGTGGGTGTTGGTGTTGCGCAGCGTGTTGATAACAGCCGAAAAAAGCCGCTTGAAATCAAGGCCGCTGTGTTTATAAAAGCGAACATCTTCAACCGCAATAAGCGCATTTTTAAGATTGTCGGGAATTTCGTCGATATTTGCCCAATCGCGGTATTCCATGCTGGCAAAGGTCGTTATCATATTTCCGTTGCCGTCATAGATGTAGCTTGTGCGGTCGCTTTCCGTGAGCGCGGAAATATCAAGCGTCGGCGTGGTGTCGATATATGCTTTTGCAATGCCGAGCACAAGGCCGAGTCCGATGAAACCGCAAAGTATTCCTGCAACAACAACAAGTTTTATGACTGTGAACACGATGGCGAGCAAGGTTGAACGCGGTCGTTTGCGCGGCGCAAAAACTCCCTGCGGTGCATCCGCTTTGTTCGGCGGAGTGCGTTTTGCACGGGAATGATCTTTGTTATTCGGTTTTGAATGCATTGATTCGTTTGCTCCTTTTTTTGTCTGAAAACAGTTTGGCAAAAAAACTGCGCACGGAAGCGAAGGTTTTTTTGAAAAAACCCGAATTCCCGCCGTCGGCGGGTTCTCCGTTCGCATTTGTCGCCGCAGCGGGACTCTCAAAAACGAGAGTGTCGCCGTCCGCTGCGCTGTTATGTTCATTTTGAAATTATCCATCTCAAAATACCTTTCGCATATTTTCCCATTCAAATTATACCACAGTGTGCACCGCTTGGCAAACCGAACATCAAATATTTGCAGTTTTGCCGCAAATATCCGCAATTATCCGCGTTTGCTCCCGCATTGCGGGTAACACTCGTGCCGTGTGCGGAATATTTTAAAAAGAAAACGATAAAAAGGAGGGAATGCAATGTCGGACTGCACGGGGGGCGAAAGCAATGCTGTTGTAAGGAAAAGAAACGGAAAACGCCGCTTCCGAAGAGTGCGCGGTGTAAAATCAGCCAATATCCGCAGGATACAAAAACCGAATCTGCATTTTGGCCTGCGGGGTATAATCTGTGCTGCGGCTGCGCTGTTTATTGCGTTCGCAATCCTGTTTGACTCGGCGTTTTCCGTGCCGCTGCGCGCTCTTGCAGAGGAAAAGGCAGCCCGGCTTGCAGCGGAACTGCTGAACTCTGCAGTATTGGAAGTCATGGGAGCCTATTCGGAGAAACATGATCCTTCCGAACTTGCAAAAGTGCAGCGAAACGAGAGCGGTGCGGACATTCTTTTTATTGACGCCGTGAAAATTAATCTGCTTGCGGCGCAAATAACCGATTGCGCCCAAATTCGGCTTCGGGAGCTTTCGAATGCTTCTGTCGGCGTATCACTCGGGACGGCAAGCGGAATTTCATTGTTTACCGAAAAAGGCCCTCGTATAAGCGTCGGAATTTCTCCTGCGGGAAGAATCGATTCCGGACTTTCCGCTGCATTTTCTCCTGCCGGAATCAACCAAACAAGATATTCGGCATATCTAAAACTGACTGCAAACATTCGGATAATACTTGCCTCTTTTGAAAAACATATCGCCGTGTCCCATACCGCCGCACTTTGCGAAACCGTTATTGTGGGCGATGTCCCTCAGGCATACACAAACGTTGAATCGGTTGATGACGCATTGAACCTTTTGCCGTCAACGGGCGATACAGAGTAAGTATTGACGGGAATTTTTGTGATAAATGCCAGACATATACCAATGCTGCGCGAAAAAATCCGTCAATTAAAAATATTAATTGATGTTTTTTCGCAACGGCTGCAAATCCGTAACATGCCGCGTAAACAGCTTGAATTTCGGGAGAGAATTATTAATGTTAAAATTTTTAGAAAAAAATAAAAAAAACACTTGCACTATCCGGCAATATATGGTATGCTTGACTCGAAGAGCGGAAGAGAGCCGAAACGAGGGCGATCGATCCGATTTTCAAAAGCTCCAAGCCGCAGTTCCTCGGGTCTTTGTGCATTCCGGCTGTGCTGACAACAAAGACTTCCCCGTTTCCGATCTCCGCCCGATAAATGTTTTGGCTTGCAAAACTCATTTTTGACCGGGAACGGTTCAATCAACAGCAATCGGGCAAACTATCACCATACCACTACTAAAGGAAGGAGAAGAGAACAATGCGTGTGAAGAAACTGTTGGCGATGTTCCTTTTGGTTCTGTTGCTTTGTCAGCCGATGCTTGCTTTGCAGTCGCTTGCTTCAGCTGAATCAAGCGGTTATTCCGAAGAGCCGAGTATTGTGCGGGAACTTACAGAACTCAGGAGCACCGACTCAAGCACCTTCCTGCGGGATGACGGCACTTATGAATGCGTCATCTATTCGGAAGATAAATTCTACCGTAACGCAGGCGGAGAAATGACCGAGATTGACAATTCGATTGTCAATACAAACTTCACAAGAAACAGTTTGAACTACAGGTTTGCCAACGCTGCAAACGATGTACGCTTCTTTTTCGCCGACGGGGAAACTTCCTCGGTGTCGGCGGACTATGACGGGCACTTCGTTTCATTTATTCCGATTAACGCGAATAATGTTATTGCAGTGAAAGATGCACAGTATCAGCACAAAACCATCGGAGGTTACAGTTTGCACGGCAAAAACACCGTTGCTTATCCAAATCTGTTCAAAAATGCGGATTTCGTGTATGCAGCAAACAGCGATTGCCTGAAGGAGTATATCATCATGAAAGGTGCCGATGCTCCGCTGACATACAGCTTCTTTGTTGAATCCGATTGCGAAATTCTGCAAGCTGAGGACGGTTCAGTTCGCTTCAGCGACAGTTTCGGAGAATGCGTGTTCGAACTCGAAAAGCTCTTTGCTGTTGATTCTGCGGGGGCATACACCGATGAAATGAGTTTCACGTTGTCGCCGGTACGGGAGGGGACAATAATCTCTTTCTCCGTTCCGCAAAGCTTCATCTCTGATTCCGAACGGGTTTTCCCTGTATTGATTGATCCTTCGGTAATGGTAACCGGTAAGAACAAGACACAGGATGCCTTCGTTTCAAGCAAAAACTCTGACACAAATTATTATGTTGATCAGTATTTGCGAACAGGCAGAAGCAGCTCATACAACATCAGCCGAACTTATATCCGTTTTACCATTCCGTCAACTGTCGGCGGCACTGTCACAAATGCATATTTGCGAATGGAAAAACAGGGCGGTTCAACTCCGCAGACCCGCGCATACCGGGTTACTTCAAGCTGGTCTTCAAAAAACATAACTTGGAACACAAAACCCGGAAACTCAACAACCGATGTTTCCACTGTTGCAGCTGCCGACAGCGGGAACTGGTTCAAAATGGGCGTAACGTCAATCGTTCGTGATTGGGTCAGCGGAGCGCGCTCAAACTACGGCTTTGTTGTAAAAGACAATACCGAAAGCGGAACATCCCAATGGACAACCTTTTACAGTTCCGATGCTGAATCTCCGCACAAGCCGGAGCTGCACATAACGTACACTGCAAGTCCGATCAGCATAGATCGCATGTATTCAACTTATGCAATGACGGCAAAGTATCGTGACAAGCTGCAATACAACATGAATTGCTACGGATATGCAATGCATGTTCATGCAACAGTTGGAACTGGCTCCAACTCATATAAACAGCAGCCCGGGGAGTTTATTCGGGATAATCAGAGATTCGAAGACCTCAACCAAGAAAGATATCAGTATTTGCATGGCCCGAATGCAACTCCGACTGCTGATCTGAACTATCTCGAACAGAAGATGATGGGTGATTTTGCGGAAATGCGAAGCAGAGATGGTGCGGAATGGGTCGTAACGCAAACAACACAAACTGCATCCGTTCCAGCCGGGTACAGAAAGATAGCTTTGACCATCGGTATTGCGCACGACTATCATTTCTATATGCGGCACAGTGACGGAACATGGTCGCATAAACCCGGAGACGCTGAGGTAACCAATTTGTCGTTTGACACTCGTGTCGTTATTACTGACAGCAATATTGCAACTGCGGCAAGGGAAGGGAGGTATGATGACGGTGTGCGCTATTATCTGATAAAGAAATCGCCGATAATTGATTATGTGCATGGGAACGGGCACAATGAAGATTCGTTGTACACACCGTTTTCGTTCAAGGATAAGGCGGGAGAAACGCTGAAAACAAGTACAACGATCAGCGGAACATCTTTCTCTGCAATGTTTGACTATCTCGGAGATATCGATTGCTATGCATTCACTCCTGCATCGAGCGGTGAGTACACGTTTTCGACATCGATTGATACGTCGGCGTATAGTGTTACATTAGCCGTATACGACACTTACGGGAACAAGCTCAAAGAAATCGTTTCCACAGGAACTTCAAGCTTAACCGTAAGCATGCAGCAGAATACCCGATATTTCATCGAAGTATCGGATTCCGGCGGGAAGATACGCAATTACACTTTATACTACAATAAATAATTCAAGGAGGAATTTATTATGAAAAAGAAAACTCTTACCATCATCATCGCACTTGCATGTGCGGTTGCGCTCGCTCTCGGCTGCATTGCTGCTCATGCAGTCACTTCGGACAGAAGCAAAGCTTCCGAGCAGGAACAGGATGTTTCCGAAAGGGTTGATGCTGTGAACGAGCAGGAACAGGACGATTCCGAAAAGGTTGATGCCGCAAACGATGAAGTGATTAACACCATCAGGAACAGGAGCTACGGTGACGGAATGTCACTTTATGAGTACTGCTGTGCGCATGCTTCCGATGAGCAGAGGCGGCAGCTCGAAAGCTTTGAAATGGGTTATAAAGGGGCTACGTCAGAGCTGCTTAGAGAGGGTTATATCAGGCAGATTGAGACGATAATGGGAGCGCTCCCGTCGGACACTCCGAGACTGACGGTTGAACAGGCAAGAAGCATTTACTTTGAGGTTCGGGCGGAGGGCTACGGTCTCGGCTCGAGGGAACTTGAAATGGAGTTGATAAGGCGTTATAACGAGATCGCCGGAGCTCCCGATTACGATGGCGGATGCGGAGAATACATTACCGTCTATTCCTGCAATCCGGAATTTACCGAGGGGATAATCATCGTTTGCGGTTCGATCGGGATTTTTAACCCGAGTCTTACCCCTTACGCCGGTTATATAGACATTGTTGAATAAGTCTTCTTAACGAAAAGGAGGACAACGGCATGAACAGGAAAACTCTTACCCTCATAATCGCGCTTGTATGTGCAGTTGTGTTTGTATTGGGCTGCACCGGCACTTCGGGCAAAAATCCGAGTACTGCCGCTCCGACAGAACAGGCTCAGCTTCCGACGGAAGCTCCGGATTACAGTGATTTGGATGTTTGGAAAAGCGCGAATGTCTGGTCAAAGGCATATGGCTCGCTGTATGAATACTGTATGGCTCGTGCCGACGATGAGCAGAAGCAGAAGCTTAAAAACATTGAGCTGAGTTTTCAAGGCATTGGGTCTGAGAGGAACTACACAAAGCAGATACTGCAAATCATTGGGGATCTTCCGGAGGATGTGCCTATGCTCACACTTGAACAGGTGCATGAGGTGTTTGCAAATCTGCCCGAATACCGTTCTTCGGAGAACGGGTATCAGAACGTGACTAAGAAGCTTAATGCAATCACCGGCGCCCCCGACTATGAGGGCGGAAGCGGAATCGGATTTAAAATATACTTCTTGAACAGTGAACACACACAGTATCTTATCGTTTGGGACGACTATTATGCTGCTGTCAGAAGTGTTGCCGAGGGCGAACCCGGCTTCACAATCGATGAGGAGCTGTTCGGCGGAAGCGGTGGAAAAAGTCAAAACTGAATCGTTCAGCCGAACACATGAACCCTGCCCCGGACGGCTTATAACCGTCCGGGGCATTCTTTTGTGCGGCACGAAAAAATAAAAAGCGAGTCGATATTGCCCGAATATACTTTCATTTTGTTCGCTGCTCTCATTGAATGCACGGGGCTTGTCTGCTATAATTACGATAGCAAAATATTTTGATGAGGGGAGCTTCTTAGAATTATGAACTCAACCAACGGTATCATAACTGTTTTTGCCGGCTCCGCAAGCAGGCCGTTTGCACAGAAAATGTGTGATTATCTCGGCGTTGAACTCGGCAAATCCACAACCCATATTTTTTCCGAGGGCGGAATCTACGTCCGCGCCGATGAATCCATCCGCAACAAGGATGTTTACATTGTTCAATCCATCGGCAAGGATCCGAACAATGCGTTCACCGAGCTTATTTTTTTGGATAGATGCGTTCAAGCGTGCAAGTGCAAACTCAATAACCGCAATAATTCCTTATTTCGGCTATGCAAAAGCCGACAAAAAGGATGAACCCCGTGTTTCCATCCGCGCAAGGGTCTGTGCGGACTGCATCGAGATGTGCGGTGCCGACAGGGTCGTTACAATGGACCTTCATGCGGCTCAGGTTCAGGGTTTCTTCTCAAAACCCGTCGATCACCTTTTATGCAAGTGCATTGCTCTGCGAATATGCGCGGCACCTCGGCATTGTTAATGAAAATCTCGTTGTCGTTTCTCCCGATGCGGGTTCGGCAAAGCGCGCAAGGGCATACGCAAATATTCTCGGCTGCAATGTTGCAATCGGCGACAAGGTTCGCATCGGCCACGACGAAAACCCCAATGCACTTGAGATTATCGGCGATGTAAAAAGGCAAAACCTGCATGGTCGTTGATGATTTCACAATCAGCGGCAACACCCTCTGCAAGGTTGCATACGGCCTTATGGACAAGGGCGCGAAAGAAATTTATGCGTTCCTTTCCCATGCGATCGTCAAGGAGGACGCTGTTAAGCGCATTGAAGAAAGCCCCATCAAGATGCTTGTCACAACCGATACCGTTGACAACACCGATGTGCTTAAAAATTCAAAGAAAATCAAAGTTGTTTCCGCCGCGCCGCTGTTTGCGGAAGCCGTGCGCACCATTCACGAACGTGAACCCATGGCATACATGTTCGAACATTTGCCCGCACGCCTTATGGAAATGAGCTTTGAGGATACCGATAAATAAATCGTGTGCTTCATTGCACTTTCTTTCGAATGCAGTCCGTCGCCGGCAACCGGCGGCGGATTGCGTGGCATTACAGTAAAATCAAGGGAATAAAGCAATTTCGAAAACGGATTTAAACGGAGCTATGCAGGACCTTTTTTCAAACAATGTTTCAAAATCCGCTCCGCTTGCGGACAGAATGCGCCCGCAAACGTTGGATGAATTCATAGGACAAAGGCATATTGTGGGCGAGGGCTGCCTTCTTCGGCGTGCCATAAAAATCGATGCACTTCAAAGCAGCATATTTTGGGGTCCGCCCGGCTGCGGAAAAACAACGCTTGCTTCAATAATCGCAAACACAACGCGTTCGAACTTTGTAAAGCTTAATGCCGTGACGTCCGGAGTTAAAGAGGTTCGCGAGGTCATTGCCGAGGCCGAAAATAATCTGCGCCTTTACGGAAAGGAAACTTTCCTGCTCTTGGATGAATGCCACAGATGGAGCAAGGCACAGTCCGACTCCGTTCTGCCCGCGCTTGAAAGCGGCACGATTAAATTCATCGGCTCAACCACCGAAAACCCGATGATTTCCATGACGGGCGCAATAGTCAGCCGATGCAGACTGTTCCAATTTTATCCTTTATCGGAAAAAGATGTTATGCAAGCGATGACGGCTGCTCTTAATAACGCGGAAAAAGGGCTCGGCATGTACAAAACATCGGTTGATGAAGCGGCAATGATGCATATTGCCCGCATTGCAAACGGAGATGTGCGCTGCGCACTGAATGCGCTTGAGCTTGCGGTGCGAACAACCGAACCGTCTGCAAACGGAGTGATACATATCACGGCTGAAATTGCGGCTGAATCAATTCAGCAAAAAGTCATTAAATGCGATGAGCAGCAGCTGTATGATATGCTCTCCGCATTTTGCAAATCCCTCCGAGGCGGGGACAGCAATGCCGCACTTGCGTGGTTTGCAAGGCTTATCTATGCGGGGCTTGACCCGCGGATTATTTGCCGCAGGATCATTGCGCATGCTTCCGAAGATGTCGGCATGGCGAACCCGACCGCAATGCAGCAGGCTGTTGCGGCGGCGCAGTCACTTGAACTCATCGGAATGCCGGAGGCAAGGCTCAGCATTGCACAGGCGATCGTTTTTGTTTGCGAAAGTCCGAAATCCAATTCCATAGTTCTTGCTGTTGACAGTGCATTTGCCGAAGCGGAGAAGACGATTGACGAACCTGTTCCGATTCATCTCAGAGATACGTCATACAAGGGCGCAAAACAGCTTGGGCACGGCGCAGGGTATAAATATCCTCATGATTACCCGAATCATGAAGTGGAGCAAAAATACATGCCGCCTTCAGTTGAAGGACATGTTTACTATGTTCCGACAGATATGGGCATTGAATCGAGAATCAAGCAGACGCATGAGCGAAAAGGCAGGATTTAGATTAAAGAATACGAAAAGATAATATATTGACACATTCGCCCCGATTTATCTTTGATGAATGCGGCGGATGTGTTATTATATATGTGCAGCGGTTCGGACAAACCCGCATCGAGCGGATTGTTTGCCGATACACCTCTGCAAAAACTTCAGGAGGAAACGTTATGAAGAAAATCATCAGCATCATGCTGAGCCTGTGCCTTGCGGTAACGACGCTTGCGGCAGCCATGCCGTCTTCCGCTGCTGCAAAAACACAGGTAACCCCAAACCTCATCAACACCGGCGATGTTGAAATCGACACCGACGGCAGCGATGGCTACAGCGGCGACTATGTCGTTATTTACAACCCGAGCACAAGCTCTTACGGCGATATGTCCACGGGTAACATGAGCGGCCTTATCGAAACCGAAGTCGGTGTCGGCGCAACCGGTGCAAACCGCGGCAGCCTTCCGTTTCCGACAAGGGTTATGTTGTCGATATCGATTCCGAGCTTGCCGAAGCGGACAAAAAGCCGGTGTTGATTCCCGCAGCAACATCGGAAGCATCGGCACGGAATCCCTTTCCTTCAATGTCGGCGACACACATGTTTTCAGCCTCTATTCAAGCTATTGCCCACTGCCCAACTCAAATGTTGAGTTTGAAGTGCTTGCAAAGGGCGAGCATTGCTATATCTGGACTCCCACATCAACGGCGGCAAACGTCTATCCCCTTGATGAAATCGACGAGAGCTTTGCCCAGATTTGTGCGGATGAGTTCGATTCGAAGTTTGCATTGATGCAGTCTTCATTCGGCGATCACGCAAACGGAAGCCAGGGCGACGGCAGGCTGAACATTCTGTATTACAACATTGACGACGGCTGGACTCCCGGCAACGGCTATGTTGCAGGCTTCTTCACTGCATCGGATCTTGCTTCAAACGGAATGCCCTGTCTTAATATCGATACATATCCCGGTGTTTACTATGTTAATACCGAGGGTGAAGTCACCATCGACATTGCAGATACCTACGGCACAATGGTGCATGAGTATCAGCACCTTATCAACTACTCCGCCGGCGGTTCCGACACGTGGATAAACGAATGCATGAGCGCGGCTTCCGAGGAAATCTGCTATCCCGGCAGCAGCATTTCCCGCAGGGTGCAGAGCTGGATGAACTACAGCTTTAAAACCAATAACGATTGGCTCACTCCGCCCGCAGAACACGAGTATGTTTCCGCATGGAGCCTGCACAACGGCTTCTCAATGTACGATTGGAGCAACTGGATCGAAATGGATGACAGGCTTGCGCTTTATGCTCAGGTATCGTTCTTTGCTCAGTATATCTACACGCAATACGGCAACCAGACTTTCCGTGCGCTTCTGCAAAAGCTTGCCGCAGGAAAATCCTTTGCGGCTGCGTTCCAAGAGGTCACGGGCCAGACGGCTTCCGAATTTGTCGGCAATTTCCGCGTTGCAATGACCGCAAATGCGCCGGATGCATACGACGGCATTTACGGTTTCAGGATGCAGGAGGGATACAACCCCGCGGATTATCACGATGTTCAGAACCTCTACAACCTGCTTTCACCGGTTGTTTTCACGGGAAACAGCTGCTCCATCAGCGGCGGCGGTGCAATAACCGTAAAACCCGTTGACGGCATTTACTTCCCGCCGCAGGGTGCGGACAACGGCCTTAAGTATTTCGGCGTAACTCTGAATGCAATCCCCCCCGAACCCGTTGCGCTCACGGCGCTCAGCATTGACCCCGTTTCCGCACAGGCTTATGTCGGCGGCGAAATTCGCCTGTCTGCACTCCGCACACCCGAGAATGCAAACAATTTCGAGGTTGAGTGGACTTCTTCAAACCCCGCTGTTGCAGCAGTTCGCGGCAATAAGCGTTATGCAACCGTCACCGGCGTCGCTCAGGGCACGGCAACCATAACGGCAAGAGCACACGATTTGCTCAACGATCGTTACTACACGGCCTCCGCGCAAGTGACGATTGCAGGGCTTCCGAGCTTTGACGAGGCGGCAAACGTGCAGAACGGCACGCTGAATTTCACAAACAACAGCAGCCATCCTTGGGCGGTTGATGTTGTGAACAGCGTCGGCGGCGCAAGCGTTGTAAGCACAAATGCAGGCGTCGGCGGTTCTTCCGCAGGGTTCAGCGTTACCGTCAACATGAACGCAGGCGAAACAATGAGCTTTGATTGGCGCGTCAGCAGCGAAAGCAATTACGACAAACTCAAATTCAGAGTCAACAATACGGACAACACGAATATCTCCGGCGACCGTGACTGGACAACGGTTACATACACCGCTCAGACAACCGGTTCCTACACCTTCGAATGGGTGTATTCTAAGGACAGCAGCGTCAACAGCGGAAGCGACTGCGGCTGGGTTGATAATATCAGCATTCCCGGTTATATCGGCGCACAGTACGCTCCCGGCGATGTTGATATGGACGGCAACGTGACCATTTCGGATGCATTGGCTGCAATGCGGTATGCGATGGGCACGATGCAGCTTACCGAGCAGCAGATTCAGCTTGCGGATGTTGACGGCAACCCCGGTGTTTCCGTTTCCGATGCATTGACCATAATGCGTATGGCAATCGGTGTCATCTGAGAAAACTCCGTCCGACGGAAACTCTGCCTAAAGGCTGTTTTTGTGAACCGAGCCGCAACTGCAAGCGGTTACACACAAAAACACGAATTATCCGGAGTATCTCCGAGTGTCGAACGGCATTTGCACCCTTGACAGCTTTTGCACAGCAAAAGTCCGGTGGATAATGCCGTATTCCGCACGATGATTTGGCATGGGGAGCGACCGACAAGGCTGCTCCCCTTTGGCACGAGGATCCTTGACAGGACGGCTGTAATTGGTTGATGCGAAAACGGGCATTGCGAAAGTGCGGCGAATGCGGCGGGAACAAACAACATGAGTTCGGGACGAATATGATTAACAGAAAAAATACGTATAAATCTAAATCAAACAACGAAACTGACGATAAAAAAGCAAAATCGGCATTGCAGCATTGTTCGCGGAACAAAGGGGTTCGCACTCCCGGTCCTGCTGTTTTGACTGCACTTCGTAAACCGGCTGCTTTTGCGCTGCTCGTATGTATCGTAGCGACCGCAATTCTCGGATGCAGCGGCGGCGAGAGCCTTGCTCCCGTAAAACCCGAGCGATCTGCCGAGCAAACCGATTCCCCTGTGCCGAACCCCACACAGGTTTTGTCAGGCGATTATATTCCTCCTGTACAGACGCCTTTGCCGCTGCCCGCAGACGAACCGAATCCGTTTGAAACAGAATTACAATTTAATAACGAAAACTTCGCGCGTGCCTTTAAATATAAATATGGCTCGATATGCGTATCGGACAGAAGCAGCATTGCGGAGCTGCATCTGCGGCGGTGCGGACTGATGTATATTGACGATTTAACAGAATTCGGTTATCTTCGTGTGCTGGATCTTTCCGAAAACATGATTTACGATTTATCTCCGATTGAAAAGCTTACCGCATTGCGAAAACTGAACCTCGATACGAACAATATTTCTGACATATCACACCTGAGTGAACTGACGGAGCTGCTGGAGTTGGATATTGACAAGAACAATATCTCCAACCTTTATCCGCTGACGCCGCTCAAGAATATGACTAAACTACTTGCGCATGAAAACGAGATTCATGACCTTCAGCCGCTTTCGGAGCTTACAAAGCTTCAAAAGCTTGGTTTGCGGAGCAACAGCATAAGCGACCTGCGCCCGCTTTCAAAACTCGTTGAGCTGCGTGAACTGTATCTGCATGATAACAGCATTTCGGATGTTTCACCGCTTTCGGAGCTTCACGAATTGCGCAGGCTGAACCTGCACGATAATGTGCTGAGCGATATTTCCGAGCTGCGCAGCCTTGAGAATATGGAACGGCTGTGGATATACAATAACAGCATTTCGGATATTTCCGCTTTGGCGGGCATGAAAAAACTGTCCGTTCTGTATGCGGGAATGAATTCGATTGAGGATATTTCCTCTCTTGCGGAGCTCATCAACCTGACGGATGTTTCGCTGCACAACAATGCAATAACGGATGTTTCGGCTCTTGAAGAACATGTGAATCTGAAAAAACTCGATTTGTCCGGCAATCCGATTGATGATTCGGCGGTGGAGGTGCTTTGCACATTGACGGGATTGGAAAAACTGGATTTGCAGCGAACGGGTATTTCACAGGAAGGCATTGCGGTAATTCGTGCTGCATTGCCGAAGGCGAATGTGCTTGCCTGAAGCCGGACAACAGCTGTTTGCTGCGTTTACGCACCGTTAGTATTGAAAAAACCGAAACAGACTGAAAAAAGTATAAAAAATATAAATCAAATTTGCGGAAAAAAGCGGTTGATTTAATACAGGCACTGGTATATAATAGGTTCAGCGGACGATATTGTCCTGATTGATACGCAGGAGTTGTTCGCGCTTAACTTACAATGAATAAATTCATTAGGAGGATTCCGGAATGCCACTCGTAACCAGCACCGAAATGTTCAAAAAGGCCTATAACGGCGGATACGCCATCGGCGCATTCAACGTTAACAACATGGAGATCATCCAGGGAATTACCGAAGCTGCAAAAGAAGAGAACGCACCGCTCATTCTTCAGGTCAGCGCAGGCGCAAGGAAATATGCCAACCACACATATCTCATGAAGCTTATTGAAGCAGCCGAAATTGAAACTCAGCTGCCCATCTGCGTACACCTTGACCACGGCGACACGTTCGAGCTTTGCAAGAGCTGCATCGACGGCGGTTTCACCTCCGTTATGATTGACGGTTCACATCATTCCTTCGAGGACAACATCAAACTCACCCGTCAGGTTGTTGAATATGCACACGATCACGGCGTTGTTGTTGAGGGCGAACTCGGAAGGCTTGAGGGCGTCGAGGACGATGTCAATGTTTCCGCAGAGGATGCAAGCTACACCAACCCCGCACAGGTTCAGGAATTTGTTGAGCGTACCGGTGTTGACAGCCTTGCAATCGCAATCGGCACCAGCCACGGCGCATACAAATTCAAACCCGGCACAAAGCCCATGCTTCGGTTCGATATCCTTGAAGAGGTTGAGCAGCGTCTTCCCGGTTTCCCGATCGTTCTGCACGGTGCAAGCTCGGTCATTCCCGAATTTGTCAAGATGATAAACGAACACGGCGGAAACATGCCCGATGCAATCGGTGTCCCCGAGGATATGCTCCGCAAAGCGGCAAGCATGGCAGTCTGCAAGATTAATATCGACAGCGATCTCCGCCTTGCAATGACCGGCACCATCCGCAAATACTTCGATGAGTACCCCTCTCACTTCGATCCCCGTCAGTATCTCAAGCCCGCCCGCGCTGCCATCAAAGAGATGGTTCGTCATAAGATCGTTGACGTTCTCGGCTGCAACGGCAAGGCATAACAAAAACATATTCAGGCAGCATCACGCGGCTATGGGTGTGATGCCCGAACAGTGCTTACTTAACGTACGATATATGCAGCGGCAGTGCATTGTGCCGATTAAACGGCTTTCTGTGCTGCTCGCTGCATATTGCTGCATTATAAGGCGGAATTTGTCGCCGCGGAGCAAAATACAAACACAGGAGAGCAGAGTTTGGAAGAACAGCTTTATAACAGCATTATCCTTATCGATGAGGATGAAAATGAGATAGAGTTTGATATTATGGACATTATCGAACACAACGGCGAAAACTACTATGTTTTGCTTCCGGTTGATGATGACAGCGATGAACTCGAATACGTAATTTTGCGTGAAACAGGCGAAGGGGAGGAAAAAACCCTTGTCGGTATCGATGACGAAAAAACGCTTGATGATGTTTTTAAAAAATATCAAAAACACAGCACTGACGAGAACTGATTTATTGATTCCCGAAAAGTGAATTATTCAGTGTATCTCCGACAGTTTTAACCATATAAATACCCCCGAAAGGATTCAACCACAAATGAGCATAATGAGCAGCCGCAACCTGACCATGATGACGGACCTTTATCAGCTGACCATGATGTACGGCTATTTTAAAAAGGGCATGGCGGGCAACAAAGCGGTCTTTGACCTTTTTTTCCGCGATACAAAAGCAAATTCTTCCTATGCAGTAATGGCGGGCACGGAATCTATCGTTGAATATATCAATGATCTGCATTTCTCGGAGAACGATGTTGCTTACCTGCGTTCGCTTAATCTTTTGATGAATCGTTTTTAAGCGTACTCCGCGGACTGCATTTCACGGGTGAAATCTATGCAATGGAAGAGGGGACCCTCGTTTATCCGTATGAACCGCTCGTTCGCGTCATTGCACCGATAATGGAGGCACAGCTCGTTGAAACAGCGTTGCTGAACCTTGTTAATCATCAAACGCTTATCGCAACAAAGGCAAGCCGCGTCTGCTATGCCGCAAAGGGTGATGCCGTAATGGAATTCGGTCTGCGCCGCGCACAGGGTCCGGATGCAGGGAACTACGGCGCACGTGCTGCCGTTGTCGGCGGCTGCTGCGGCACAAGCAATGTTCTCACGGGTCAGCTTTTCAATATTCCCATCCTCGGCACGCATGCACACAGCTGGGTAATGAGCTTCCCGACGGAGCTTGATGCTTTCCGCGCCTATGCGGATATTTTCCCGGGAAATTGTCTGCTGCTTGTTGACACATATGACACGCTGCGCAGCGGCGTTCCTAATGCAATAACAGTTTTTAACGAGCTTCGCAGCAGAGGTTATGAGCCGGCGGGTATTCGTCTTGACTCGGGCGATCTTGCTTACCTTACCAAAAAAGCAAGAAAAATGCTTGATGAAGCCGGGTTTGAAAATGCAAAAATCTGTGTTTCGGGCGACTTGGACGAGACGCTTATCAACAGCCTGAAAATGCAGGGAGCATGCATAAACACTTGGGGTGTCGGAACAAAGCTCATAACTTCAAACGACAAGCCCGCACTCGGCGGCGTTTATAAAATGTCTGCTGAAATTATTGACGGCGTCGTTTATCCGAAAATCAAATTGTCCGAAAATGCTGTTAAGATCACAAACCCGGGCATTAAAACCGTTTATCGCCTGTATGACAAAGATCATATGGCGATTGCCGATCTTATCTCTTTGCGCGATGAAAAGTTCGACACGACAAAACCGCTCACGATTTACCACCCCGAACAAACTTATAAACGCATGACACTTACGGATTACACAATGCGTGAGCTGCTTGTGCCCATCTTCATAGACGGAAAACAGGTTTACAACTGTCCGACGATTCAACAGATTCAGGCATATGCAAAGCAGGAGCTTGACACCCTCTGGGAGGAAAGCAAGCGTTTGATGAACCCGCAAGTTTACAAAGTCGATTATTCGGACGGGCTGTACGATTTGCGTCAAAAGCTTATCCGTGAACATCGGAAGCTTCCCGCGAATGCGTAAAACTGTGTTTGAACACTTCAAAATAAAGAACGATATTGCGGACGGGTGTATGCGTTTTGCACTGCGCCTGTCCGCGGGACTGCTTGCGGCTTTAGTGCTCTCGGCAGCGGGCTGCAATGACAAAAACTCAAGCATTATGCCCGATGTGACATTGCCGCCTCACGGATTCCGAGTCGACAGCACCGAGCCGACAGCGGGTACATATCCGACGGCCGATGCAGCATCAACCTTTGATGCAGCATCGACTTTCGATGCAGCACCTACGGGCGGCATAATGCATTATGATGCGCTTGGAAAAGAAATTCGCGACACGGAGCATTTTGAGCAATATCTCCGATTTATAAACTTTCGCGTTTTCGAGGAGGGCGACGGCACATTCGTTGACGGCATGGTCATAAACAGCTACCCCGAAACTCTTTTTGTGCTGTGAACATAATTTTCGCGGACACGACGGAAGGCGGCAGCGAGGCCTTCATTGCTTCCGGCAGCATGCAGTCGGCAGACGGCTCATTCATGCTGAAGCTTGAGCCGGGGGAGAATCTGCTTTTTGCAACAGTATTGACAGATACGGCGCTGACGGATAAACCTTTTACTCTTGAATTCGATGCTTCTGTCGGTGTTCAGCCCGGGCATTGATGACGGAATATAACGTACGGACCTATTTTTCCCTTTTTGCTTGAAATCTGCGGAGAAATGGGATATAATTTGTATAATCTCCCAAGACACGGCCGGAACGGTCGGTCTGCGGAGGCAGCAATATGTCGGCGCATCCGCCGCTGCGGAATCATTGCAATGCGGTTTGCGCTGCAACAACAAAGAATAAAGGGCAACGGTTAATAATTATGGAAAAACACTTTCGCTTATTGTACCCGTTTATAACGAAGAAGAGGTGCTTGAAACCTCATTTTCCCGTATGGATGCGGTTATGAAAAAAATCGGTTATCCTTACGAAATCATTTATGTAAACGATGGCAGCCGTGACGGCTCAATGAAGATTCTGCGCAATATCGCAAAGAACAATCCACAGGTCAAGGTGCGTTCCTTCAGCAGGAATTTCGGGCATCAGCTTGCCGTAACCTGCGGCATGGATGCTGCCAAAGGTGATGCGTTGATAATCATTGACGTTGACTTGCAGGATCCGCCCGAAGTTATCGAGCAAATGGTCAAAGCATGGGAAAACGGTGCTGATATAGCATACGGCAAACGCCTCAAGAGGCAGGAGAGACTATCTTCAAAAAGCTCACGGCTGCTGCATATTACCGCCTGCTGAAGTCAATGAGTGCAACCGCAATTCCGCTTGATACCGGTGATTTTCGTCTTATCGACCGCAAAGTTGCGGATGTGTTCCTCAAAATGCGAGAACATAACCGCTTCCTGCGCGGCATGAGCGGCTGGATGGGCTTTGACGCCGTCCCAATTGAATTTGTCCGCAACGAACGCTTTGCGGGAAAAACCAAGTACACGCTCAAAAAAATGATTCGCCTTGCAATGGACGGAATCATTGGTTTCAGTGATCGCCCGCTGACGCTTTGCGGCGGTTTCGGCGTGTTCACAAGCATCATTGCGGGTCTCGGTCTTATCGCGCTAATCGTGCTTGCCTGCTGCGGAGTCAAATTCCCCGCATGGCTTTGGGCGGTTGACGGCGTTGTTCTGCTTCAGGGACTCACTTTCCTCTTCCTCTGCATTCAGGGCGCATACATGAACCGCATGTACGATGAGCTTAAGCAGCGTCCGCTCTATATCGTTGCGGAGGAGCTGAACTTCTGACACCTTCCGCCGGCAGGCGGTTCGGCTCATCGGCGCATTAATTTTTTCTATTTTTTCGGAAAAAATATCCCGAATTATATAGTTGTTTTTTCCCCGTAATGGGGTATAATAAGGTCAAGGCCGGCTTCTTTTTCGCCGCCGGCTTCCGATTCAAACATTTATAATCTTTTGAGGAGGCTTTTCACTCATGGCAACCAAAATCGGCATCAACGGCTTCGGCCGCATCGGCAGGCTCGTTTTCCGCGCAGCAGCAGCGGATCCCGACGTTACTGTAATGGGCATCAACGATCCCTTCATCGACCTTGAATACATGGCTTATCTGCTCAGGTATGACACCGTTCACGGCAGGTTTGACGGAGAAATCAAGGTTGAAAACGGAAAGCTCGTTGTCAACGGCGAAGCTATCAGCGTTTATAACTGCATGGATCCCAAGGAGATTCCCTGGGGCGAATGCGGCGCAGAATACGTTGTTGAATCCACCGGTAAGTTCACCACCACCGAACTCGCAAGCCAGCATTTCGTAGGCGGCGCAAAGAAGGTCGTCATCTCCGCACCCGCAAAGGATGCAACTCCCATGTTCGTTATGGGTGTAAACAACAAGGAATACAAGTCCGATATGAACGTTGTTTCCAATGCAAGCTGCACAACCAACTGCCTCGCACCTCTTGCAAAGGTTATCAACGATAATTTCGGCATCAAAGAGGGTCTTATGACCACCGTTCATTCCATCACCGCAACCCAGCTTACCGTTGACGGTTCTTCCCGCAAGGATTGGCGCGGCGGACGTGCGGCAGCACACAACATCATCCCCAGCAGCACCGGTGCAGCAAAGGCAGTCGGCAAGGTCATCCCCGCTCTTAACGGCAAGCTGACCGGCATGAGCATGCGCGTTCCCACCATTGACGTTTCTGTTGTTGACCTCACCTGCGTGCTCGAAAAGCCTGCAACCTACGATGAAATCAAGGCAGTTATGAAAGCAGCAAGCGAAAGCCCCGAATTCGCAGGCATCATCGGATACACCGAGGACGCTGTTGTCTCTTCCGATTTCTATCACGATAAGAGAACTTCCATCTTCGATGCAACCGCCGGCATCATGCTCAACGATCATTTCGTAAAGCTCGTTGCTTGGTATGACAATGAATGGGGTTATTCCAACAAGCTTGTTGACCTCATCAAGCATATGTCCTCCGTTGATCATCCCTGCTGTTGCTGCTGCGGCAAATAATTCCGCGGTATAAGCAGGAATCAACGCACATAATTAAACCAAAATAACGAACAGGAGCATTGCCGTATGACAATGCTCCTGTTTTCACGTTCGCCGCCCTGCTCCAATGCACGGAGCAGCCGGAATGCAGCGGCAAACAGCGTTATTGATTCAAACTGATTCTGCACACTTTCGTTGCAATATCGTTGACGAAAGCTTCGTCATGTTCAACAAACAGCATGGTCGGCTTGTATTCAAGTATCAGCGTTTCTATCTGAAGTCTTGATATAACGTCAATGTAGTTCAGCGGCTCATCCCAGATATAGAGGTTGGCTCTTTGGCAAAGGCTGCGGGCGAGCAGGACTTTTTTCTTTTGCCCCATGGAAAATTCCGACATATCTTTTGTGAACTGCGTACGCTTGAAATCAAGCTTTCTCAGAATCGTTTTGAACAGGGTGATATCAATTTCGCTTTCTGCGGCGAAGTCGTCTGCGCTGCCGGAAAGAAAAGACATATCCTGCGGCACATACGACACGGTCAGTCTGCTGCCGATTTCAAGTGTGCCTGTATGTGCAATTGGTTGGCCGATTAAAAGCTTCAGCAAACTGGATTTGCCGCAGCCGTTGCGCCCGACAAGCGCAATTCTGTCCCCGCGGTTGAGCGTAAAACTAATTCCGTTTGCAACGCATCTGTCACCGTAAAAAATGGAAAGGTCTTTTGATAAAAGCAGATTCTGCCTGAAATACGGCTCGGGATGCAGCTTCAGCTGCTCGTCGTATTCAACATCATGCATTAGTGCCTCTCGTTTTTCAATTTCGCGTTCAAGTCTGCTCTCCTGTGCCTTTGCATGACGCATCATCTTTGCGGCTTTTGCGCCGATTGCGCCGCGATCACACGGACCGCCGCCGATTTTTGTTGCTTCAATTTTGTCCGACCATGAAGCAATTCTGTCCGCTGCATTGCGCAGGTTGGCAATTTCGGCGGTCAGACGGGAGTTTTCACCGCGTTCATAATCGTCACGCCGCGTTTTTTCACGCTGCCATGATGAATAATTGCCGTGAATGACTTCTATCGTGCTGCGATTAATTGACAGCACATGGTCAATGCATTCATCAAGGAATGCCCTGTCGTGCGACACAAGAATGAACCCTCGTTTGCTCTTGAGATATTTCGCAACGAGTCGTCTCCCGTCAAGATCAAGATGATTCGTCGGTTCATCAATGAGCAGAAAATTGTTTTCCTTGAGAAAGAGTGCGGCAAGCAGCAGTTTGGTTTTTTCTCCGTTGGAAAGCGTTGCAAACGGACGGGGAGCACACTTTCATCAACACCGAGAAGTCCGAGTTCCCGCTCGGCGCGCCAAAAGTCGTATTCCGCAATACCGGAAACAGTCAGAAGAATTTCGGCAGCGGTCAGACATTCATTTGTTACGGCAAACGGAAAATAGTCAAAATGAACGCTTGCTGTGATGCTTCCTTCGTATGCATAATCGCCCGTTAACAGCCGCAGAAAAGTCGTTTTTCCGCGCCCGTTTCGTCCGATGAAACCAAGTCGCCAATCGGTATCGATCGTGAAATTTACGTTTTCAAAAATGTTGTCGCAGCTGCCCTCGTAGCAGAAGGTTAAATTGCGTACTGAAATTATGGACATATGAACCTCCTTGTTGTTTAAGCCTGCGGGTTATAAATGCGCTGAAAGCCGAAGTCTGCGGGCGGTTCGGAGGGTTTCGTTAAGGTGCACATAAAACACATTTTATGAAAACAAAAACGGAACGTGAAACATCATTCACATCCGCTTCTGAGCAGAACTATAAAGCTCATACAGGGAAACACAAAGTCTGCATTGCATTTATCCTGTTAAATATGCGGAAGTCCACCGGGATGTTATCAACCGAATCGCAGCGCAAACTCTTTTGCACACTTTTAAGCGCAGCAAAAAAAGTTATGCTTTGCATAAAAACTCAGTCGATCACGGTCACTCCGGTATACCCCTTTGTTTAAATTTCGGCGGATGAACCACCGATTAAAATGATTATAGCACCGAGCCCATCGTATTGTCAACAACGAATTTTGATGTCGGCTGCTTTGTGCAAATAATGATGATGTAAATAAAACCGCATAACGAAATTGAAAGCATCCGAATGCTGTATGCATGTTCGGATGCTTTCGGTTTTTTTGTCAGATTGTTAAATCAGTTGTTCTTTTTCTTGGAACGGAGAAAATAGGGCCAATCGAGTCCGCTGTTTTTGTCGCGGTCATCGCGGGGAGTGCTTTTGCGGGAAGACTCAGCGGGCCTTGTCGGGCGAGGTTCATCGCCGTAGCTGCTGCCGTAGCCCCTGTTGTCTTCATATGCAGGAGCGTTGCCGTATCCCGGGCGACTCTCATAATCGGGTCTGCCGTACTCTGCACTGTTCGAGCCTGAACCGCCGCGAATGCCGCTGCTGTAGTCAGCGGGGTTTCGATGGGGCTCCTGCCTGTCGCTGTAGTCAGCGGGGTTTCGATGGGGCTCCTGCCTGTCGCTGTAGCTGCGATCAACGTAGTCGCGCCTGCCGGGTTCGTCACGCATGGGTGCAGTACCGTATTCACGTTGTGCGTTCGGAGTATTTAAGCGGTCGTCACGGATATCATATTGTTCACGGTCGGGAGCGGCGGGACGTGTATCAACACGAATGCCTCTGCCATCGCGGGAGTCGGGGTCGGGACGAACGCCGGAATTGACAGCATTTTGACGCGTCCTTGAGGGGTCGTTATCCAGTTCTGCGGGCCACTCAAAGCCTGTTGCAATAACGGTAACACGAACATCGTCTCCCATTGCGTCATCAATGCCCATTGCGAAAATGATGCGTGCTTCTTCATCCACAGCCGAGGTTATGAGGTTGGTTGCATTGTCAACCTCCATCATGCCGAGAGTGGGTCCGCCCACAACGTTGATGAGAACGCCCTTTGCACCGTCAATGGTTGTTTCAAGCAGCGGACTTTTGATTGCCTGCTGGGTAGCTTCCGTGCAGCGATCTTCGCCGCTTGCGGTGCCGATACCCATGTGGGCCATGCCCTTTGCGGAAAGGACGGTGCGAACATCCGCAAAGTCGCTGTTGATCATGGTGTGGCAGGTGATAAGGTCGCTGATTCCCTGAACGCCCTGACGGAGCACATCGTCCGCAACGCGGAGCGCATCGTTAATGGGTGTGTTGCCGACAATGGAAAGCAGTTTTTGGTTGGGAATGATAATGAGCGTGTCAACAACATCGCGCAAATCGCGTATGCCCTGAAGTGCATTTCTCATGCGTGAGCGGCCTTCAAAACTGAAAGGCTTTGTAACAACACCAACGGTCAGTATGCCCTGCTCTTTGGCGGCTTTTGCAACTATGGGTGCTGCCCCGGTGCCGGTGCCGCCGCCCATACCTGCGGTGATGAAAACAAGATCTGCGCCGCGAATTGCGTCGTTGATCTCATCAATGCTCTCTTCTGCTGCAGCCCTGCCGACGGCAGGTTCCGCACCTGCGCCGAGACCTTGGGTTGCCTTTTTCACCTATCTGAACCTTGATGTCTGCCTTGAGGTGAATAGAGCCTGTCTGTCGGTGTTGATGGATACAAATTCAACACCGCGAAGACCAAATTCAACCATACGGTTCACTGCGTTCCCGCCTGCGCCGCCGACGCCGACGACTTTAAGCTGGGCAATATTGCCCTGTTCGTTATCGAGTTCAAGATCAAGTGCCATTATTGATAAAACCTCCTTTGTCTTCGGTTGATTTAAACTTTGAGAATGCATCGAACGGTTTGCTCTTTTCAAAAACCAATCGGTGCATACTGTGGCAATCTTTGCATAATTGCTATGCATTTTGTCGGTAAGCGAAAAAATCTCTGATGTTGCCGACTATATTATCCACCAGTCGTCTGTTGCCGACAGCAAGTGAACCGCTGCCGTAAAGCATGAAATGCGCAAGCGCAAATGCCGGTGCGTAGTTAACGGCGTTCATAAGGCTTGTCCGCGGCATGGAAACATATACGCGCCTTCCGAGAAGTCGGGAAAGCCTTTCGGCGCCGCCGCGCATAAGCGCAATTCCGCCGCCGATGAGATAGACGGGGAAGCGCGCACGAGCGTTTTGTTCAATGCCGCTGATAATGCTTTGAATTTCATCCGCAAGCTGAACGATGCGGGCTTCGATAACGGATTGAATTGCGCCGCAACTGAGCGTTGCAAGTCCCTCTCCGGGAATCATAACGCGTTCAACTGAGTTGCTGTAATCAAGCCCGAATACATACCTGCGTTTGATGCTTTCCGCCGTGCTGAACGGAAGACGCAGCCCGTATGCAATATCACGCGTGAAGTGTTCGCCGCCGATTCCGATGCTTTCGGAGCAAAGCAGAGCGTTGTCATATATGAGTGAAACATCACAATGCTGACCGCCGCAATCGATTAGTATCGCACCGTTTTCGCGGTCCGGTTCGGGAATTGTGAACAATGCCCCTGTCAACTGCGATGAAACAAACGGATCGGCGGCAATGCCTGCTGAGCGAAGCGCATCCGAAACGACTGCGGCGAAAGCCGAGTCAACGAAGGTATGCGCCGCATCCGCCGAAATTTCCTTTGCGGCCTTGCCGACGGGCGAATGCTCCGCCGCCATGCCGTCAAGTTCAAAGTTGAACAGCGAGCTGTGCATCAGCGTAAAGCCTTCCGGCGGAGTGAAATCCGCCGCCTGCTCAAGCAGAAGATCGATGTCCGGTTCCGTGACGCGGTGCGATCTGGATTCAACAGGCTGTCGGCAGGAGTTGAGCAGGGTCTTTGTGAATGGTGCGGGAACTCCGACACAGGCACTGCGAAGGCGGATTCCCTGAGAGCTGCGGAGTGCAGAGGCAATGCTTTCAAGTGTATCGCTCAGTGCGGCCGCGTTCGGAAGCTCACCGAATCGATACCCGGAGTAGGTACGTTCTTCGGCATTTTGAACAATGATCGCGCCGTCAGCCGCAGGGCAGACAACCATGGCAAGAACTTTGCTGCTGCCGATGTCGATTATAACACTCTGTTTCATTCAAGCTCTCCAAATGCAGAATCCGCTGCCCAAAAACAGTTTTCGGCGGGGTATGTCACATTTTCTCAACGAAAACGGCATGTGTGCGGACGGTGCATATATGTATGCTCATTATAGCATATATGCAATATTATGCGCAACACCCGGGCAGCGACTTTGCGTAAAAAAGATAGAATAACCTAATTTGTTTTATAAAATCTAACGCAATGTTTCATCAAGGCTCGTCCGTTGAATTCGGCGGAGCAGTCACCTGCTGCGGTGCATCCGTTTCAGGCGGGACCGATGCGGCCGAACTGCGCGGAGTGAAGTCAACAACGGTTGAATCCTTAAATATGTTGACCGTCCCCCCACTCGGATAGACGGGGAGAAGGCGTGCGTAAGCCTTTGCTGCGGTTTGAATATTTCCTTCCGCATACCGCCAGTCATCCAGAACAAAAGTGTAGCCGTGCTGAAGCTCAAGCTTTATCGAGGCTGCATTGGACACATCAATTGCAATAACGCTTTCTGCAATATCACATTCTTTTACCGCCGCAAGCAGCTTCATTGCCGTGACGGTGCGGAGACAATGGTTCTTTTCGGTTATCACGGTATTACGCACAAAGCCGATATTCGCCATGCCGCGGAGCAGGATAAGCTCACCGCTGCTTTCCGCGCCGATTGCAAGCACAAGCCCTTCGGCATCGATAAGCGTATATGTTCCGTTTGCTGCGGGTATGGCCGCCGCAGCATTGTGATCGGCAACATTGATACTGATTTTATTCGGAAAAACCCTGCGCACGCCGGTGCAGATCAAATTCGGAATGCTTGATACGTTTTTTGATATTTCATCCGTGTTGTAGGAAAGAATATGCCTGCCCGTCTGCAAACCTGCAAGGCCGATTATCTGTTCGGCACTGTATTGCCCGCTTCCGGAAACAATGAACGAGTCAACGCAGGTAAAGCGGTAGGCTGTATAGCCGCAAAACCCAAGCAATGCGATAAGAAGAAGAATTCCGAGCGAACTGAAAATGTCACGCCTGTTTTGCCTCCGCCGCTTTTCCTCGTGGCTGATGCCGCGTGCGGGTGCCGCTGCGCGGGTATCCAGTCCGTCGGATTCAACACCGTGCGGAACCTTGCGTGCACGTGTTCCAGCCGCACTGCGGGCACCGTGTACGGAATTGCCTGAAGCGTCCGCAGAACGGTTGCGGGAATGCCTGCTGCCGTACTCAGGTTCGTTATTGCTGCCGCTGTTTCTGTTTTTAGTGTTTTCCATATGATTCTCCGCGTGATTTTCGGGGTTCCGTATAGCGTGAAATATTGAGCAGTACGCCGATGCCGGCAAGGAATATAACAAGCGAGGTACCGCGGGAGCTGATGAAGGGGAGCGTTTGCCCTGTTGCGGGTATTGAATTTGTAACAACGGCAACGTTGACCGCAACCTGCACGGCAAGTATGGAAGAGAACCCCGCCGCAACAAGTGAAGCGAACCTGTCGCGAACGGAGAGCGCAATTCGAATGCCGCGGTAGATAATAAAGCAGTAGGCCGCAATTAACAGTGCAACAGTCACAAAGCCGAGTTCCTCGGCAATGATGGAAAGAATGAAGTCACTTTCACGATAAGGCAAAAACAGGAGTTTTTGACGGCTTGCATCAAGCCCCTGACCGAACCACCCGCCGTTGCCGAATGCATAAAGCGATTGAACGATCTGATAGCCGGCATCGCTTTTGTTGCCCCAAGGATCAAGCCATGCAGTAAATCTGCTTTCGCGATATGACGCAGCAAACAAAAGAACAACGAGAGCAGCTCCGCCGATAAGTGCCGCAATGCTGAGATATTTCAGATCCGCTCCTCCGATAAAAAGCATGATCGCAAACACAATGCAAAGGATTATGAGCATGGAAACGTTCGGCTGAAAATAAATCAACACGGCGGGAACGACAAGCAGTGCAGCCATCGGCAAAAAAGCCCACGAACGAACGACGGCATATCCTCATGATGATCCGTCATGTATTTTGCCATGCAAATAACGATTATGAACTTTGCAAGTTCGGAAGGCTGAAATTGCAGCGGACCGATTTTAAGCCAACGCTGTCCGCCCTGCAGGTTTTTGCCGAAAAGAAGAACGGCAATAAGAAGCAGGATTATAAGCAGATATGCCATCCATGCAAAGCGTCGGTAGAATTTGTAATCCACGAACGAAAGCCCGAACATAACGGGAATGCCGATTGCAAGGAAGAGCAGCTGCTTTTTTACGTAGTAATACCCATCGCCCTGAAAGGACTGAGCATAATAATAGCTTGCGGAAAACAGCATAACAACGCCGAATGCGCAGATTGCCGCAACTGTAAGAAAAAGCAAGTAGTCCATGCCGTGTCTGCGCGGGCGCATTGTCGGCATGGGTGCAGCGGCGGGAGAACTGCCGCCGCGCCTTTCGGCGGAATGAATATGTGTTGCGTTGCTTTCCATCTCAACCTCTCTTATCGATTATTCCGAAACGGGAGGGACCGTTTCGGGCAGAATGCGGCATTTTTCGGCGGAAACTCAAGCCCGATGGGCGGGAATCAAAAACGCCTCAGAGTGAGTTTACTATTTCCTTAAATATGTCACCGCGCTGTTCAAAATTGTCGAACATGCCCCAGCTTGCGCAGGCGGGGGAGAGCAGCACTGCATCGCCGGGTTCGGCAAGGGATGCTGCTTTCAGTATCAGTGCGCGGAAATCATCCGAACAGGGGTAGATGTTTTTAAACCCTTCCTCTTTGGCCGCACGCATGATAGCTTCGGTGTTTGAACCGTTTACAACAACAGCCTTAACTCTTCCGTTGAAGGCGCGGAAGACGGGGCGATAATCACTTTGCTTATCGTAATTACCGACGCCGAGCATAAGCACTGTCGGCTTTGTCATTGCTTCAACGGCTTTAACGGTGGATTCGGGGTTTGTGCCTTTTGAATCGTTGTAAAAAGTGATTCCGTTCAGGCAGCGGGTGTATTCAATTCTATGCTCAACACCTTTGAATGATTTCAAAACATTGCAGACGACATCCGGCTTTACTCCCATGGACATAGCAAGGCAAACCGCACAGAGCGCGTTTTCAAGATTATGTGCGCCGATGATGCCGAGTTCGTTTGCGGGAATAAGCTGCGTTTCAACTCCGTTCATGCGGAAGATGATGATGCCGCTGCGGACAAAGGCGCCGTCCCGAACCTCATGCAGCCTTGAAAAGTAAAGCTTTTTTGCTTTTGTTTCTGCGGCCGAAACAATTGGATCATCCGCATTCAGAACGGCAAAATCCTGTTCGGTCTGGTTTTCAAAAACGCGCATTTTGGCCGCAATGTACGCTTCCATCGAGCCGAACCGATTGATATGATCCTCGGTGATGTTCAAAAGCCCGGCTGCATCGGCATGAAAGTCACGGATGCTTTCGAGCTGGAGAGCGGCGGTTTCCTCAACAACGGTGTCGCCCGGGCGCGTTTCGGATGCATGTTCGGTAATTGGAATGCCGATGTTGCCGAGAACAAACGTTTGGCCTTCGCCGTTTGCTTTGAATATTTCGCCGGTAAGCGCAGTGGTTGTGGTTTTTCCGTTCGTGCCGCCGATGCACACAAAATGCGTTCCTCTGCTGCAATAACGATAACCGAGTTCAATTTCGCCGATAACTTCAATGCCGCGGCTCTGTGCCTTGCGGACAAATGGAGCGAAAATCGGAATAACGGGGGAAATAATCATCAGGTCCACTCCGTCCAAAAGTGTTTCGGGAGCTTCGCCGAGTTTGTCGGTGTATTCAATGCCGGAAAGGGCTTCCTCAAGCCCGGGAATGACAGGTTTCATATCGTTAATGATAACGTTATACCCGTTTCTGTAAAGCAGTTTTGCGCTCGAAATGCCGCTTTTTGCCATTCCGACGATCAGTGCGGTTTTTTTCATATCGAATCGCGTCCTTTCGTTGTTTATAGGTTTTATTCGGTGAATTAAGCTGCCTGCGGAACAAATTCGTATCTGCGGCAGTGCAGTCTTTTTAGATGCGGCCGTTCGGAGCAGCGGGGTTTTGAGAAGTGTGCCGATGCGCCTTCTTAAAAACCCGGTATCATTATCGGTCGTGCCAAGTGCCAACAAAAATCACGACTTTCGGCGCCGAACGGCGGCTCTGTGTTCAAAACGGTTCACCCGAACCGCAGGAACCAATGGTGGGCATTCTGAAATGCAGCGTTATGCTGCACAATAAAGCAGACTTTTATTTATTTGTTTGCTCTATCAAAGGAACAGTGCGAGTGCGGCAACGCAGGCAAGTGCGGTCACTATCATGTATCCCGAAACGACTTTTGTTTCGGGATAGCCCAAAAGCTCAAAATGGTGATGAAGAGGTGCCATTTTGAATATGCGCTTGCCGTGGCGCAGTTTGAACGAGCCGACCTGCAGCACAACGCTTACGGCGGAGGCAACAATGCATACGCCCATCAGCAGGAAGAGGAACGGGGAACGGCTGTAAATGACCATTGCGGACATTGCGCCGCCCAGTGCCATTGAGCCGGTATCTCCCATAAAGACTTTTGCGGGATAGCTGTTGCTCTTCAAAAAGCCGAGGCAGCCGCCGGCGACCGCAAACGCAAAAACGCTCATGCAAAGCATTCCGTCGCGGTTTGCAACGAAACGGGGTTCGTTAATGAAGCTGCTGTCGAAAACTTTTGCAAAATAGAGAAAAAGCACACCCATTGCAATGCTGTAAATCAGCGAGACGCCGGAAAGCAGACCGTCCAAGCCATCGGTCAGGTTTGCACTGTTGACAACGGCAATTATCATGAACATCGTAAAGGGAATGTACCATCCGCCGAGTTCGATGCTGCCGAAAATCGGGTCATACAATGTTGAGCCGATAAAACTGCTTTTATAGGCATAGTACGCCGCCGCAAAGGACAGAAGAAGCTGTGCGATAATTTTTTGGTATGCGCGGAGACCGAGATTGCGCTTGCGCTTGACTTTTATAAAGTCGTCAAGAAAGCCGACAAGCCCGAACGCAAGCATGATAAGCACGGCAGGAATCGAAAAATCGAATGCAATGCCGTATATGCTGAATGCCGCAACTGCAATAATGATCGCGATTATGAACATAATGCCGCCCATTGTCGGAGTGCCTTCCTTTGCGGAATGTGCGTGCGGCCCCTCGGCACGTTCAACCTGCCCGTACTTGAGTCGTCGGAGCATGGGAATGAACAGGGGAGAAATGAGCATGACCGCTGCTGCGGCGGTTATGAAAGCGAAAATCATCTTTTGCATAATACGAACCTCTTATATTTTTTCTTTGCACGGAACCGAAACGGCCCGATGCGCAAAACTGCGCCGAATACGGAATTATTTGCGCCCGCAGCGCATATCTTCAAGAATTTCGGCAACGATTATTTTTTCATCGAACGGATGCTTGATGCCGTTGATTTCCTGATAATTCTCGTGACCCTTGCCTGCAAGAACAACCACATCGTCCTTCTTTGCAATATTCAGTGCGTAACGTATCGCTTCGCGGCGGTTTTCAATAACAACGTACTCCGTTTTTTCGCTGCGCACACCTTCAAGCACCATGTTGATGATGCGCGTCGGATCTTCCGTGCGCGGATTGTCGGATGTTACAACACAGAAGTCTGCAAGTTTTGCCGCCGTTGCACCCATTATCGGACGTTTGGCATTATCCCTGTCGCCTCCGCAGCCGAACACGGCAATGACGCGTCCTTTGGCAAAACCCTGAACGGCAGAGAGCAGGTTGGACAGTCCGTCCGGTGTGTGTGCAAAATCCAGTATAACGGAAAAATCAAAGCCTTCCGCAGGCAGCGATTCCATCCTGCCGGAAACGCCCTTCACACTTTTCAGCCCTTCCGCGATGGTGTCCAAATCAATTCCGAGTTTCATGCAGACCGATGCTGCAAGCATTGCGTTAAAAACATTGAAAAGCCCGGGAATGGAAACATTGATTTGCTTGTTTCCGTTCGGCGTCAGCATTTCAAATTCGATGTTGCGCGCACAGATTTCAATGTCGGCAGCGCGAACATCGGCTTTTTCGCAGCGAATGCCGTATGTGATGCTTGGAATATTGATACCGCGAAGCAGCTCCGCGCTGTGGCTGTCATCAGCATTCATAACGGCAAATTTGCTGCGTGTGAACATAATTTTTTTTGCCGCAAGATAATTTTCAAAAGTTTTGTGATAATCAAGATGATCCTGCGTAAGGTTCGTGAATCCGCCTATGAGATACTCGATTCCGTGAACCCTGTCCTGATCCAATGCGTGCGAACTGACTTCCATCACGATAAGCTGAACACCCTCGTCGCGCATAAGCCTGAACACACGCTGAAGCTCAACGCTTTCCGGTGTGGTGCGGTCGGTGGGGATGATTCTGTCGCCGATAAGGTTTCGAATCGTGCCGATCAGTCCGACTTTATAGCCCGCCTTTTCGGTGATCGCTTTTATCATGTATGTTGTTGTCGTTTTTCCGTTCGTGCCGGTGATGCCGATGACAGGGATTCCGTCAAGCGGATGACCGTAAAACTCAATTGCAAGTTCGGCCATTGCATGACGTGAGTTTTTCACAATAATTTGCGGCACGGAAAGAGGAAGCTCCCGTTCAACAAGGAGCGCGGCTGCGCCGCGGGCAACTGCGCTTTCGGCAAATTCGTGTCCGTCTTTGAAAGTGCCGCGGATGCAGCAAAACAGCTCACCGCCGGTGAGTTTTCTTGAGTCGTATTCGATTCTGCTGATGTCGCAGTCGCTGCCGATTATGCGGCAGTCGGTATTTTTGTCAGTTCACTTATAAGCATTGCTTTTCTCCTGTTATAAAGCAAGTATTGATTTTGCAGCAAAAAGTCTGCCTGTTGCGGAAATTAACCGCCTGTAGTCGAATAGCCGAAATAAACCGTTACGGATGAGCCGAATTCAACCTGCGTGCCTGCATAGATGCTTTGTCCGATGACATATCCGAACGGATCGGCGGGGTCGGCAATCATTGTAAGCCCGAGCTGTTTAAGCTCATCATGCGCCTGGAGCGCGGTTTTCCCGATTAGACTCGGCATGGTAACATAATACGGCTCAGCGGTCGGTTCGGCGGTGTTCACACCCTCAAGTCCGGTGTACAGCAGAACGGACGAGCCGATAACAACGCTTTGGCCCGCTGCCGGAACCTGCATTGTTACAACCGCATCGCATTCGAAAATGCCCTCAAGTCCGTACTGCGCAAGCAGTGCGGAAGCGTCAGCCGCGGACATTCCGACAAGGTTGGGCAGCTGAACCGTCTGATAGCTTGTTTCCGGGGTTAATCCGGGAACTTCCTTCAGCGTCAACACATTTTCAAGCACACGGCGAACGAAAGGTGCGGCAACCGTGCTGCCGAAGATTGAACTTACACGAGGCTCATCAACAAGGATGAGGCAGAGATAACGGGGTTCGTCCGCGGGAGCGAATCCGATGAATGAACAGATATAATTTCCCGAGGATACGCGGCCGTATTCGTCATATTTCTGCGCCGTTCCCGTTTTTCCGCCGACGGTGTAGTTTGCAAGCTTTGCGTTTTTGCCCGTTCCGTTATCAACAACACTTTGGAGTATCTGACGAACGTATGCGGAGCTTTCCGCGCTGATGACCCTGCGAACGGGGGACGTATCGGCCTTGAATACCGTTTCACCGGAGGCCGATATGATTTCGTCAACGATATAGGGTGTGTGCAGTTCGCCTCCGTTGATTGCGGCACAGACTGCGCTTGCAAGCTGAATCGGCGTCACGGCAATGCTTTGCCCGAAGCCGATGCGTGCAAGATCGTTTTGGGTAACGTATTTCTGGTGAGTTACGATGCCTTCGCTTTCACCGACAAGTCCGCTGCCCGTGCTTTGCCCAAGGCCGAACGCATAAAGATAATCATAAAACTTTTCGGTACCCATTGTCAAGGCGAGTTTCATGAAACAGCAGTTGCAGGAATTTTCCGTGGCGCGCGTCAGGTTCTGGGAGCCGTGGCCGGCATGTTTCCAACATTTGATGCGTTCACCGTTTACAATATAACCGCCGTTGCAGTAGAAACTGTCCTCAAGATGAGTACTTCCGGAATCAAGTGCTGCCGCAAGGGTAAGGATTTTGAAAGTTGAACCGGGTTCGTATGCATCGGTTACAATGCGATTGCGGGAAAGCTCGGCAAGCATCTGCATGTCGTCCCTCGGGGGAGTTCGGGTCATAGTCGGGTTTTGTTGAAATTGCAACGATGGCACCGGTGTTGACATCCATGATGATTCCCTGTGCATTTTTTGCATTGTTGACCTGAACAGCTTCGGCAAGCGCGTTTTCAAGGTAACTTTGAATGTTTGCATCAACGGTAAGCTTCAGTGTTGAACCGTCCGTGGGCGGAAACTCCTGAATCATACTGTCGGCAATTTGGTTTCCCCTGCTGTCCGTTTCGGCAATACGTTCGCCGTCCTTGCCGGTGAGATACTTGTTGTATGTCAGCTCAAGCCCGCTTTGCCCGGTTCCGTCCGTGCTTGTGAACCCAATGGTTTGTGAAAGCAGAGTGCCGAACGGATAATAGCGCTTTGTGTCCGGTGAAATTCCGACACCGCCGCCAAGCTGCAAACTGCGGATTTCGTCGCAGGCTTCTTTGCTCACCTGTCGTTTGAGAATAAATTCACGAAGTTTTTTGCTTGAAACTCGTTCAAGAACTTTTTCATAGTTAAGGTCGAGAACACGACTGAGTTCCGTGGCAACACGAACTCTGTCGCTTTCGGAAATGGAATTCGGCCATATCACAATTTTGTAAACGGGGCCGTCTTTGGCAAGCGTCTGCCCGTTGCAGTCGATTATCATGCCGCGTTCAGCCGTAACGGTTGTCGGGCGCGTCCACTGGCTTAATGCCTTTTGCTGAAGCTCTTTTGCGTCAATAACCTGAAGCCAGAAAATGCGAATGAGGAGGAAGAGAAAAAATAAAGCAAAAACAGGCAAAAGCCATGCAATCCGCTTGTATGTTGACCATTGCGGTTTCAGGGCTTTTTGTGCTTTTTTATTCTTTTTGCGATGTTTTTTGCCGGGGGGAACGGCTGTGATGCTCATTGCAGAATTACCTCCGAATATATATAACAAACGCCGGTCGGCTCAGAAAATGAACAAAGGATATATTTCGTTTTCTGCCGATCACCGCTTGCGTGCGCGCGGCGGACTCCGTTTTATCGGCAGGCGTTTTCGTCCGCCGTTTACCGCTATTTTTTCGGGTGCAGGCCTGCGGTTTCGGCAGCGAGTCGTGCCGCTTCAAGGTCGATGGAGGAGTTGAGATCCATGTCAAGTTCTCCGAACCCGCGCCGGGCGGCGGCTATGCCGGCATTGATTTCGTTGATGTCGCGCTGAACTCCGGCAATGCGCTCAAAACGGAGAACTACCAAAAGCGCGGACATTGCGATCAACGCAACAAAAAGGAAAGCAGTCAGCTTAATTCCGACTTTGCGTTCACGCAGCGTGACGGAAAGCGGAATGCGCGTTTTCTGCGGGCGAATCTTTGGCTGGGTTTCTGCGGGCGCGGCAGTTTCCTGCCTGCGCTTGGGTTGAGCCGCTGCAAGCCTTGTGTCGTAAAGATAATCGCTTTTGTATGCCAATGAGCCGTTGTTTGGCGCATAGACACGCATTTCTTCAACAGTTCTGCCGTTAAATCTTGAATCCTTTGCCATTTTATTCGTCCCCCGTCGTATTTATGAGTTTCTGCGCTGCGCGGAGTTTTGCGCTGCGCGATCTTGAGTTCAAATCCAATTCGGTATCATCCGCAACAAGCGGCTTTTTGGTAAGTATTGCAACCTCGGGCTTAAGTCCGCATACGCAAACGGGCGCATTAGGCGGGCAGGTGCAGGGGTTTGCAAGGTTCTTGAAAACGTTCTTAACGATTCGGTCTTCAAGAGAGTGAAAAGTTATGACAGCAATTACTCCTCCCGGATTCAGAAAGCGGACTGCATCGCGCACCGCTTGTTCAAGTCCCGCAAGCTCACCGTTGACCTCAATTCGAATTGCCTGAAACGTTCGCCTTGCCGGATGCGGCCCGTCGCGCCTTGCCGCCGCCGGTATTGCATTTTTGATAATTTCGGCAAGTTCGGTTGTTGTTTCAATGGGCTTGTCCGCACGCGCCGCACCGATCGCATTTGAAATGCGTGAGGCAAAGCGTTCCTCGCCGTAGTCGCGTATGATTCGTGTCAACGCAGCTGTATCATAGCCGTTTACAACATCATGTGCGCTGAGCGGAGCGGATTTGTCCATTCGCATATCGAGCCGCGCCTCGCTCCCGTATGAAAATCCGCGCTCTGCATCGTCGAGCTGATGCGAGCTGACGCCGAGATCAAGCAGGATTCCGTCCGCACCGTTGACTCCGCGGGCATTGAGCAGTTCGGTAAGTTGAAAAAAATTGCCGCGAACAGCCGTGAAATTCGGAAAAACCGAAAGCCTTGCGGAGGCTTCGGCGATAGCTTCGCCGTCGCGGTCAATGCCGAACAATCTGCCGCCGGCAGGGAGTGAACGCAAAATTCCGAGGCTGTGACCGCCGCCGCCGAGAGTTGCGTCAACATATGTTCCGCCGCGTTCCGGACGCAGCAGGGACAGAACCTGCGGAAGCATTATTGGGGTGTGATAAGAGCTTGTGTTTATATCATTGAGCATCTTTTATTAACCTCCGAATGCGGATGATATGAGCGATGCCGCAGAAGAATTACCGGGAGTTTTATCGGAATAATTCTGAACATCGGAGCAAAGCTCATTAAGCGTGTAGTCGGCTTCCGCTGCCTCGAAATCATCGGGATTCCAAACGAGAATGCGATCTTCAACGCCGCAAAGCAGAACCTCATCCTTAAGGTTTGCATACTTTGCAAGCCATTGCGGAATCAGTATGCGTCCCTGCTTGTCAAGGGTACACTCTTCCGCGCTTGAAAAGATCTTTCGCTTGGCACGCATGAGGGATAAATCGGAGGGACGCGAGGAGGTTAAATCCTTTGCAAATTCAACAAACTTTTCGTACCGAAGAATCTGAAGGAATCTTTCTTCCTTTTTGACATCGGCAGGATTCAATCCGATAAGAACAACAACGTGATCGGAGGTGTCGGGACGCCACTTAACGGGGACGAAAATTCGCCCCTTGGAGTCCAAATTGTTTCTGGATTGCCCCAACAGCATATCGACACCGCCTTAATTTCGATTGAGTACACCGAAAATCCGCATTTCTGCAAAAAAGCGCGGAATTCATGGTCTTTATTGCAGAATAAGCCGGATTCGGCGTTTACTATGTAATGCATTACCCGTATCGTGGGATGTGTGTTGATTATATCATCAATTGCCCCACAAATCAACACCTTTCACCACTTCAATGAAAAAATTTTGATTTTTTTTTAAAACGGGGAAGCAGCCCTTGAAATACATCGGCAATACTGGTATTATAGCCCTGCCCGAAGGCAAACGCAGAACGAGACGTATTGAAAAAGTCTGATTTGACAATAAAATGTAAAATGCGACAAATACGTGCGAACCGCGTATACAGTATTCCGAAATTTATACAACGTAAGGAAAATGACTATGAAACTTGTTCTTGCAAGCGGCTCACAGCGCAGGCGCGAGCTGCTGACAATGTGCGGATATGACTATGAGATTATTGTCAGCAATGCTGATGAAACGATTGATGAAAATGACCCGGAGAGTTTTGTTCGTGCTCTTTCGTTTCGCAAGGCGAAAGACGTGTTTGACCGTCTTTTTGCGGCGGGGCGGCGGGATTTTGCGGTTATCGGATCCGACACGGTCGTTGCTTTTCAAAAGGATGGGGAACAAAGCCCGTGATTATCGGCAAGCCCAAAGATGCGAAGGATGCAGTGCGCATTCTTTCAATGCTGTCCGGAAAAACCCACAGAGTTTTCACCGGAGTGTCCGTGATTGCGGATATCCCTGATGAAAACGCCGCCGCTCAGTGCAGCATTCGGAAAAAAGAGGAAATTCAAACCGAATGCAGCATTCAGGAAAAAGCGGAAATTCAAACTGAATGCAGCATTCAGGAAAGAGCGGAAATTCAAACTGAATGCAGCATTACGGAGGTCACGTTTGAAACTCTGTCTCCCGACGAGATAGCAGATTATGTGAATTCGGGCGACCCGCTGGACAAGGCGGGTTCTTACGGCATACAGGGGCCGTTCGGCATGTTTGTCCGCGAAATTCGGGGCAATTATTTCACGGTTATCGGCATGCCGATTCCCGTACTGTACAAAATGCTTAAAAAATAGGGATATTACCACACGGTTTTTACGAACGTATCGAATAGAGTAAGTGAGAAAGGTTTCTGCCGTGTGCGGCAACTCGGCGGTGCGGAACACTTTGCTTTGCCGTAAAAAGCCAAAAAAACCGAAAATTTTTGAATCGGAACGGGTTATTCTTTGCAAAAAAGGGAATAATTTCTTATAGGGACAGGGAGTGCAAAGACTGAATGCATTTCCCGTGCCGAGAAGGAATTGTTTCGGAGGTCGTTCAAAGATGTTCAAAACCGTTTTTGCAGCGGATATAGGTTCAAAATGCATTAAATGTGTTGCTCGGGGGGCAAGTTGCGGTGGAGGAAACGGCAATCGCTCTTGAAGCTGGAGCAAAACTTACGGTCGCCGCAGCGGGCAATGCAGCACTGCTGCATCGTAGCGGTGTAATTCGGCCTGTTCGCGATGGTGCGGCGGCAAACACGCGTATGCTTGCGCTGCTGCTCGGTCGGCTTGCATGCGAAAAAACCGGCAAGCGTACAACGGCATCGATTGAGCTGCATGCAGCGATACCGCATATGCTGCCCACGGTGAAGCAAAATGCTCTCAAACAGGCGGCACGTCTTGCGGGATTTCGTGCGCTTCAGGTGCATGATCCGCTTTTGATGGGTGCAATAGGGGCTGATGCGGATTTGTTTTCGGACAGGGCACATATGATTGTGAACATCGGAGCGGAAACAATGACCTGTGCCGCATTCGCAAACGGCGGAATGCTTTGGCAGGGGTTTTCGAATGAGGGCAGCGCGGCTGTGGACAGGGCGATTCAAAATTGGTTCCGCGATGAACACAGGCTGCTGATAGGTGAGCGCATGGCGGAAATAATTAAACAGAACCTGAATAAACTGAGCTTTGATATTGAGGGGCGTTCGGCCGACGACGGTTTGCCGCAAACGGTACGCGCAAACGGCGCGGAGCTGCGGGCGGCTGCACAAAGAGGGCAAACGGCGCTCATTCGCTTTGTTAAGGATGCCGTGAAGGCTTTGCAGCCGGAGGCCGCCGCCGACCTTCTTGATACGGGAATAACGCTGATCGGAGGCGGCGCATTGCAATTCGGCCTTGCGGAGTGTTTCAGCCGCGAACTTCCGGAAATACCGATTTTGACCGCAAAAAATGCCGTGACCGCAGTTGCGGACGGGATGAATGCAGTGATTTTTAAAAAAAAGAAAGCAGGGTCACGGCTTTCAAAAACTGTTTACCGAAATCGGGGCGGCGCGTCCATCGGCGACTGCTGCCGAAGCTTCGGTGTGATTTATATATACATAAGCAACTGAAAACATCGGCAGTTCCCTGCCTTAGGGGCTGCCGATGTTTGTTTCGCCATATATAATTTGATGCGTCGAGCGGGGAATCATTCCTTGCCGGTTTGACAGGTTTGCGGAATTGAAAATGCGTCGATTATCCTTTCCGCGGTTTCATCCGCGCTGAGTTCGGATGAGTCGATTCGAATATAGTTCTCAAACGGGATCTCTCCGGGATTGCTTACCAAGCGGTACTTGCTGTCTTCATGCCGCAGCCTTTCCTCAGAAAAATTCAAATCGCGTTTGGAGGCCTTATGCCGCAAGCGGTTTTCCGTTCGGTTTCGTTCAAGCCTGACGGATTGAGGCGCAACAAGCTCTGCACAATAGATTTCTGCGCCTTGTGAGCGAAAAAGCTCCGCAACGGAACGAATGTAATCGCCGTCCTCAGGGCAATCGAAAGCCCACATATAGGTAAAAATCAACCCTTCCCGTTCGGTTTTCAAAAACTCTTCAAAAATCGTTCTTCGAAGTTTTGCAACAACGGAGTGGTTATACTCGCCGAAAATCTCAATGACTGGTTCAATCATCATATGGTTGTGGAAAAGGCGCAGCGCCGTTTTTCTCATGATTGATTGCCCGACGGTCATCTTTCCGACAGCACCGCTGCCGACAAGAATAAGAAGTTTCATATCAGACCTCTTTGAATCTTTACGAACAATGCACTGCAATCCGCACTATCTGAAAAGTCCCACAACGTCGCTGATTGTAACAACTATCATAAGTGTGAGCAGCAGGGCGAGTCCAACAGCGTTTACGATTGCTTCGACCTTGCGGTTCAGCGGACGGCGAATAATTGCTTCTATCAAAAGGAACAGCAGCCTTCCGCCGTCGAGTGCGGGGAACGGAATAAGGTTGAACAACCCGAGACTGAGCGAAAGGATCACAGCGATATTGACAAGATTAATCATTGATTCCCGCGCAACATCGACCATTATTCCGACCGTTCCGACAACGCCGGAAATATCTCCGCTGTGTATGCCGTGTTTGACATGCCCGCAATACCCTGGGCTGTTGCTTTCACGATTAGAACGAGGTATTCTCCGGAACCTGCTGCCGCCTGAAGAACGTTCAAATGCCGGTAGTCCTCAACAAGCCCGCTTATCGTTATGCCGATAACGGTTCTGTTTTCAGTTGAGCTGAAGGCGTCGCTGACGGCAAGATCCAGCTGCGCTCCGCTGCGCTCAACAGTCATAACAAAATCATTGCCTGCGGCACCGATAAGTGCGGAAACAGAGGAGTAAATGTCCGTGTCGGCCGTTTCGGTCGGATATTGACCGTTGATTGCAATGATGACGTCACCGTTTTTCAATCCGGCCTTTTCTGCGGGACTGTTTTCTTTAACTGAAGCAACGATCGGAACCTCGTAATGCGTAACAGGGTCAACAGCGTAAACCGGCATCGGTTTGCAGAGATAGAACACGAACGCGATAAGAAAGGCGGTGAGTATATTCATGAACGGACCGGCAAGAATAACAATAAAACGCTTCCAAACGGGCTGAGCGTTGAACCGGCGCGGGTCGTTCTCCAAGGCTTCTTCATCTTCACCGTCAAACTGACACAAACCACCCACGGAAATGCACGAAGAGAGTATTCGGTTTCGCCCTTTTTGAATTTTAAAAGAGCCGGACCGAATCCGAGCGAAAAGCCGAGTATGCGGAAACCCAGCAGTTTGCCCGCCGTAAAATGACCGAGCTCATGCAGAAAAATCAGCAGTTCAAGAATGAGTATCGCAAGAAGTATGTAAACAATTGTCATAATGTTTCCTTTCCGAAGCATTCACAGGCCAACCTGCGGGCTTCTTTATCAAGATAAAGTATGTCGTCAACGGAGCCGATTTTTTCACGGGGAATTCTTTCCATTGAGTATTCAACACATTTTGCAATGTCGGTAAAACCGATGCAGCCGCGAACGAAAAGCTCAACGGCCGTTTCGTTGGCGGAATTGTAGGCGATGGGCAGACTGCTGCCGTCGCGGAAAGCGTCATATGCAAGAGAAATTGCGGGGAATCGTGTGCAGTCGGGTTTTTCGAACGTGAGCGAATGCAGAGCTGCAAGGTCAAGGCGCGGAAGCTGAGAAGTGATGCGGTGCGGATAGGTGAGCGCATACTGAATCGCAAGGCGCATATCGGGAGGGCTCATCTGCGCAAACACTGCACCGTCGCAAAATTCGACCATCGAATGCACAACGGACTGCGGGTGAATAAGGATTTCGATTCGATTCGGTTCGATATCAAACAGCCACCCGGCCTCCATAAGCTCAAGTCCCTTGTTGAACAGCGTGGATGAATCAATCGTGATTTTTCCGCCCATGCTCCACGTGGGGTGACGGAGTGCCATTTGCGGCGTTACAAGGGCAAGCTCATCGGCCGAGGCGTTGCGGAACATACCCCCGGATGCTGTCAGAATAAGCGAACGAACATCCTCACCGCGGCCTGCGGCGAGGCATTGAAAAATTGCACTCTGTTCGCTGTCAACCGGAAGTATTCTCCCGCCGAATTCGGCGAGAGCGCGGTTCACAACAACATGTCCGCAAACAATGCTTTCTTTGTTTGCAAGCGCAACGGTTTTTCCTGCACGGAGTGCGGAAAGCAGCGGGAACAGTCCTGCAAAGCCGCTGACACCGTTCACAACAATGTCAACTTCGGAAAGAGCCGCAAGCGAGTTTACTTCGCCGCCCGAAACAACAGTGATGCCGGGGCAGCGTTCGGAAACTTCGCGTGCGGCGGCTTCGTCATACATGCCGATGAACTTCGGGTGAAACTCATTTGCGCTGCGAACCACCTGCTCTGCGTTTTTGTTTGCAGCTATTGCATAAACTTCGAATTCATCCGGGTGAAAGCCCGCCACGGAGAGAGTTTGTGTTCCGATTGAACCGGTTGAACCGAAAACGGCGATTTTTTCATTTGTTAATCCTCCGTACAACGAGAATTTTTTCTGCGAGCTGCCGAATCCGCAGCTGAGCCCAATGGAAAAATCCGTAAACAACAACGGAGCGGACAAGCCGCCTTTGCAGCGGGCTGCGGCAATCAGCAGACCGACTGTTCGGCATTCGCTTGATGCATATTAAATGAAAAATGCAAATGCGACTGCAACGATTGGCGCAGCGACCATTGCGCTGTCCAATCTGTCCATCACGCCGCCGTGACCGGGGAAAAGATTGCTGTAATCTTTAACACCTGCCCAGCGTTTGAATGTGGATGCAAGCAGATCTCCGAACTGCCCAACGATGCCCGCGATGAAGCATACTGCAATAAGAGTAACGAGAGAAACGTCAAGTCCCCAGAGTTTTTGAGCAAAATAGACAATAACGCCGCCGAGAGCACCGCCGACAACGCCGCTTACTGCGCCCTCAACAGTTTTATTAGGGCTGATGTAGGGACAGAGTTTATGCTTGCCAAACAGTGAACCGACCATGTATGCGGTGTTGTCAGCCATGCAGGGACCGGCAAAATGCAAAGGAATGCTGCGCGCGAAATATCGTTTCGGCCGAACCCGACAAGCCCGAAGCAGGCAAGCAGAGACACGGGGTAGACAAGCAGCGCAAGCGAAGCGATAAGATCTTCATTTGTGCGCCGCGCGTTAAGGATTCTTTCAACCATGATTGCAACAAATGCGGCAGCCGCCAGCGGAAGAATGAATCTTGCGCCGAATTTATACATTACGGCGAACATTGAGCCGCCGAGCAGAATTTGCGGAAGCACGGCGGGGCGAATTCCTCTTTTGACAAAGATCGTGAACATTTCATAGACAGCTGCAACTGTGAAAAGTCCGAGAACAGCCGCCTGAACCCAGCCCCCGAACCAAACAACGAGGCAGAGCAGACCGATTAACAGAACGGCGATTAAAGTGCGAACAGGCAAATCTTTCATAAAACAAAATCCTTAAATCAAAATTATTCTGCGGCTGCGCTGAAAGGAGCCGCAAAACGGCGCAAACCTGAACAAAACTTCCGCAAAATCAAAGCACACGGCCAAAGCGTCGGGTTCGATTCAAAAACTCGCGCAGGCAGCCAAAGTAAACCTCGGGAGTGAAATCGGGCCACAGCGTTTTTGAAAAAACAAACTCGGCATATGCGGCCTGCCAAAGCAAAAAGTTGGACAAACGCTCCTCACCGGCGGTGCGGATGATGAGATCAAGTTCGGGCAGTCCTGACGTATAAAGCCTGTCTGCTATTGTTTGCTCGGTAACGGCATCGGGTGCAATGCCCTCCGCTGCAATGCGGCGGACAGCATGAACGATTTCGTCACGGCTGCCGTAGTTAACGGCGATATTGAAACAGAGGCCGGTGTTATGCTTTGTTCTTTCAACGGCATCCTCCATGAGGGAACGGAGTCCGGGTTTAAATGCCGAAAGTTCGCCGAGGGTGCGTATCCGGACGCCGTTCAGGTTCAGCTCATCGATTTCTTTATAAAAATATTCGGAGAGGAGCTTGAACAATGCATCGATTTCGGCTGCGGGGCGAGCCCAGTTTTCGGTTGAAAATGCATAGACCGTGAGAGCCTCGATTCCGAGGGAATGCGTTGTGCGGACGATTTGGTGCAGGGATTCCATTCCCGCACGGTGCCCCGCACTGCGCGGAAGAAGGCGTTTCTTTGCCCAACGGCCGTTGCCGTCCATTATTATGCCGACATGGTGCGGCAGTTCGCCGCCGAGTGAAAGTGCGGCAAGTTCTTCATTTGTGAATTTGGGATAAATTTTCATAAAACATAAAGGCGGCCGGAACAGGCACCACGCCCGGGCAGCATCATGAAAATACGATAACAAGACTGCTGCAAGCCGAGAACCTGCAGCAGCCGCGTATTCTCAATGGGTTGATTCAGCGTCCGCCGCATCCTCCGCACGGAGGGAATCGACGTTTGTTTTGAATTCACAAAACACAAGCTGAACTGTCGGAATGCTGCGACCGGGCAGGGAAAGGCAGCGCACAACACGTTTGGAGTCGCCTTCAACGCCCTTGCGTGAACGTGCCTCGACCGTTTCAACGCGGTAGCCCGCACGCTCAAGAATTGCAGCGGCCCGATCAAGCGGATAACCGAGTATGTTCATCAAACGGCAAGAAGCTCCTTCTCTTTTTCGCTTGCAATGCGGTCAATTTCTTTAATGGCATTGTCGGTGGCCTTTTGAGCCTTTTCTTCAAGCCTCTTCTGGTCATCCTCGGTGATAGTGCCGTCCTTGCAGTCTTTCTTGATGGTTTCGTTTGCTTCGCGGCGGATTGCACGGATCGCAACTTTGGATTCCTCGGCTTTTTTGCGGACGATTTTAACAAGCTCTTTGCGGCGTTCCTCGGTAAGTTCGGGGAAAACAAGGCGAATGAGCTTGCCGTCGTTCGACGGGTTGATGCCGAGATCGGATTTTTGAATTGCTTTTTCCGCGGCTGAGATCATTGAAGCATCCCACAGCGAGATAACAAGAAGACGCGGTTCGGGTGAGCTGACGGTGCCCATTTGGTTAATGGGAGTGGGCGTGCCGTAATAGTCAACCATGATGCGGTCAAGCAGCTTGGGGTTTGCCCTGCCTGCACGAAGGGAGCCGAGATCCCTGTTGAGCACTGCAATGGTCTTGTTCATTTTATCCTGTGCGGTTTCGATAATATCCATGGTAAATCCTCCTCTTGAAGAATGAATTAACTGTATTATTTTATATTAAGGCCGCGGCGTTGTCAACCGCAGTCGGGGGTGTTTTTTTGTATTTTTGCGGCAAAATTCGCAAATTGACTGCGCAAGGGCAACTCCGATTGATGCTGCTTATGAGTTCGACTGCCGCCGAAGCAGCGTTTAATTTAAACAAGTTCGAATCCCGGCTGCGCATCAACTATCGTGCCGGCATTTTCGCCGTTAACGGCGGCAACAAGGGCTTCTGCGGAGTGCATTTTGAAAAGCACCATCGGAATGCCGTATTCGCGGCAAAAACTCATTGCCGTTAAGTCGGTTGCCTTGAGGTTTTTTGTAATGACTTCATCGTAACTGATGCGGGCATAACGCTTTGCATCCGCACAGACATTCGGGTCGGCGGTGTATATTCCGTCAACATTTTTTGCAAGCAGCAGTGCGTCAGCGTGAATCTGAGCAGCGCGGAGCGCCGATGCCGTATCCGTGGAAAAGAAAGGCGCTCCGGAACCGCAGGCAAAGATAACAACCGTGCCGGCGTCAACGGACTTGTTCGCTTCGCGTGCGGAATAACTGTCCATAAACATATCCATTGAAACAGCGGAAAGCACGCGAACGGGAACGTTGAGGTCGATGAGTGCCTGCTCAAGAGCAAGTGCGTTCATGGCGGTTGCAAGCATGCCTATGTTATCGGCGCGGCTTCGGTCCATTGTTCCGCCGGAGCGTCCGCGCCAAATGTTGCCGCCGCCGACAACAACACCGAGCAGACAGCCCGCATCATGAAGCGCTTTAATTTGCAGTGCGGTTTCCGTGGCCTTTTCAAAATCAATGGGCGTTTTGCCCGAAAGTGCTTCGCCGCTGACTTTTAACAGTACCTTTATATTTCATTGTGGTTTTACCTCCGATTTAAATTCATGTTGATTTGACCGCCGGCCCGTTTTATTTCGTGTCCTTTTCGGGTTGAGCGGGGGTGTGAACAACATTGATTTCATTAACGCGCCTTCCGTCCGCAGACTTTATCGTGATTTCAAGGCCGTGCGCGCTGAATTTATCGCCGATATCGGGAATCCTTCCCAGGTGTTCCATAACCCAGCCGTTAAGGGTCGATGAATCGGTTTCATCCGTGATATCAAACATATCGAAAAATTCATCGAGATCCATTGCGCAGTTGATATCATAATTGTTTTCGCCGAGTTTTCGCACGTTTTCAACGATTTCATCGTGTTCGTCCCAAATCTCGCCGACAAGCTCCTCAAGGATATCTTCCATGGTGACGATGCCGAGTGTGCCGCCGTATTCATCCGTAACAACGGCCATATAGGTTTTTTTTTCCTTTTGCAGCAGCTTTAGGAGGTTGCTTATTTTCAGCGTCGGCGGGATGAATATCGGTTTTGTCATGATTTCGCGGACGGAATGCTCCGTAATGCCGCCGTCCGTGTAAAAATCCTTATGGTGAACTATGCCGATGATGTCATCTATCGTTTCTTCGTAAACGGGCAGACGCGAGTGTCCGGATTCGGTAAAAATCTTTGCAATTTCGTCTTTTGATTCATCAACATCAACCGCTTCGATATCAACGCGATGGGTCAAAATGTCTTCAACCTGCACGTCGTTAAACTCGATTGCGCTGCGGAGCAGGGAGCCCTCGTTCTCGTTGATGCTTCCGCCCTGTTCAACTTCGTCAACAAACATCAGCAGCTCTTCCTGCGTGACCTTCCTGTTGCTGTCGGTTTTGAGCAGCTTTGCAAGCAGCTTTTTAAGGCCGGTGAAAAGCAGAGTGAGCGGGGTAAAACAATCATCAGAAGGTTGATTAGGGGAGCCGAAAACATGCTGAACTTTTCAGGATTCTCTTTTGCAAGGCTCTTGGGGCTGATTTCGCCGAAAATCAAAACAACGATTGTAACAACAACGGTTGAAATTGTTGCGCCCTTGTTTCCGTACAATTCAACGAAAAGCACAGTGCCGAGTGACGCCACAAGAATGTTAACAATATTGTTTCCGATAAGAATGGTGGACAAAAGCTTGTCATATTTATCGCAAAGATGCAGCGCAAGCGCGGCGCGGCGGTTGCCTTTTTCCGCAATTGTACGCAGCCTTGTGCGGTTAAGAGACGAAAAAGCTGTTTCCGTTGCGGAAAAATATGCGGAAAGAATGATGCATATCATCATGGCAACGATCATTGAAATGTGGTTCATTGGGTCAAAACTGCTCCTTGTTGAATTTGCAGGGATGGGAACGCGGGCAACAAAAAAACGCTCCGAACGCAAAACTTTCGGATACGCATTTGAGCATATGCGGAATACGTAACGAAAAAACCGGGCAGAAAATGCCCGCCGGAGCAATGCTCGGCTGAAACGCAGCAGTATGTTACCGCGCCCTGACACTCATGATTACCGTTGTCGTCATCGGTACTCAATGTCCGTCCCTCCGTAAAAAATCGATACTACTATTATAACTTATCCGTGAGCCGCTGTCAATAGCACCGAAGCCCGCTCCTGCATTTTGAACAGGAACGGGCTTCAGGCTTGCTTTTTGTTCCGCTGCCTACGGTAAAAAGCAGGGGCAGCGGGCAAATTCGGAGGGTTTATCAGTTGCCGGCATACATCTCAATTTCGTAAACATTGAGATGATAGGGATACCCGGTCTGATTCGTTTTGCGCATGTTGATTTTGAACAAACGCCTTGCCTCGGGCATATCAATATGGTCGACAGATATGTCAGCGGTATTGCCGGTTGTGACATGAATCCTCTTCCAGAACCATGCGATTTGGCAGACTCGGTTTTGCGTGGATCTGTCCATATTGAAGTACGCTTCTTCCGTGAGATACCTTTCGTTAAGGATATAAACATCCCATGACGAGGTGTTCAGGTTGGAATCTTCATCTGCGGAACCGGCATGATATATCTTGAGTATCGGATTTGCAACGGGGGTATGAATGTCAAATGCAACCCAACCGTTGACGCCGGAGGCATGCCACTTGTCGGCTTCGGGATCACTCATCTTTCCGTCGAATGCGTGCTGCGGTCCGTTCTTCGCATAATCCGGATACTTCTTATTGAAATAATAGATGGTGGCGTTAAGCGCAAGGTTGACCGAGGGTTCGGCGACCTTTGTGAACACTGCGGTAACAATAACGTCACGTGCAGGCATCGTGAAGGTGCCGCCGCTGTTCGCCGCACCGTTGACAACGTAATGACTGAGCTCGTACCCTTCATCGGGAACGGCTGTCAGCTCAACTGCTTCCCCGAAAAAGGCGGACAGCTTGGAAGCCGAAACCGTGCCGCCTGTGGGCTGAACAACGGTGATGCTGTACGCATTCGCGGTGAACACGGCGGAAACCTCAACATTCCGTGCGGGCATGATGAAAGTATCGCCGTTAATCCTCTCGCCGTCAAGCGTGAAGTAATCGAGGGTGTAGCCTTCCGCAGGGGTCGCGGTAAGCTCTACGGTCGTACCCGCCGCTGCGGAGGTTGCGGAAGCGGCAACACTGCCGCCTGTGGGCTGAACAACGGTAATGCTGTACGCATTCGCGGTGAATACAGCGGAAACCTCAACATCCCGTGCGGGCATGATGAAAGTATCTCCGTTAATCCTTGCGCCGTCAAGCGTAAAGTAATCGAGGGTGTAGCCTTCCGCAGGGTTTGCGGTAAGCTCTATTGTTGTACCCGCCGCTGCGGAGGTTGCGGAAGCCGAAACCGTGCCGCCTGTGGGCTGAACAACGGTAATGCTGTACGCATTCGCGGTGAACACGGCGGAAACCTCAACATTCCGTGCGGGCATGATGAAAGTATTTCCGTTAATCCTTGCGCCGTCAAGCGTGAAGTAATCGAGGGTATAGCCTTCCGCGGGGTTTGCGGTAAGCTCTACGGTCGTACCCGCAGTTGCAGAGGTTGCGGAAGCGGCAACACTGCCGCCTGTGGGCTGAACAACGGTGATGCTGTACGCATTCGCGGTGAACACGGCGGAAACCTCAACATTCCGTGCGGGCATGATGAAAGTATCGCCGTTAATCCTTGCGCCGTCAAGCGTAAAGTAATCGAGGGTGTAGCCTTCCGCAGGGTTTGCGGTAAGTTTTACGGTCGTACCCGCAATTGCGGAGGTCGCGGAAGCGGCAACACTGCCGTTTGCGGGCTGAACAACGTTAATGCTGTATTTTACCGCGCCGGGTTCTGCATCAAAGGCGGTGCTGAGCTTGATGCTCTCTTCCTGCTTGCCTTCCTGAACCGTGTAGAACACGCGTCCTGCATCGCTGCCGTAATCAAGGCCGGTGAAGCTGACTGTGCTGCTCTGAGCTTCTTTGGAAGCAATCTGCGTGTAGTTCCCGTTTGCGTCACGCAGATAGAGACGAACCGTGCTGCCCGTCGGAGCATGGGTGAGACTGAACGTATCGCTTGCGCCCTTGTTGTTTTTTGCGGAAGCAAACTTCATGAGCACAATGTCCGTGCGGTTGCGTTCGGTCGTTTCAAACATCTGCCATTCGTAAATACGGATAGCGCCCCATGCGGACGAGCCGCTGTTGTTGATATAAAGTCTCCATTCCTGTGCGGTGACGGGTGTGATCAGTTCATCGGTGACAGCCGAACTGTTGTTGTTTGTGCTGTATACCGTTACCCAATTGTTTCCGCTTTTGTACTGAACGGAAAAAGCAATTGTGTTCATGTCCTGGGCCTCGCCGCCGTATTCGGCGTGTTCAATTCGAATTCGTTTGATGGTTCGCGGTTGGTCGAGTTTTATCGTCATCCAGCCGCTCTGCTTATTCGTGGCGCACCATTTGGAGCCGTTTTCGCTTGTTCCGTCAATGGCCTTCCATGCAGGTTCGCCGTCATTCTGAGCGGAATAGCCGGTGACTTCGGCCAAGGGGCAGATGTTTACGGGAACGGTAACATCGCTCAGCTTTTCGGTATCGCCGTTTTCATAGGGCCAATCGATTGTGAAGCGGGAGCTTTCGCCGCGAACACCGTTTGCGTTTACGGGAACGACTTCGATGGTAACATCCGCCTGGTCATCGTTGCGGACAAGGTTCGGAATATAATACGCGGTGTTGGGCGTTTCCATTATAAGTGTTCTTGTGCCGTCCGCATTGAGCCTGTAAATCTCGTAGGTGGAGGCGTTATTGCCGTTCCACTTGATGCGCGCTTCGGCAGTGTATGCGTCGAGATAAATGATTTCTTCAAGCCTTGCATTGCTTGCGCTTGCAGCCGCCGCCTCGGAATCGGTGACGGCAAGCCTGCCGATGTTGACCTGATAGTCGGAAACATTGCTTGTGCCGCCGATTTCAAAGCCGATCGCATAGAGTTTTTTGCCGCTGAGGGAAGCGAGGGAAACATTGCTTGTTGTCCAGCTGCCGCTGCTTGCGTCAAGGGCAAAAGTTGCTTTTGGCAATTTGCATAGCTTGAAGTGCTGCTGTCGCCGTAGTAGGCAACAAGTTTCATCAGCCCCTGTCATTCTTAGCGGTCACGGCAATATTAGTGCTGCCGTTGATGTCAAGATTCGTGCTGTAAAGCATGATATTATTGGGCTTGTTTGCCGTCAGCGAACCGTAGAATTTGATTGAAGAACCGCCGTTGTATGCGTCTTCAAAGTCGTATGCGCCGCTGAGCTTTTGTCCGTTGGAATCGATTATCCATGTCCATGTGGGCATAACATCCTGAACGGACTGATAGCTCCATTCCGCATCGCGGGATTTGACGCCGTCAATATAGAAAGCCTTTCCGTGGCCGGAGTTGAAGTTGGTTACAAACGGCGCAGAAATGATCGTCGTGTGGTCGGCAAAGAACCTTGACATGCCCGCCCAGCCGCTTGAGGAAGTGTTTCTGGGGTCGCCGCCGTTGACATAGAATTGACGTTCAACCTCGTGGAAATCCGCACCGTCACCGGAAAGACCCATTGTGGAGTTCGGGCAGTAAAGAGCAAGAGAGAGCTTCAATTTGTTGCTGTTGTTGAGCAGATAATTTGAGCTGAAATTTGTATTCATGCAGTTCTGCTGAACATCAAGCCCCGCAAATGCCTCGTATTGGCTTTTGCCGAGGTTCTGCATGGTGGAAACGGTCGTGTTGACATCTTGAGTCGTCCAATTGTAGTTCATAAAGAACTCGTTAACGCCTGCGGAAACCCAGCCGCTGTTGCTGCCGTTAACGGCATCCTGATAGCTGAGATTGCCGCTGTCGGTGATTGAATCGTACCAGCCGATAAGCATGTCCGGCCTTTTCTGACGCATATATGCTATCATGCTTCTGAGATTACCGGCGGTTGTGTAGTCAACGGCGGTTTCTTCATTGAAGAAATAACCGTCGAAGCCGTAATATTCCATAACTTCAATCAGCTTGTCCGCAACGCTTCTGTAATTGCGAACAAAGTTCTCCACAACGGAGGAATTGCCGCCCCAGTCGAAGAAAATCGTGCCCATGACGGGAACGCCGTTTGTGTGCGCCGCATCGGTGAATTCACCTGTCGGCACAACGACTTGCCCCCGTTTTGAACCGGACCAGTACACAAAGGAGGTTGCGTACTGCCAGTAGTTAAAGGCATAGCTTGAAAAGCTTTCCTGTCCCTGTGCGTTTGTTGCATCGTGTTTGGAGTTTGCAAGGGAGCAAACCATGAGTTTAGCATCGGGGTTTGCATAGTCGTTGACCGTAAATCCCGTGTATCGGTCTGCAAGGGGAACAACGGATCTTGAGTAGTCGGAATCGGATCGTTTGTCGGTTCCCAGCTGAGCAGCGTGTCAACCGTGAATGCCGGGCCGATAGGCATCAGTGAAGTGCCGTCCGCATATGCCTCGTTTAGCGAATCCGCGTTCGCAGCCTTAACAACGGCGGAAAGAGTGTTGAAAAAGCTCCGTGACGGCAGAACGCCGAAGCAGAACACTGCGGCGAGAATTGCAGCGATGATTTTTTTTATCGTATTTACCCTCATATTATTTTCCTTTCAATAATAGACTGATGGATTGCTTAAACAAATTTAAACCGTAATGATGCGGTAAAGCCCGGTTTAAATCATTTAATTATGCCCAGTTTCGTGAACTCGGAGATAATTTCGCCCAAATCAGCCGCTGCCTGAGGGATCTCAACATCATATTCATCAAGAATGCGCGAAAGGATTTCATCCTCCGTTTGTTCCTTCTGAATTGACTCATAAACAAACAACGACAGTTCATTAAGCAAAATCATTCCCTTTGTTTCCGTGCTGCTTCCCCCAAGCGGCACCAAAAGGTTGTCTCCGGCAATTGTTCTTAAAACGTAATTTTTGCTTATTTGCATAAGCTCCCTCCGTAATTATCTTCTTTTGTGATATTCTGCTGCAAGCCGTGTATATGCGTCCATTTTTTTGCACATAAAGGTCGGTTCTGCATCGAATCGTCCGTTTTCGGCAAAACAAACGGCGGGACAAGCTTCACAGATATTGCGAAAACGGCAAGCGGTGCATTTTGCCGGAACCATGATGTTTTCGCGCATTGCCCGAATGTCGTTCCATGCGGCGGAAAATCCGCGTTCTTTCAGCGAAGCGGACGGTTCGCGCATCATTCCGCAGGGGCGAAGCTGCCCGTTGTATGTGATCCAAAACGCCGCAGCTCCCGCACGACAGCGTATACGCTCTGTCGGAATATCGCCGCACTCCGTTTCGGCAGGCGGAATATCCGTGTTGAGTGCAACAGCTTCCGCACGTTTTTCAATAATCGCCGGGTCAAGCGTTCGCAGCTCGTGCGCCCACCTTGCGGCAGCGGATTCCTCCGGCGGGAACCTTTCGCAGGTTTCGCATTCGCCGATTTTACAGGGAAAAATTTCGGAGTTCTCATCCGCACGGACGGGCGGGAACATATACGTTGCCGCCTGCAGCGGCAGATTATGCTCATTTGCAAAGCGTTCAACAGCGTCAAGATCTCCAATATTGTACGGTGTTGCAGAATAGTTTATCTTGACGGGAACACCAGCTTCCGTGAGCATTGCAACCGCACGGTAGGCTCTTTCAAAAGCACTGCCGCTGCGGCAAAGTTTTTCATAGGTTGCTTCGGATGCTCCGTAAAGCGTGATATTCACCCTCTGCGGCGGGAGCTTTCGGAGCAATTCGACCTGTTTTTCGCCGAGCATCGTTCCGTTTGTGTTTATCGAAACGATAATGCCGAGTTCACGGCATCGGCGATAGATTTCTTCAAAATCGGGCCGAATAAAAGGCTCGCCTCCGGTCAGCAGCAAAAACAACATGCCGCATTGCTGCGCTTCCTTTGCAATGTTCAGCCATTCCTCCGAGGAAAATTCCTCCGTTTTGATTTCGCCGTCATTTTCTTCGCGATGGATATAGCACATGCGGCAGCGGAGATTGCAGCGCGCCGTAAGCTCAAACGTTCCGGAAAGCGGAATGCCCCTTTTTGCGCTCTTTGCAAAAAGCCTGTTCACATACTCCGCATATTTCACTTCATTCACCTCCTTCCAGTGTTTCTTTCAGCAGCCGAACCGCGCGGGAGTCCGCCGTGCAATGCAGCTCAAAACGGGAATGCACTCTGCCGCGCGGAAAAAGAGTTCCGCATGGCTTTCGCGCATCGCTCCGCCGTAAAGCCCGACAATATTGCTCATAATTGCCCTCAAGGCGCGAACACCCGAAAGGCGGGTGATTCTGTTTTCCGGAGCCTGTCCGAGCGAAATAATTGCGGCAATCGGCAGAGAAAAGTTTAAGCAAATGCCGCTTGTGCCGCAAAACGGCAGTCCGAAAGCATTTGCCGCGCCGTCAACAAAGCCGACAGCGCATCGATCCCCGTTGAGAATCAAAGCGTTTTCATACTCCTTCCAAAGATTCGCCTGCGTGGATTTTCCGATTCCGGAACGCCCGCAAAAAAGTATTGCTCCGAATCGGGTTTGAACCGCTGCGGAATGCAGGGTGAAAATGCCCCTTTGCAGCAGCTGGAAGGGCAGGTTGATGCTCTGCCAAATCTGCTGCATACACTCCTGTTCCGGCGGGAAATCCTGCGGAAGAAAAACTTCGATATTAAGCGCGTTATCAATGTTGAGCGCATTAACATCAAGTGCGCTTTCGCTCAATGCGCCGCCGAAGCGGGAAGCAAGCATTGCGCGCTTTTCCCCGCGCTCAAGCGCGGCTCTGTCAAGCGTTTGCTGCAAAAAGCCTTCGCCGCTTTCAAACAGCCTGAAGAATGCGTTTTCATAAACGAGTTTTCCGCAGGCGGCAGGCGGTTCGGCCCGCCGAACTTGAATTACGCAGTCAGCGGTTTCGGAGCTTTCAAAGTATTCAGTCTCCCAAAACAACGCACTTCGCGCATCAACATCAAGTTCCGCTTCCGAATGAATCTCGAAAACTTTGCCCGCAAAACGAAAACGATAGAAAAATGCTTTTTCATCTCAAAAACTTCAAAACGCGTCTGCGCGCATTGCGCGCAGACGCGTCGGTGGGTGGTGTTAGGACGCAAATACCATTGTTTCGTTCACTGTAAAGTAGCAGTAGCCTTCAACGGTAACGCTGCATTGAATCTCTCCTTCGCCGAACAGCTTTGTGGAATCCGAATCGGAGAAGATAGTGTTAAACGGCGGGAGCAGCTGACAACTCGTTCGGTCGTGATTGTACGCTTGTGCAACACATTGAGAGGCTGCAATCGCTTCGCCGAGGTCAAACTCGATAACATCAAGTTCGGGCTTTACATAAGTTTTTTCACGGGTGTTCTCCTTATCTGCCGGTGATGGAAGCAATTGCGGGCTCACTCGCAACGCCGTTTGCATCATAGGCAAAGATGTAATATGTATCCGTCATTCCGCGGCGCGGAGCGCGAACGGTGAGGCTGAAGGCGTAGTAATCCATCCAGCCGAAATAGGTGAACAGGCTGTTCATCGGGCGCATGTTCTCGCGTACGGGAACAAGTGAACCGTCATCCGCAAGCCTGTAAACGCTGACATGGTCAACATCCGTGGAGGTTTTAACGCTGATGCTTGTGAACCAACCGGCAAGTGCGCGGCCGCTGTAGCGGAGTTCGAACCTTTCGGGCGTGAACACGGGTTCTTCAACGGGCTGATATGCAAGGGTAACAAGGCTTGCAATATCTGCCGCGATCTGTGTGCTTGTGGCGGGGGTGATGCCGTCTGCAAGCTTAATGCCGCTGACGGACAGGATGGATCTTGTTCCCGCTTCGGCAATATTGCCGAGAACAAGCATATGCTTCGTGCCGTACTGCTGTACGCAAGCCGTAACATCATAGTACATTTCGGTCATCTTCATGTCGTAGGAGATTCCTTGGCTTACCATACCAGTTGAATTGAGATAACCGAGAATCGGCTCACCCGCAACCGCTTTCGCGCTGATCATAACGGTCTTACCCTCAGTGTAGCCTTCGAGGGCAAATCCGATATAATTACCGTTGGTGAGATAGACCTCGTTCTGCGGGCCGCGCTTCTGATAGTTCGCGATGTTTGCAATGCCGGTGTCTCCGTCATATTCAACATAGACCATGGAGTTTTGAAGAACTTCAGATCCGGTCAATTCCGCACTGTTCTTAACATAGTCGTAAACGGGAGCGTAGGCAAGACCCTGTTCGTTTTCGACGTACTTCGTTTCATCTGCAAGGGGCTTATAAACGCGGAATGCATCGAGATAAACGTTTGCTCTCTGCGCAGCTGCTGTATCGCGTTTGCCGAAAGTCCTGTTCTGACTGTTCTTTGCCGCAATGCCCGTGCCGCCGTTAAGAACGCTGTTTTCGTCCATGAAGGAGGTTTCGACTTCGCAGCCGATGAATTCCTTCAGTCCCGCTTCGCGCAGGATTCGGTTCGTGTCAATGCCGTTCGCTCCGCGCGTACTGCCTGCCGCACCGGTTTCGCCGCCGTCCCAAGGTGTCGGGCTTGCAGGGCCAACGATTGCGCCCGCGGTGTCCGTAAGGTATCCGAGGATGCGAACGCTGTAATTTGCGTGGTCGAGACTCATTGCGCGGATAACGGGAACCTGGTAATCAAGGATGCCGTCGCCCGTGATAATGGGATTGCCGCCAATACTGTTATCGCCGCAGAAATAGGTGTCAACGATATAAACCTTGAAGGGGTTGCCATCCTTGGAAACGGCGGCAATGATAAGTCCCGTATCGGTGCCGCATTCCGAAATAAGGTCGAAGCCCGTTCCGTTGAAACTGAATTCAACGGCATCGGTTGTGTAGGCGCGTTTGCCGCCGTTCAAATCGAGCGTTGCTTTCAGTGCGCCGCCGTTGCTGTAGGTGGCAAAGCCTTTGTATGCATCGGCATAGCCGTAAACGCTGTTTTCGTTGTCATTAACAACGGTCGCGGTGTTGTTTGTGCCTTCGGCTTTCCATTCGCCGGTCGTCCCGCCGCGGTTGGTCATAAAGTTCTCTTCGTAAAGAACATTTGTGGCGGGAAGGAAGGTGATGGATTTTTTTGACCTGATAGCCGCCTGCGAAGACAAGCGCAAGGTCAATGGTTTCACCGCTGTTCACGCTCTGCGGAGTGTAAAGCAGGGCGTTTGTGGATTTATCATAGGAAACATAGGTCTTTGAAGAGTCAAGAACCTTAATTTCCGCTGCGCTCTTTTCAACATCGTTCAAAAGTTCGGAGTAGCTGTTTTGAACGCCAAAGTCATAGGTAAATACCTTTGCCGAGGGGGCATAGGTAATGGTAAGCGAACCCGGATGGGTGTAAACCGTGTAGTTGGTCAAATGCTGATCAGAATTCTGGTCATTAACAATTATCGGCGTTTGGCTGAAGGTCACGGGATAAACACCGGGGAGGGTTTGGGTCTCCGTTGCTGTAAACCTTTTAGCATAGTTGGCTTGCCACCAGTATTGAGTGGGTTCATTGAGCGGCTGCGTTATTGTGTTGACAGAATCTTCAACAACAATGTCCGCATAGCTGCCCTGTTTGATTGTCACATCGGAAACCGATTCAGCCTGTTTTGTTGTCTGGGGTTTCCAAAGGGGCTTGCCCCTTGGCTGCTTGCAAAGTGTAGTGTGTTATACGCTCTGTCGGCGTTGCCGTGAAAATACCGTTGCCGCCGGGGAGGGCAAGGGCGTTTGAAGCGGCAGGAAAACAGGATTGGATTTGTGGGCGGGTGCTGCCACAAATGCGGGGCTGGTTTCAACAGCAGATAGGGCGTATATGAAAGTCCCCGTCCATCGTTCCCCGTAAAAGTTTGGACAACTTGCCCCGATGTTGCCGCTTGTGGTCACGATGGCCAGAAGATTGCGGCGGCTCTCGTTTTCTCAAAATCTGAATGGGCGGGAAAGCCATTTTAGGGCTTTTCCGCCTTGATTATCCTTTAGCAAAGTCGGGCAGGACTGTCAACGGCGGCGCATAAAATGCGCCGTTCATCTTGACCGTTGACTGGCTCGGCTGGCTTTGCTATTTTTTCAACAGGTAGATTTAGATAATTAGTAAATTGACACTAATACGGCTCTTTCTTGCTCTGCCATTTTTTCATAAAACTTTTTCAAATTTTCAAATGAATTTCTTAAATCATCTTTAATTAAATCTGCTTCATCTTCATATCCCCAAATATCGGGGTAAATACCATTTTGGCGAAACGCACGCATATCAAATTTATCAATATATGTTTCAAAATTAAGTTCCTGCAACGCCTTTGCGATTTCTTTCACTCTATCGGTTTTCGTTCCAGATATAAATTCTTCGATTTCTTCCCCAGAAATATTAAACTGTCCTACAATCGCTTCACTGATTAAATTATCTTCAATCGGTTCGCTGGCAGATTTTCCTGTCAGCAAGAAATGAAGTGCGTCCCACATTTTATCTATATCACAAATTTCCAAGTTCTCATTTTCCTGCGCTTCTTCCACATCATCAAGGCACATAAATTTTTCTAATTCAGTGTCAGTAGTTGACTGATAATTTGCAATCATTCCCATTTGTTTTTCCTCCATATTTTACTGTATTGTTCTCTACTTCCGTCCCCGCTGCGGGTTTGGATTTTTCAGCAAGTCCGACTTCTGTGCAATCTTCTTCAGCCACTTCTTTTCTTCCTCGGACAGCTTCTTGTAATTCAGTTTAAGCCGCTTGCAGATAAACGCCAGCGATGCTTGCTCCGGGTCGCTGTCCTCTTTAGCGGTTTCCTCGGCGGTCTGTAAAAAATCTTCCAGCGGATTGTCCTCCGGGACGCTGAAAAAATCGTCCTTATGTGCTTTCCGCAGGTCAAGAGCTATCTTGTTTATGTCCTGCTGTATCACATAGCGGCAAAAGCTGTCATCGTCAATATGGGCGGCGACAAGCTGCCTTAACTGCGGGTCGGACAAGCCGGGATTGTGCTGCTTCATAATGGTTGCGCTCATAATATCCACAATGGCATTTGCGCTCTGTACCTGCTTGACTGCCGTTCCGTTCACATAGATTTCAAGGTCAGCCATCAGCCGGGGGAAATCCGGGTGTACCGCCAGCTCACACAAGAGGGAATTATCCACCCGCCCACTTTTCAATAGTTCAATCATATCATCACTCAAGCGCAGGTCTGCAAGATCGGCGTTTGGGTGATTTTTTGTTTTAGAGCGTCCCAGCAGGTAATCAACGGTCACTTCATAAACCTTTGCCAGCTGGATAAGGGCATGGTGGCTGATGTCTTTGAGATTGTCTCCCTCATAACTGCCTAAAGCAGATTTGGAAAGATGAGTTTCCTCCGCAAGCTGTTCCAGCGTCAGCCCTCGTTCCACACGCAGGTCTTTCAATCGTTCCTGTATGGATAGTTCCATGCTCCCCCTCCTTGTCTGCTTGATAGTCAAAAATATTTTTAATTTTCTCGCAGATAATTCACTAACTCTTTTTCTAACAATTCATACATGGTATTCCGCAAAAATTTTACTTTGTCTTGCTCATGGGCATAGTACCAGACAGTTTCTTCGCCGGGGCGAAGTAGGAGTAAATCTCCGTCAGCCTCTTTCCAAAATTCGCCTAGTACACAATAATGCTCCTCGTGAATAGTTAGATTAAAGAGCTGGGATAAGCTGATACTCAAACCTGTAGATACATTAACTCCCTCAGTTATGAGAAAAAATTCCCGAACTTGTGTTGGGAGAATAAATCCTAATTTCTTTTCTATCTCTACAATCTTCTCCACAGTTGCAGCAGATTTTATTTCATCAGAGGAGTCCAAGACTTTTGCCAACATTTTTGAGAACTTAGGGTATTGAGTAAACCATTCGGGGTGCTGTGCCTTGAATTTCTTTTGCTTTTCCCGTTGTACTCGTTTCTGTTCCTTACAGTAAGCGTCCAATTCCTCCAGATACCGTTCTTGATAGAGATTGCTAATTTCAAACGCTATTCCGTTCTTCTCCAGAATAGTGATGGCTCCCTTTTGGCTACCAAATACTGGTACCCAAGAAAATCCATGCGACCGGGGTTTTAACTTCAAAAACTCGCCGTGGTTCAATAGTTTTTCCACTTCGGATTCGTGTTCGTTCCACCAACCCCACCAACTCTCAGGATTTTCCCTGCCCTCTACTAAATTTAAGCACTTTGAAAATAACTCCAACTTATCCATCTCTATCACCTCGCATTATTCTTTTTCTATTCTACCACAATTCCGAGAGCGTGGAAATAGCGAGTTTTCCGAGGTGATTTCCCACCTTATGGATATACGGCACAGGCGGTCGAAAAAGTGTAGACTTGTGGTAGTTCATCGATGAGCTGCACCTTGAAAAATCGAATGACCGTCCGAAAAGGAATACCCCGGCAGGGAAGCACCGCAAGGAGCCAACTTCTGGACACTTTGTCCAGAGGTCACTTCGGGACAACTTGTCCCGAAGTTATGGGGAGCGTGCCAACGCCGGAAC